>Ga0310810_10000214_pt1 | contig 59047 bp, 60 predicted proteins | sample NCmetagenome_FD_207641 | JGI IMG/M metagenome (GOLD analysis project Ga0310810, IMG submission 207641) | Soil microbial communities from experimental microcosm in Duke University, North Carolina, United States - NC | ecosystem: Engineered > Artificial ecosystem > Soil microcosm > Unclassified ...
AGTATATTGGGTTCGTTTTTCAAAGCTACCATCTCATTGATAATCTTACGGTTTACGAGAACCTGGACATCCCGCTTTCCTATCGGAACATCAAATCGGCGGAGCGTTCCGGCCTGGTTTGCGACGTTCTGGACCGGTTTCACATTGTCGGCAAGAAGGATCTGTACCCGAATCAGTTGTCCGGCGGACAGCAGCAGCTCGTCGCTGTGGCGCGCGCCGTGATCGCCAGTCCGAAACTGATTCTGGCCGACGAGCCCACCGGCAATCTGCACTCCGCGCAGGGCAAGGAGATCATGGAGCTGTTCAAGAAGCTGAACGACGAAGGCACCACCATCGTGCAGGTCACCCATTCCGAGACCAACGCGCAGTACGGCAATCGCATCATCAATCTGGCGGATGGATGGCTGGTGAACTAAACGCGCCGAAATATCGTAGAGGCCCCTCATGAGTACAACCCTCGAATCCGAGCGAAAGATATTCCCCAAGAGTTCGAATGCCAATGCCCCGCGCGTGCTGATTGCCGACGACCAGCCGGACGTGTTGGAGGCGCTGCGCCTGCTGCTCAAGACCGAGGGATATCAGATCGAGCTGGTTTCCTCGCCCGCCGGCGTGCTGAACGCTTTGGATGCCCGCGAGTTCGACGTGGTTCTGATGGACCTGAACTATGCCCGCGACACCACGTCGGGCCAGGAGGGATTGGATCTGCTGTCGCGCATCCAGGCGCTGGACAGTACGCTGCCGGTTGTCGTGATGACGGCCTGGAGCAGCGTGAAAGTCGCCGTGGAAGCCATGCGGCGCGGCGCGCGCGACTTTATCCAGAAGCCCTGGGAAAACGAGCGTCTCGCCAGCATTCTGCGCACGCAGATCGAGCTGAGCCGCGCTTTGCGCAAGGGCCTGCGGCTCGAGGCGGAAAACCGCTTGCTGCGCGGCGCCGAGCGGCCCACTCTCATCGCCGAGGCACCTGCCATGCAGCCCGTCCTGCGCCTGATCGCCAACGTGGGGCCTTCGGATGCGAACGTGCTGGTTACCGGCGAGCCGGGAACGGGAAAAGAAATCGTGGCGCAGACCCTGCATGCCATCTCGTCGCGCTCCGCCAAGCCCATGGTCACCGTGAACGCCGGGGGACTGCCCGAAGGTATCTTCGAAAGCGAGCTGTTCGGACACGTGCGCGGCGCGTTCACCGACGCCAAGGCGGATCGCGTGGGCCGTTTCGAGCTGGCCGACGGCAGCACGCTCTTTCTCGATGAAATCGCCAATATCAGCGCCACCCAGCAATCCAAACTCTTGCGCGTGCTGCAAACCGGAGAGTTGGAGCGCGTGGGTTCGTCGCGCACGCGCCAGGTGGATGTGCGCATCGTGTCCGCCACCAATGCCGATCTCAACGCCGAAGTCGTAGCCGGGCACTTTCGCGCCGACCTGCAATTCCGTCTGAACACCATCGAGATCCATCTGCCGCCGCTGCGCGACCGCCGCGAGGACATTCCGCTGCTGGCTTCGCACTTCCTCGGTAAGCACGCCCAACGGTATCGCAAGCAGCTCGCCGCATTTGATTCCGCCGCCATGCAGGCGCTGCTCGATCATCCATGGCCGGGCAATATCCGCGAACTCGATCACGCAGTGGAACGGGCCGTTCTGATGGCGCAAGGTGACACTGTCAAAGCCGGCGATCTGGGTCTGCGGCAGAGCCGTGACGGCGCGCCACGCCTGGAAGAGATGAGCCTGGAGGAGGTGGAGTGCTCGCTCATTAAAAAAGCGCTGGCGCGTTTCGATGGCAACGTCAGCCATGCTGCCAAGGCCTTGGGCTTGAGCCGCAGCGCACTCTATCGTCGCCTGCAACGCTTCGGATTATGACCGCAAAGGGCCGGCGCGCCCGGATGTACTACGAGCGCCGGATCTTCGTCCTGGCACTACTCGCCGGGCTGCCCGGTTCCGCTACCGCGCTCATCATGCTGTGGACCGGCAATCACGACGCCAAGACGCAGTGGACCTTGACCGTACTCATCGCGGGCTTCTGGCTGGGTTTCGCGGCAGCGGTTCGCGAGCGCGTCGTATTTCCTCTGCGCACTCTGTCGAACTTACTGGCCGCTCTGCAGGAAGGCGATTTTTCGGTGCGGGCACGCGGGGCGAATATCGACGACGCGCTCGGCGAGGTGATGCAGCAGGTGAACGCCATGGGTGGCACTCTGCGCGAGCAGCGCCTCGGCGCTCTCGAGGCCACCACGCTGCTGCGCAAAGTGATGGGCGAGATTGATGTCGCGATTTTTGCGTTCGACAGCCAGCAGCTCTTGCGCCTGGTGAACCGGGCCGGCGAAAAGCTGCTCGCCAAACCAGCTGAACGCCTGATCGGCCTCAGCGCCAGTGAACTCGACCTGGTGGAATGCCTGGAGGGCGAACCGGCGCGCATCCTCCAGATGACTTTTCCGAGTGGACCCGGCCGCTGGGGCCTGCGGCGCAGCACGTTTCGCGAGCACGGCCTGCCCATGCAACTGCTGGTAATCGGCGATCTCACGCGCCCCTTGCGCGAAGAGGAGCTGCAGGCGTGGCAGAGGCTGGTGCGCGTGCTGGGGCATGAGCTGAACAATTCGCTCACGCCCATCAAGTCCATCGCCGGGAGCCTGGAGAATCTGGTCGCCAGCGACGCCCTGCCGGCTGACTGGCAGGAGGACATGCGCCGCGGCCTGGCGGTGATCTCGGCGCGCTCGGAGTCACTCAGCCGTTTTATCGGGGCCTATGCGCGGCTCGCCAAGCTGCCGCGGCCCACGCTTGCGCCGCTCGATGTGGGCCGGTGGGTCCGGCGCGTGGTTGGCCTCGAAACGCGTCTGCCCGTGAACGTGCAACCCGGGCCGGATCTCGTGATCCACGCCGATGCCGATCAGCTCGAGCAGCTGCTGATCAATCTTTTGCGCAATGCCACCGATGCGGCGCTCGAAACCGGTGGCGGCGTGCGCGTCGGCTGGCGCAAGAATGCGTCGTACGTGGAGGTCGAAGTGGAGGACGATGGCCCCGGCCTGTCCAACACCGGAAACCTGTTCGTTCCGTTCTTCACCACCAAACCGGGCGGCTCCGGCATCGGCCTGGTGTTGAGCCGGCAAATCGCCGAAGCGCATGGAGGTGCGCTGACGCTCGAGAACCGGCGCATCGGCCCCGGTTGCGAAGCGCGGCTGAGATTGCCGATTTAAGGGCTGGTGGAAAAGCCGCAGGTCCCGGCAAGTGCGGCGTCGCCCTGCGGATTTTCTTGCTGACCGCCTGCTGCGCGCGGCTCGGCGAGGGCCCTGGAAATCAACTGAAGCTTGCCTAGCCACGACCAAACGGAGTGGTCCGCGAGCGTTTATCAAACACTCATAAGCGCCCGTGCCGCCGGAGGGAGGGCCGCCTAAGGCGAGCCAGACGGTATCGTCGCTATAGGTCAACTCGAAGGCACCCACGCCGCCTTGCGCTACACTCGGTTATTTCGTGCGCTATTTTCTCCGCCGCCTCGTCCCGCCATCCGCGCGCCTGCTGCTTGTGGAAAGCGGGTCGCGGCACATCACGCAAATCGTGATTCCCCATCTCCGTGCCCAGTTCGGTGACGGCATGGCCATCGATGTGGTCACCTGCTTCGCGGAGCCGCCGGCTGGCGCTGCCGAAATCTTCAGCGTGAACGATTATCGCGGCCGCCGGCTATCGCTGGTTCGCGAGCTACGCGGCCGTGGATATGCCCTCGCAGCCATCATTTGTTCCGGCGAAGTGATTCTGAAGAGATGGAAATGGGGACTGGCTACGGCGCTCCCCGCGAAATTCCTCGTCATCAACGAGAACGGCGACTACTTTTGGCTCGACCGCGGCCACTGGCCGGCCATTCGCCAGTTTGTGAAGCATCGCGCGGGCCTCTCCGACGCCGGAATCGTGCGGGCGGCGGCGCGCATCCTCGTTTTTCCGTTCACGCTTTCTTATTTGCTACTCTATGCAGCGGCCGTACATTTCCGGCGCGCTCTCTACCGAGGTTTTCGATGAAGGCGATTCAGATAAAGGAAACAGGCGGTCCCGAACAGATGCAGCTCGTCGACATTCCCCAGCCGCAACCGGGGCCAAAGGATGCGCTGGTGAAGATCGCGGCGTCCGGGGTGAATTTCATCGACGTGTATTTCCGCATCGGCCTCTACAAAGCCGATCTGCCGGTGGTTCTGGGCATGGAAGCGGCAGGTGTGGTCGAGGCTGTAGGAAAGGAAGTTACCGAAGTCCGGCCGGGCGATCGCGTGGCCTACGCCATGGCGCGCGGCTCCTACGCCGAATATGCCGTGGTGCCCGCGTGGCAGCTGGTGAAAGTCCCGGATGGCATCGGGCTAAACAGCGCGGCGGCCGCCATGCTGCAGGGCATGACCGCTCACTACCTCACGCATTCCACGTTTCATCTGAAATCCGGCGATACGTGCCTGGTGCACGCGGCGGCGGGCGGCGCAGGACGGTTGATTGTGCAGATGGCGAAAATGCTGGGTGCGCGCGTGTTGGGGACGACCTCCACCGAAGCCAAGGCCGAAATTGCCCGGCAGGCGGGCATCGACGAGGTGATCTTCTACACCAGGCAGGATTTCGAAGCCGAAGTAAAGCGCCTCACCAGCGGCCGCGGCGTCGACGTGGTTTATGATTCGGTCGGCGCTCCTACCTACATGCAGGGATTGAATTGCTTGCGCCCCCGCGGGATGATGGTGTTGTTTGGACAGTCAGGCGGGAAGGTCCCGCCCATCGATCCAACGATCCTGAATACGAAGGGTTCTCTCTACCTCACGCGGCCCAGCTTGGCCTATTACTGTGCCGACCGCGAGGAGTTGCTGTGGAGAGCGGGAGATGTTTTGCAGTGGATCGCGTCAGGCAAACTGAAGCTCGCCATCGACCGGACTTACCCACTCGCGCAAGCGGGGCAAGCGCACCGCGACCTGGAATCGCGCGCCACTGCGGGCAAAGTCTTGCTGGTTCCCGAGAGTGCCTAGAGTTCTTTCGGACCCGCAGCCGCGTGTCACGGCGCGCTGTTGAAGTACTTGCATGAGCCTCCGCGTACAACTGACGCTGTGGTCCGTTCTCGTGATGGCGGCGATCGTGGGCGCCGTCTCCGCAGTCGACATGGCGCAGGAAGTTTCACACCAGTTTGACTCCACGCTGGAGCGCGCCGATTACTATATGGCCGCTGCGATCAATGCCGTAAAGAACACCGTCAACCGCAATCCGGCAATCGCCATCCACGATGCCTTACAAACCGATTCCGACCTGTCCAACCAGTTGCTCGCGGCCATGTCGAATTCCAAATCACTGCTGGAGATCGCGGTTTGCGATCCGCAGGACGTCATCCTGGTCGACATTCCCGGCCGTCCCGGCATCAAATTTCCCCTGTATCCCGATTTCCGTCCGCTGGTGAAGGGCAGTCTGATCCAAAAGATGAAGGTGCTGCTGGCCGACTCACAGGCGAAATATCAATTGTTTCAGGGTCTGGGGGCGATGAACCAGCCGCCCGTCATATACGTGCGCGTGGTGGTCTACCCGCGGTTGATTCGCGAAGAAATTATCCGCACGATTCAAACACACGCCCAAGTCTCGATCTTGCTGCTGGCGGGCGCCATTGTGGTGGCATTCCTATTTTCGGCGGTCGCGTTCCGCCCCATCGATAAACTCGGGCGCATGCTGGATTTGTTGACCAGCGGCGAGTTCGAGAATCAGGAAACCTTACCGGCCCCGAAATCTTCCGCCGACGAATTCGGCGTGGTGGCGTCGAAAGTGAATCTGCTCGGCCAGCAACTGCGCGGCGCGCAATACGACTTTTCCGATCTCCGCGGCAATTTCGAGCGGCTGTTGGATGATCTTGAGGACGCCGTTCTGGTGTTCGGCCGCGACCGGCGGCTGGTGGTGGTTGCCGGCGCGGTGGAGAAGTTTCTGGGCCACGATCGGTCCCGTCTCATCGGCCAGTCGATGATCGACATCTTCCCGGCATCCACGTCCCTGGGACTTTTACTGCAGCAGGCCGCGCAGACCGGCCGGTCGATTCGCAACCGGCGCGTTCCCATTGGGACCATTGGCAACGGCAGCTCGGGCGTGGCCGTAGCGCTGGTTTCGATTGACGTATTGGAAGCGCTGCAGACCGGTATCGGAACAGGGCCGAGCGCCGGGCTCATGGTGCGTTTGCGCGATCCGGAAGCAACCCGGCAAATCGGGCGGCAACTGCAGACTGCCGACCGGCTCTCGGCCATCAGCCGCATCACCGGCGGCGTGGCCCATGAGGTAAAAAACCCGCTCAACGCCATCCTCATGCACGTGGAGCTGGCCCGCATGAAACTGGCCAAAGGCGATAACGATCTCAAGCCCCAGATGGACATCATCACCAGCGAGATCGTGCGGCTCGACCGCGTGGTGAAGACGTTTTTGGATTTCACCAGGCCCGTCGAGTTGCATCCGGTCGAGGTCCCGCTGGAAAGTTTTGTCCATGACATTGCGGAACTGGCGCGCCCTCTGGCGGAGACGGCCGGAATCGAGCTCATCGTGTCGCAGGAGACCGAGGGGGTTTCGATCGGAGCCGACCTGGATCTACTAAAGCAAGCCATGCTCAACGTCGTCATGAACGCCATCGAAGCCATGCCGAATGGCGGCCAGTTACGCTTCGAGTCCGCGGTGCGTGGCGACGATGCCGAGATCCGCATCTGCGATACGGGGTGTGGAATCCGTCCCGAGTTGAAGGAAAAAGTCTTCGGCCTGTATTTCACCACCAAGCAGACGGGCTCGGGCATTGGCCTGGCCATGACATTCCGCATCGTCCAGTTGCACGATGGTACAATCGATTTCACCAGCGAGCCGGGAAAAGGAACGACTTTCGTCATCCGTATCCCCACGGCTGTGCCGTCAAGCTGAAGCGTCACGCATGAGCCTGGCTTCGAAAATCCTCGTTGGTATTCTGGCTCTCGCGCTCTCCGCGTGCGACATGAAGTTAACGCACGCCAAGACGCCACCGCCGCCACAGCTCACAGCAGCCTCGGCGGAATCGCCTCCCGATCAGGCTGCCAGCGAACCGCTTTCCATTCCCCAGACGCAGGTACGCCTGCCGCGCGCGCAGCCTATCGATCCCGAAGCGCTGGCCATACCGCCGGTGAGTGCGCCATCGGAACCCTCGGCGCCCCGGCCCTCACATCGTGCTGCCAGACGCCCCGCGCCTTCGCCAGCCGCAGCCACGCCTGCCAAACCTGAGCCCCCGGTGGAAACCGCGGAAGCTCCGCCAGTGCCGACAGAACTCGCTCGCCCCCGCATCGAGCCAGTGCTGCCGGCGGAACAAAGGCGCCAGCTGACGGAAGCCATATCGAGCCGCCTGCACGACGTCGATCAAATTCTCAGCCGGATCCCGGTCCAAAAGCTTACCGATGCGCAAAAGGACTCCGCGGAGAGGATTCGCCGTTTCGCGAATCTTTCGCATGAGGCGTTGGAGAAGGGCGATATGCAGCAAGCCGGCGCTTTGGCGGATCGCGCGCTGGTGCTGGCTCAGGGACTGGTTCGTGCCCCTTAGTGAGTTTGCCCTACGCCGCGCGGCGCTCCAGCGGCAGATGGCTGAGCAGAAGCTCGATGCCTTCGTCGTCGGGTTTGGGCCCAATGTCCGCTATCTGACAGGATTCACGGGCAGCAATGGCATGGCCCTCGTCCTGCCGCATCGCGCCGTATTCCTCACCGATCCCCGCTATCGCATCCAGGCCGCGCAGGAAGTGGATTGCCCGGTACGGGTGGTTTCCGGTCCCATGCTGCCGCATGTAGTCGCGCTGTTGCGCCGCGCGAAGAGTAAGCGTGTCGGCTTCGAGAAGGCCCGCATGAGCGTCGAAGCCTACCTGGTACTGAAGGACGCAATGCCCATGCGCAGCTCGCTCGAGCCGGTCGCGGGCTGGATCGAGCGGCAGCGGATGGTGAAATCGGAGCGGGAGCGCTCCGCGATCCGGCGGTCGGTGAAGCTGAATTCCAGGGCTTTCGAACAATCCCTCCGGCGCATCCGGCCGGGTATGCGCGAATCCGAGCTGGCCGCGGAGCTGGATTACCGTGTACGCCGCTCGGGGGCCGATGGACCCGCGTTCGATACGATTGTCGCCGCCGGAGAGCGTACTGCTCTGCCGCACGCCCATCCCACGGACGCGGAGTTGCGCCGTGGGCAACTGGTCCTGGTCGATATGGGCGCTATGCTCGAGGGCTATGCCAGTGACATGACCCGTATGCTGTTTCTGGGCAGGCCGGATACCCGCGTGAAACACGCCTACAGCGCGGTGCTCGAAGCGCAACTGGCGGCGCTTGACGCCGTCCGGGCAGGCGTCAAGGCACATGCGGTCGACCGTGCCGCGCGCCGCGTTCTTGCGCGGCATGGCCTCGCTCGCTCATTTGTACATTCCACCGGGCATGGCCTGGGACTCGAGATTCACGAGCCGCCGCGTGTCGGCAAGAATGATCAAACCGTACTTGAAAGAGGCATGACCATCACCATCGAGCCCGGCGTGTATATCGAAGGATTTGGCGGCATCCGCATCGAAGACACCGTGGCCGTGACGGAGCGCGGCTGCGAAGTGCTCACCCCAACCTCGAAAGAGCTGCGAATCGTCTAGCAGCTGCAAGGCCGCCGCCGGGTTTGCAGCGCCGGCCTGCTAGCATAAGTCTCTTGCGCATCGGCATCCACACCTCCATCGCCTCTTCGCTCGAAAAAGCCGCGTTGAAAGCCGCCGAGCTGGGCGCCAACACGTTTCAGATTTTTTCCGCCAGCCCGCGCATGTGGCGGGCGTCCATGCCGCGCCGCGAAGAGATTCTGGCGTTGCAGAGGGCGCGCGAGCGTCTGGACCTGCGCCCGCTCGTCATCCACGTGAACTACCTGATTAACCTGGCGTCGCTCAATCCCGCACTCCGTGAGAAATCCATCGCTTCGTTTCGTGGCGAACTGGAGCGCGCGGAGGCTATGGGCGCCGACTACCTGGTGACGCACCCCGGTAATTATCGAGGCCAGCCTATCGATCAGGCGCTCGCGGCATTCGTCCTGGGCATGGCCGAAGCAGCGGGTGGGGGGACCGCACCGCAAGTGACGGTGCTGCTCGAAAACACAGTGGGAAACGGTGCACAAATTGGGAGCCGCCTGGATGAGCTACGGACCATCCGCGAGCTGGCCGCGCGCGAGACTCACTTGAAAATCGGTTATTGCCTGGACACGTGCCACCTGCTGGCCGCTGGGTTCGATGTAGCGAGCGAAGCAGGGTTGCAGAAGGCCATGGAAGAAGCCGACCGCATTCTGGGGATTGCGAATGTGAAGGTCATCCACGCCAACGATTCCAAAACACCGCTGGGATCGCATATGGACCGCCACGCGAACATCGGCAAAGGTTACATCGGCGCCGCCGGTTTCCGCTGCATCCTGGCGCATCCCGAGCTGCGTGAGAAGCCGTTCATTCTAGAAACGCCAAACGAAAATGTCGGAGACGACCGGCGAGATGTGGAAAAGCTGAAGAGCCTGAGCCAGGCTCACGCGAAGAGTGCGCCGGCACGAAGAGCGAAACCGGGCAGCAGATCGGGAGCTTCCAGAAGATCCGTCTCCTGAAGCGCTACCTGCGCGCGCGCCGGTTCGCGCCACACTTCAACTTCGCGCGTTTCGGGGTAAACGACCCAAACGTACAGCGCCCCCGCCGCCAAATACTGGCGGATCTCTCGCCGCACTGCCGCGACGGTGTCTGTTGGCGACAGGACTTCCACCGCGATATCCGGCGCACCCGGGACATCCAAACTCGGATCGATCTTCTGTGCCCGTTCTCCGCGTAGAAACGAAACATCGGGTGCACGCTTGGTATTGGGGCCGAGAATGTATAGCACCTCGGGCATGAACACTTCCCCGACAGGATGGTTCTCCAGGTGCCGGTCCAACGCGCGGAATAGCCTGGCGACAATCCGATTGTGCAGCGGCTGCGGTTTCGTCATGACGACCAGCTCCCCCCCGTCGAGCTCGTAGTTCAGCTCGTCCGGTTCTTCCAGCCGGTCGAATTCTTCGACGCTCATCAGCGTCTTCAGGCCCATGTGCTGATTTTACCTCCAACAGTTTTGTTAACATCGTCAAATCACCCCTCAACATGCCCGAAAAGTCTTACGACCATAAGCAGATCGAGCTCAAGTGGTACGAGAAATGGACGGGCGAAGAACTGTACCAGGCCGAAGAGAACTCCAGCCGCCCGAAATTTTACGTGCTCGAGATGCTGCCGTATCCATCAGGCGCGCTGCATATCGGGCACGTGCGCAACTATGCCATCGGCGATGCTCTGGCGCGTTACAAGTGGATGCGCGGCTTCAATGTGCTGCATCCCATGGGCTGGGACGCGTTCGGGCTGCCCGCCGAAAACGCCGCCATCGCCAACCAGCGGCCGCCGCGCGAATGGACGCTTTCCAACATCGCCAAGATGAAGGCCACGCACCGCCGCTTCCAGTTCAGCTACGACTGGGATCGCGAGGTCACCACCTGCGAGCCGGATTACTATCGCTGGAACCAGTGGTTTTTTCTCAAAATGCTGGAGCGCGGTATCGCGTATCGCAAAAAAGCTCTGGTGAACTGGTGCCCGCTGTGCGCCACGGTACTGGCCAATGAGCAGGTGGTCAATGACGGCTGTTGCTGGCGGCACGAGACCACGCCGGTTGAGCAGCGCGCCCTCGAGCAGTGGTTTTTCAAGATCACGCAGTACGCCGACGAGCTGCTGGCGGACATGGCGCAGCTCGAAGGCAACTGGCCGGAGCGCGTCCTCACCATGCAGCGCAACTGGATCGGACGGTCAGAGGGGACTGAAGGCGATTTCGGTTCCGAGTTCGGCCCGATCCGTGTCTTCACCACGCGCGTGGACACCATCTTCGGCGCGACATGCGTGATCCTGGCGCCCGAGCATCCGCTGGTCGAGCAGATGGCGGATGCCGCCGGACGCGCGCGTGCCAAGCAGATGGTGGATGCACGCGCCAACAAGGATCCGGGCGATATCGAAAAGGAGGGGTTTTTCACCGGCCATTACGCCGCGAACCCTTTCAGCGGCGAACGCGTGCCCATCTGGGTGGCGAATTTTGTGCTCATGTCTTACGGCACGGGCGCGATCATGGCCGTGCCCGCGCACGATGAACGCGATTTCGAATTCTGCGCCAAGTACGGAATCCCGATTCGTCCCGTAATCCGTCCTGCCGATGGTGCGCTCGCCGGTGCCGCGGTTCTGAAAACGGCATTTGGCGACGATGGCATCGTGGAAAACTCTGGCGAATTCTCCGGCCTGACAAGCGAAGATGCGCGCCGCCGGATGACCGCCAAGGCTGAACGTGAAGGCTTCGGCCATGCCGCGGTCACCTATCGCATCAAAGATTGGGGCGTTTCGCGGCAGCGTTACTGGGGCACGCCCATTCCGGTGATCCATTGCCCGAAGTGCGGCGTGGTTCGTGTTCCCGAGAGCGAGCTGCCGGTGCTTCTGCCGCTCAATATCGATATCACCGGCAAAGGGCGCTCGCCACTCGAGGAAGTGCCCGAGTTCGTCAACGTGAAGTGTCCCCGGTGCGGCTCGCCCGCGCGGCGCGAGACCGACACCATGGACACCTTCGTCGATTCGTCCTGGTATTTCTACCGCTACTGCGACGCGAAAAACGATCGCGCGCCGTTTGACTCGAAAAAGATCGCCTACTGGTTTCCCATTGACCAGTACATTGGCGGCGTCGAGCACGCCATTCTGCATCTGATCTACTCGCGTTTCTTCACCAAGGTGATGCGCGATATCGGCCTGGTGAAGAACAACGAGCCCGTGAAGAAGCTATTCACGCAAGGCATGGTAATCCGCAGCGGCGCGAAGATGTCCAAATCGCTCGGCAATGTGGTATCAGCCGATGAAGTACTCGACCGTTACGGCGCCGACACCGCCCGTATGTTTGTTCTCTTCGCGGGTCCGCCGGAAAAGGATGTCGATTGGCAGGAGGCCGGTGTCGATGGTATTTACCGGTTCCTCGGCCGCGTGTATCGTTTCGCCACACGCAACGTTGAGCGCGCCCGCGTGCCTGGCGGCGCCGGTGACTCGGACAAGAAAATTCTGCGCAAGCTGCACCAGACGGTCAAGAAGATTACGGAAGACTTTGAGTCGCGATGGCATTTCAATACGTCGATTGCCGCGGTGATGGAGCTGTTGAACGATCTCTACGCTGAAGAGGCGCGGCTTTCCGGCACTGTGCTGGCCGAAGTGCTGGAGAAACTCGCGTTGCTGCTCGGTCCTTTTGCGCCGTATTTGGCGCAGGAATTGTGGGAAGAGCTGGGCCGCAGCGGACCGGTATTCAAGCAGGAGTGGCCGGCCTACGATGCCGCGCTGGCGAAAGATGCTGAGGCCGAGATCGTAGTGCAGGTGAACGGCAAGCTGCGGGCGCATCTCTCGATCCCGTTCGGCACCGCGAAAGACGTCCTGCGCGAACGCGCGCTCGCTGAGCCCAAAGTGCAGCCATTCGTCAACGGCAAGCAGATCGTCAACGTAATTGTGGTTCCAGACAAGCTGGTCAACATTGTAGTGAAGGACAAGACATGAACGATCGCAGAGATTTCCTGAAAGCCACGGGCGCGGCGCTGACCACCTCCATCTTCACCGGCAACGTGCGCGGCGCCAACGACCGCATCCGCGTGGCGTTTATCGGCATGGGCCGCATGGGCACCGAAAGTATGGAGAATGCCCTGCAACTGGCCAACGTGGAAGTACCGGTCGTCTGTGATGTCTACCAGCCGAATCTGGAAAAAGCTGTGGCCATCAGCGGGCGCGGTCGCGATGGCACGCCCGACGCGCGCTCCAGAGCCAAAGGCGTCGTCGACTTTCGGGATGTTCTCCATGACAAGTCCATCGACGCCGTCAATATCTCGACGCCCGATCACTGGCACGCCTACATGACCGTCGAAGCATGCAAGAACGGCAAGGACGTATACGTCGAAAAGCCGATCTGCGTCGCCATCGATGAAGGCCGCAAGATGGTGCAGGCGGCGCGTAAGTATGATCGGGTGGTGCAGGTGGGCACATGGCAGCGCTCGGGAACGCATTTTCAGAAAGCCGCCGAAATCGTCTCGAGCGGCCAGCTGGGGAAAGTGACGTTCGTGCGCACATGGAACTACGGCCACCAGCCGAAGGAAGGAATCGGCAATCCACCCGACGCCCAGCCGCCCGTCGGTCTCGATTGGAACATGTGGCTCGGTCCCGCGCCCGAACGTTCGTTCAATAAGAACCGCTTCGGCGTCGATCCCAAGGCGTATTCCCACTTCCGCTGGTTCTGGGATTATGCCGGCGGCATGATGACCGACTGGGGCATTCACCTGCTCGATATCGTGCAGATGGCGTTTCAGGAAACTGAGCCGGCTGCCGTCGTGGGCTTCGGCGGAAAATTCTATCTGCAGGACAATCGTGAAACGCCCGACACGCTGCAGGTCACGTACGAATATCCCAACGGGATGATCGCCACGTACGAGAACCGCGAAACCAACGCGCAGTCCATGTTCAAGCACGGCTACGGCATCTTGTTCCACGGAACGCAGGGCACGCTGTTCGTCGACCGCGCCGGTTATCAACTGGTGCCGGAGAAAGACTCATCGCTCCAGGCCGTGCAAGTGCAGAGTTCGAACGACGCATTGCTCGATCACTGGCAGAATTTCATCGATTGTATCAAGACGCGGAAGCGGCCGCATAGCGATATCGAGGTTGGCCACCATTCCACTACCACCGCCATCCTAGGCAACATGGCCTATCGCAGCAAGCTGCGCCTGGACTGGGACTCGCAGCGCGAGACCACCGCGCAACCCGAAGCGCGGCCGCTTCTGAAACGCGAGTATCGCAAGCCATGGAAATTAGAAGTGTGATGCGGCGCCTGCACTCCTGCCTCTGCGTTTTTCTTCTCGCCGGGTGCGCTGCCTCTGCCCAGCCGCGCAAAATCATCTTCCTCATTACCGATGCCGAGGGCGTGGCCGGCGTGTGCCGCCAGGACCAGACCGATCCCAAAGATCAGGAGATGCGGCAGCTCCTGACCGGCGAAATTAACGCCGCGGTCGACGGCCTCTATGATGGCGGCGCTGACGACGTAATCGTATGGGACGGCCACGACGGCAGCCAGACCCTCTCCGCACTCACGATTCATCCGCGCTCGAAGCTCATCATCGGCGACCTGGGCGTCAGCATGACGCTCGAGCGCAATTACGCCGCCATCGGTTTCGTCGGGCAACACGCACGCGCCAACCGCAAGGGCGGCATCATGGCTCACAGCTACAGCTCGCTGGGCATTCAGACCATGCTCATGAACGGCAAGCCCGTAGGCGAAATTGAAACCCGCGCTGCGCTCGCCGGCGCGTTCCACACGCCGGTGATCTTTCTGAGCGGCGATCAGGCAGCGGCCGACGACCTGCACGCCATCGTGCCCCGTGCCGAGCTGGCAGTGGTGAAAGAGGGATTTTCGAATTACGCCTGCCAGACCCTCTCCGCCGAGGCCGCTCGGAATTTGATCCGAGAACGCGCGCGTCGCGCCATGCAGCGTGTCGCTGAAATCAAACCCTACCAGGTTGAGGGGCCGGTCGAGATCCAGATCGAGTACACCACGCGCAACGCGCTCGGCGTGGACGCGCACCTGCGCCCTGGCGCCGAAGTCATCGACCCGCGGACCATCCGCTATCAGGGCAAGGATTTCATGGAAGCCTGGACGCGCTCGCAACGGCCGTAGGCAGGACAGGCGTTCCCTCCCGTCCATTACTTCGATCCATCGCCGCGCCCGCGTGACCGTCACCCGGTTTCGTTCGCCCCGGATCATGGATATCATGTGGGGCTGATATGCTCCGACGTTCATTTCTCGGCCTGACCGCTCTCGCGCCAGCCGCCGCCTTCGCGTTTCAATCCGAAAAAAGCAAGCTCAAAATCTCGAGCGTGCGCCTGGTGAATCCGCGCCCCCGCCGGCCCGTGCCGAGCTACACGCCCGAGCCCGGATCATGGTCGACCACCGGCGTCGAAGTCGCCAGCCCTATGTCGATCTATCCGGAGTACAAATCCAACCGCGCCCTGTTCATGTCGGATCCCGGCGCGCTCGAGGGTTTTACCGTCGAGATCGCGACCGATAAAGGCGTGAAGGGCTACGGCGAAGGGGGCATGGCCGGCGGCGTGATCGTCGAGAAACATCTGGCCAAGCTGCTCGTCGGCAAGGATCCGTTCGATATCGAACGCATCTGGGACATCCTCTGGCGCTCGACCATGTATTACGATCGCGCCGGCATAGCCACCAACGCCATCAGCGGCGTCGATATCGCGCTGTGGGATCTCATCGGTAACGCGCTCGGCATGCCGGTCTACAAATTGCTTGGCGGCGAGACCAAGCCACGCATCCCGGCTTACTGCACCGGCAATGACCTTGAACAGCACATCGAGTTCGGCTTCAAGCGGTTGAAGCTCGCCATGGCACACGGTCCGGCTGACGGGCGCGACGGCATGCGCAAGAACACCGAATTAGTAAAACACACGCGCGAACTGCTCGGGCCGGATGGCGACATCATGCTGGATTGCTGGATGGCGTGGACCGAGCGCTACACGCTCGAAATGGCGGAGATGGTCGCGCCCTACCGCGTTTACTGGATGGAAGAGTGCCTGCCGCCGCACGATTACGACGGCTTCGGCCGCTTAAATGCGCAGATCAAATCCACGCGCATCGTGACCGGCGAGAGCGAGTACACGCGTTACGGCTTCCGCCAGTTACTCGAGCACCGCGCCGCCGCCATCTGGCAGCCTGACATTCACTGGTGTGGCGGGCTCACCGAGCTGCGGCGCATCGGCGCGCTGGCGGCTGCGTACGATATCCCCGTCATCCCGCACGGCGGCGGAGCGCATGATTCCGTCCACTTCATTGCGTCGACGGTCAATAGCCCCTGGGCCGAACTGTTCATGCCGCCGCCCGGCGGTCCGAAAGAAGTCTACGCGCTTTATGAAGAGGACTACCAGGTCTCGCGCGGCCCCGAAGGAATCTACACGCGGCCGTCAGATAAGCCTGGCTTCGGCTGGGATTTCGTGGTTTAGACGTCTCGCTATTGCGGCGTCAAAGCATTTAACGAGGAGCCGTGCTCACTTTTTCTTCGACTCCGCCGCAGCCGCGTCGCGCGCCTTGATGAACTCCCCGATATTCTCCTTGGTGATCAGCGTGGCGCCGGTGTCCACGAACGTCGGCAGCGGCGAGAAAGGGTCCTGAGCCCAATCGATAGCCAGCGAGGGCGGCTTGCGGTGTTGCAGTTCATCCAGCATCTTCATGCCGTAGTAGGCCATCGTAAATGGCTTCTGGGCGATCGTCGCCGCGATCACGCCTTTCTGTATCCAGTTCAGGGTCCCCTCATCGGCGTCCATAGCCACCACCACCTTGGTGACTTTGCTCCGGTCCAGCACTTCGGCCACTTCTTTGCCCGCCAGCGCCTCCAGGCACACAAAACCGTCCACTTTGTCGCGGCGCTTCTCCACGATTTCATTCGTCGTGTCGAACGCGATGCGCGGGTCACCCTTGATGTCCACCACGTCCACAATCTTGATGCCGGGATGCTCACTGAAAGCAAATTTGTAACCGTTCAGGCGCTCGGCCAGATTGGTTTGCCCCGGCATGGTAAAAACCACGACGTTGCCCTTGCCCGACAACTGCTTCGCCGCAATGCGGCCGCCCATGATTCCGGCCTGGTAATTATTGGTTCCGATGAATAGCAGCCGCTTGCTGGCCGGCGAATCTGAATCCACAGTGATCACCGGAATGCCCGCTGCGATGGCAGCATCGATATCGGGCTTCATCAGCGCGGGATCGGCCGGCGAGACCAGGATGCCCGCCGGTTTTGGCTCGAGGCCGATGAGCCGTCGCAGTTCCTCCTTCTCCGCCTGTGGATCGTACGTGTCCGGGCCAACCGCTTCGGCCTTCACCTGCAGTTGCGATGCGGCACGCATGAGGCCGTTTGCAGCCGTCTGCCAGTAGGCAATTTTCACATTTGCGGAGAGCAGATAATACTTTTCGAGCGGATCATGTTGTGACCCGCCGCATCCCGCAAAAATGCCGAGCATGGTTCCGAGCAGGATGGCAGCCGCAGCCCTATGATACTGGCGCATAGCGATCTCCTTTAAGATAACGTTCGACTTGTGTTTTCGATTCTACCTGAACTTCAACTTCGTGGAGGCGAACCAGCGTCAGACCAGGACGGTAAAGGTAGATTCGGTACGCGTCACCGGCCGGTACAGGGTGTCGCGTTCCACCGGCTCGCGCCCGGCCTTGCGAACCAACTGCAATAGCTCGCCGCGACGCAGCGACTGGCTCGTGGTCGCGCCCGCATCGTGATATATCTTCTCCTCGACCACGGTGCCGTCGATGTCATCCGCGCCGAAACGCAGCGCTATTTGCGCAATCCTCGGCGTCATCATGATCCAGTAGGCCTTGATGTGCGGGATGTTGTCCAGCATCAGGCGCGCCACCGCGATGTTCTTGATGTCCAGAAAGCCCGTGGTTTTGGGGATGTGCTGCAACGGCGTATTGTCCGGATGAAACGCCAGCGGAATAAACGTAACGAAGCCTTGCGTCTCGTCCTGCAGTGCGCGCAGCTTCAGCAAGTGGTCGACGCGATCCTCGTCGGTTTCGATGTGGCCGTAGAGCATCGTGCAATTGGAATGTAAACCTAAGCTGTGCGCGGTGCGCGCGGTCTCGAGCCATTCTTCGCCTGTAATTTTGTGATCGCAGATGACTCTCCGTACGCGATCGCAGAAAATCTCCGCGCCTCCGCCGGGCAGCGAGTCCATGCCGGCGTCGCGCAGCCGCTCGAGCACCTCGCGCGCCGAAATCTTCGTCCGCTGCGCCAGATACCCGATCTCCACCATGGTGAAGGCCTTGAGGTGCACCTGCGGAAAGCGCTCCTTCAGGCCGCGCAGCAACTCGCAGTACCAGTCGAGCGTCAGCTCAGGATGCAGACCACCCACGATATGGAATTCGGTGACGGCTTCGGTCCAACCCTCGCCCGCGACATGCCACACCTGATCGAGCGACATGGTGTACGCTTTCGGATCTTTGGCGCGCTTTCCGAAAGCGCACAGCCGGCAACTGGCCACGCACACGTCGGTGGGATTGATGTGCCGGTTGACGTTGAAATAGGTGGTGGAACCATGCAGACGCTCGCGCACCAAATTCGCCATGTACCCCAGCGCGAGAATATCCGCCGTCTGATATAGCGCGACGCCGTCGTCATAGGACAGGCGCGTGCCTGCCTCGACTTTTTCGAGGATAGGACGCAAACGCGGATCTTCGATGAACGGTTGCATGGCTATGCGCGCCGCATCAACAGCACGTCCGCGGCCCAAAATACAAAGAATAGCACGCTGACCCAGCCGTTCATGGTGAAGAACGCCGCGTTCACCCGCGAGAGGTCGTCGGGCTTCACCAGGCTGTGTTCATACACCAGCAACAAGCCCACTGCCACGACCCCCGCCACGCTGAGCGCTCCCAGATCGAGCGCGTCCACCAACGCCAGCAGACACAAGATCATCAGGATGTGCAGTCCCTGCGAAACCCGGAGCGCCCGCCGGATGCCGATCCGACGAGGCAGGCTGAACAGGCTTTCGGCAACGTCGAATTCGTAATCCTGGCAGGCATAAATAATGTCGAATCCCGCGGTCCAGAACATCACCGCCGCCGTCAGCCACAAGATGCGCAGATCGAGCGAGCCGCGCACCGCGATCCAAGCCGCCGCCGGCGCTATGCCCAGCGAAAATCCCAAAACCAGGTGGGACAATGCGGTAAGCCGTTTAGTGAAGGAATAGAAAAAGACGATGCCCAGCGCTACCGGCGCTAGTTTGAAACAAAGCGAATTCAGCTCGCGCGCGGCATACAGAAATACCAGGCTCGATATCGCCACGAAGCCCCAGCCGAACATCGACGAGAGCAGTCCCGCCGGAATGTGGCGCATGCGCGTGCGCGGGTTGCGGCCGTCAATCTCAGCGTCAATGAGCCGGTTGAACGCCATGGCCGCCGATCGCGCTCCCACCATCGCCACCACGATCCACGCGATCTTCACCCACAGCGCGTGCTTGTTGATTCCGCCTTCCCGCAGCGCCAGGAGCGCGCCCGTCAGCGCAAACGGCAGCGCGAAAATCGAGTGCTCGAACTTGATCATCTCGAGCGTCAGCCGGATTCGTTTCCAGAACATTAAGAAGGCCAATTGGTCAGAGGTAGGACACGCGCTTCTGCCTGTCCATTGCCTGAAACCCGCGACGACGCAGGTTTCGACACCGGTGCGCCTGATGACGGCCATTTACAAGACGCCTCGCGCCGGCGCATCCAAAGAAGCTACCATCTTAACGCATGCGTTTTTTCCCGCTTGGTCTGCTCGCCCTTCTCTTCTGCGTCGGGTGCGGTCCCAAAGGCGAAGGCAGCGCCGTCGAAGATCTCAAGACACGCCTCGTCACCCTGCCCGACGGGCGTGAAATCCGCGCCGAAGTGCTGGTGAAACCCAGCGAAATGGCGCGCGGAATGATGTATCGAGACGCGCTGCCCCAGGGCCGCGGGTTGCTATTCATTCACGAGAAGCCAGCGCCTTACCGCTACTGGATGTCCAACGTGACCGCGCCGCTCGACATCATCTTCATGGATTCCAATCGCCAGATCGTCGAGATTTCCGCCGGCACTCCACCCTGCACCAGCAAGCCCGAAGCTTGCCCCGTGTACGGCGGCCACAACATCGAGCAGTTCGTGCTCGAGCTCCGCGCCGGCGAGGCCCAGCGTCTCGGGCTCCACAAAGGCCAAACACTGACCTTCTGATATTCTGAGGTCTTATGAATCAGGACCAGCTCCGCAGCTTGCTGGAGCAAGTGCGCGTGGGCGCGGTAGATGTGGAGGCCGCCCTCTCCCGCGTGCGCCACATGCCTTTCGAGGACCTGGGCTTCGCCAAGCTCGACCATCACCGCGAGCTGCGCCACGGCATGCCGGAAGTGGTCCTCGCCAAGGGCAAGACGCCGGAACAGGTCCTGACGATCGCGCGCCGCCTGCTGGAAGTTTCTCAGAACGTGCTCATTACGCGGGCCGATGCCTCTACCGCGACGCTCGTCCGCGAAAACTTGATTGACGCCGAATATTTTCCACTGTCCGGCGCCATCCGTTTCTGGCGCGAGAAGACACGCCGCGGCAAGGGCAAAATTGCCGTCGTCTGCGCCGGTACCAGCGATATATTTGTCGCCGAGGAGGCGCAAGTCACCGCCGAAGTCATGGGCAATGAGGTGGAAGCCATTCATGATGTCGGTGTCGCCGGCATTCACCGGCTGCTCGACAACAGTTCTCGCCTGGCGGAGGCGCGCGTGGTGGTCGTCTGCGCCGGCATGGAGGGCGCGCTGCCGAGCGTCGTCGGCGGCCTGGTTTCGTGCCCCGTTATCGCCGTGCCCACCAGCGTCGGTTATGGCGCAAGCTTCCACGGCTTGGCCGCCCTGCTCGGCATGCTCAACAGTTGCGCCAGCAACGTGACCGTAGTCAACATTGACAACGGTTTCGGCGCGGGCTACGTGGCGAGTCTGATTAACCGGCTATAGCGGCCAGGTACGCCTCGCGATAGTTTGAAGAGTTTGAGGAAATCACAACAATGCAATTTTCTAGAAGACACGTGTTGTCAATCGCCGGCGCAGCTCTCGCGGCTAATGCGCAAACCGGCCGGGCCGCGCAGAGTGCGCCTTCTTCATCGCGCCGCCCTCTCACGAAAGCCGACATCGACGGCTGGATGAAAACGCTGTCCAACTGGGGCCGCTGGGGCGCCCAAGATCAGTTGGGCGCGCTGAATTTGATCACGCCCGCCAAGCGCAAGGAGGCCGCGGCTCTCGTCCGCGATGGCGTCTCGGTATCGCTCGCGCGCGATGCTGAGTCGGTCAAAGCTGTGGACAACAATTCTCCGTTTGTTCACGAAATGACGGCAACCGGCCAAAAGCCCGCCAGCGGCCAGTTTTGCCTCGATACCTACTCGGTCTCCTACCACGGCTTTGCGCACTCCCATATGGATGCGCTCTGCCACATGTTTTACAACGGCAAAATGTTCAACGGCTATTCGCAGCAGGAAGTCACCAGTACGGGAGCCGGCGTCCTGGCCATCACGAACATCAAGAACGGCATTTTCACCCGCGGCATCCTGATGGACATTCCGCGCCTGAAAAACGTGCCCTACCTGGAACCCGGCCAAGCCATCTATCCCGAGGATCTCGACGCGTGGGAGAAGAAAGCCAGCGTGAAAGTCGCGGCGGGTGATGTCGCCATCATCCACACCGGCCGCTGGGCGCGCCGCGCGGCTAAAGGTCCATGGGACGTGGGCGCCAAATCGGCGGGTCTTCACGCATCGTGCGCGGAATGGCTGCGGAGGCGCGATGTGGCCATGATCGGCTCTGATGCCGCCAGCGACGTCATGCCGTCCGGCGTCGAAGGCGTCGTGCAGCCCATCCATCAGTTGATGCTGATCTCCATGGGCGTCGCCATCTTCGACAATTGCGATCTCGAAGCCGTCAGTCAGGCTGCCCACCAGCGCAAACGATGGGACTTTCTGCTCACCGCCGCGCCCCTCGCCGTACCCGGCGGTACCGGTTCTCCGCTCAACGCCATCGCTACGTTCTGAGCGCTTGATTGGTCGTTCAGGAGAGCATCACGCGCTCACCCGCTTCAACTGCCCGCAAGCCGCGAAAATATCCAGCCCGCGCGGCTTGCGGATGAAGCAGGGCATCGCCCGCCGCATAATCGCTTGAAATGCATGCACGCGCTCCGGCTCCGGTGTCTCGTACGGAATGCCCGGCCCTGGATTCAGGGCAATCAGGTTCACCTTGCAATTCAAATGAGCCAGCAGTTTGACGACGCGCCGGGCGTCGGCGTCGGAGTCGTTCACGCCCCCCAGTAGCACATATTCGAACGTCAGCTTTTCCCATGGCCGCAGCGGAAACGCCTTGCAAGCCTCCAGCAGATCTTTGAGGTGGTGCTTGCGCGTGATGGGCATCAGTTCCTGCCGCATCTCCTCGGTCGACGCGTTGAGCGAAACCGCCAGCTTTGGCCGTGTGTGCTCGCGCCCCAGCTCGGCAATCTTGGGCACAATCCCCGCCGTCGAGAGGGTGATTCGCTTCTCCGACAAACCCACGCCGCGGGGATCGACTAAAATCCGCGTGGCCTTCAGGACGTTTTCAAGATTCAGAAGCGGCTCGCCCATCCCCATCATCACGATATTCAGCCGCGAACCGGATGTATCTCTCTCACGCAGCAGCCCGTTTTCCCGAGCTACGAACAGCACCTGCCCCACGATCTCGCCCGCTGTCAGGTTGCGCTCGAGCCCCATCAGTGCCGTCATGCAGAACTTGCAGTCCACCGGACAGCCCACTTGGCTCGAAATGCACAGCGTGTCGCGCGCCGTCTCTGGCATCCACACCGTCTCGACCGTACGCCCGTCCTCTAAACGCAACAAATAACGGCGTGTACCGTCACTCGACTTATACAGGCGCTCCGCATCCGGCAGGCCCACTGTATGCTCCGCGGCCAGGCGCTGACGCAGTTTGCCAGGAAGTGTCGTAATCTGCACTAAATCAGGAACTTGTGCGTGATAGAGCGCCTCATACACCTGGCGCGCCCGGAACTCGGGCTCTCCCTGCCCGAGCGCCTGTTGGATCTCGCTAAGTTCCATGCCTAGAATGGCTTGCGGCATCTAGATTCAGTCTAACACGCCCCGCTCCGGTGGCGACAGATGGCCTAAAAATGGTACAAAAGAGTAAGGAAACCCGCCCGTATCCGACATGCAGAAAACGCCAACCGGAGTGCGAGAAATCGAAACCACGACGCTGCCCAACGGCGTTCGCGTGATCAGCGAAACCATGCCGCACGTGCGCTCGGTTTCGGTGGGCTTGTGGGTAGGAAACGGCTCGCGCTGTGAGGCGCCTGAGCAGAACGGGCTCTCGCACTTCATCGAGCACATGGTGTTCAAGGGTACCTCCAAGCGCTCGGCCGAAGATATCGCGCGTTCCGTGGATTCCATCGGCGGCAATCTCGACGCCTTCACGTCCAAAGAGCTGGTTTGCTTTAACACCAAAGTCCTGGACGAGCATCTGGCGCTTTCTTTCGACGTGCTGGCCGATCTCATCCTAAACCCCGTGTTCCGTGAAGAGGACATGGTCAAGGAAAAGGGCGTGATCCTCGAAGAACTGAAAATGGACGAGGACAATCCCGATTACCTCGTGCATGAGATCTTCTCCTCGAATTTCTGGAAGGATCATCCGCTCGGCAAACCGATCCTGGGCACGCGCGAAACGGTGAGGCGCTTCGATCGCCAGATGATGGAGAGTTACTACCGCGACGCGTACTCCCCGGCAAACCTGGTCATCACCGCCGCCGGAAACCTGACGCACAAGATGCTCACCGATCTTGCAGGCGAGCATTTTTCCGGGATGAAGCCGCGTAAGACGGTGTCGAGCGACCGGCCGCCCCAGACCCATGCGCGCATCGCGCTTCGCAACAAGAAATCCCTCGAGCAGGTGCATCTCTGCCTCGGCGTGCCATCTTATCCGATGCCGCACGAGGACCGCTTCACCTGCTACGTGCTGAACACGCTGCTCGGCGGCGGCATGAGCTCGCGCCTGTTTCAGAATATCCGCGAGCGCCAGGGGCTGGCCTACGCCGTATTCTCTGAACTGAATCCGTACCGCGATACCGGGTGCCTGTCGATTTATGCGGGCACGTCCATCGAGTCCGCCCGCCGGGTGGTGGAATCCATCCTCAAGGAATTCCAGCTTCTGAAGAACGAGCGAATCACTGACGAAGAACTGCGGCGCGCCAAGGACCATCTCAAGGGTTCGCTCATGCTGAGTCTCGAATCCACCTCCAGCCGCATGTCCAACCTCGCCCGCCAGGAGATGTATTTCCACCGCTTCTTCACGCTGGACGAACTGGTCGAGAGCATCGAGAGGGTCACCGCCGACGACGTGCAGCGCATCTCCCAAACCTTCTTCGATCAGAAGCACATCGCGCTCACCGTGCTCGGTAACCTCAACGGTTTCAAGATCGGCCGCGAAGATCTGGTGTGTTAAAGGCAGGTGTTAGGTGCCAGGTGGGTTAAAGCAGGTGCCAGCACGCGCTGTCTGCGGATACCTCAAAACTAACACTTAACACCTCGGCGCCCATCAGTATCTCCAGCTTTTAACATCCGCTCCCTTCGGCGCCGTCTTTAGCATCCACGCCTCCATTTGCGGCATGTAGCGCTGATTGATAGTCAGCCGCGATATCTTCACCGGCACCGATGGATCGCCTGAGTAGCAGTGCGGCTGGTACGGGCCGTAATCGAAATCGCCGGCGTAGTACGGGCCGCGGCCCGCATCCTTGGTGCTCTCGAGAAAAGTCTCCAGCAGGCGCACGGCGCGGTCCAGATAGTACGTGTCGCGCGTCCCCACCTTGATGTGCAGCTTGCCCACCAGCTTCGGCCCGAGCGTCTTCCAGTCGCGCTCCATGATGTAGCGAAGGTCGTAGTGTTCTTTCCAATATTGCGCCACTTCGTGGTCGATGACACCGGTGCGTTTGTCGAAGATCGGCTTGGGATAACCGTCGGGTCCGATCGGGCTGTAGACCGCCTGCCAGATGTCCAACTGCTCGGTTGAGCGGCCATGGCTGCCGAGCGTAGCCTCCCAGCGCGCGTCGTCCTGAATGGTCGCGATCAGCGTGTCGTCGGGCTGGCGGGTAGACGGGCGCGGCACCATTTTCCAGTCGCTATCTACCCAAAACGCGTTCTTGTCCTTGTAGATGTCGATCGACTGATAGGCGCGGAAGTCCACCGGGTCGGGGCAATCACACCACGAACCGTTGAACACATCCGGGTAAAAGACCTGCTGCGCCAGGGCTTCCCAGCCGCCGGTCGAGCCGCCGGTCAACACGCGCGCCCACGGCTGGCCGATGGCCCGGTAGGTTCTTTCCACGTACGGCATAAATTCCTCGACGATGGCATCGCCATACGGGCCGACATTCACCGAGTTCACCGCATAGGAATCGTCGTAATAAGGATTGGCGTGCTGGATGCTGATGATGAGCATGCGCGGCAGCCGGCCCGCCGTCCAGTCCTGATAAAACTTGTAGCTGTACTCGGCCATCGTGCGGTCGTCGTCTTTCAACTCCGGTGTGGGCGGCCGCTCGCGGAATTCAACGGGCGTGGCGAAGCTCTCCTTGAAGTGGCCCTGATAATAAATCACCGGATAGCGCGCGCCGGGGTGCTCATCGAACCCTTCGGGCAGCAGCACCACGCCGCCGATATACATAGGACGGCCCCAGAATTTCGAAAGCAGCTTGCTCTCCATACGGAAATGTTTGACGTACTTCGTATCTTTAGGCGGAACGATGGGCGGAATAATTTTCGTCAGCTCGACCTGGATGGGCTTGTCGCTCGCGCCGCCGATGCGTATCTTTTTCGGCTCGCTGATCAGGTTTCCAGGCGACGAATTCCAGTGCTGCCCTTCGCCCTGGTCCATGTGAAATTTGAGAACGTGGCCGTCGGCGCGGTGGAAGGTCTCGTACACGCTGAGCACCGCCTGGACGTAATATTCTCCGTCGGGCACGTCGCGCAGGCTGGCGCGTGGATAACCCTGTGAGGACTCATCGATCACGGCGGCCTGGCCGGGCGCGAGAGCGTCCACATCGGCGCCGAAAATCTGCTGCGTGTCCAGCCCTTCGCCGACCTGCAAACGCGGCTCTTTTTCGTTTTTCTTGGCCAGTATTAACAACACACGGCCATCAAGCGGCGCCGAACGCAGCGAGGCAGGAAACACAATCTCGAAGCGCGCAGGCTTCCCCGGTTGCGCGACGGTGGAACCGGCGGCAATGAGACTGAGCACGGCGAGAAGGCCCGCGGCGGATCGTTTTCTCATCGCACCCACCCGTTCAATCTCATCCAGGCCTCCAGACGTCCTGGCCAGGAGGAAAGGATCGGATCGAACAGCGCGAGGCCGACGCCATGCTCGCCGCGCTCGTAAATATGCATCTCCGCCGGCACCCCCGCCTTGCGCAGCGCCAAGTAGAACAGCACGCTATTTTCCGCTGGAACGCCCGTATCGCGGTCGGTGTGAAACAGAAAAGTCGGCGGCGTTTGCGGAGTAACCTGCGTTTCGCTCGAGAGGCTCGCCGCAAGCTTCGGATCGGGATTCTCGCCCAGCAAATTACGCATGGAGCCGCGGTGCACATAGGGCGTGATGAACGAAATCACCGGGTAACTCAGGATCATGAAATCGGGACGCGAGCTCTTGCGGTCGATGGGGTCGGCTGCCCCAGCCTCGCCCGCGTCGAAGTGCGTGCCCGTTGTTGAAGCCAGATGGCCGCCGGCGGAAAATCCCCAGATGCCGATCTTGCCCGGCTCGACGCCGTAATCGGCCGCGTGGAAGCGTACCAAACGAAGCGCGCGCTGCGCGTCCCCCAGTTCGATGGGGTGATGGTAGCGCGGGCCCAGGCGATAGCGCAGCACGAACGCCGCCACGCCGCGCGCGTTCAGCCACTCGGCGATCTGCTTGCCCTCGTGGTCCACTGCCAGCATCTGGTAGCCGCCACCGGGGCAGACCACGACTCCGCTGTGCTCGCCGTTGGTCCATGGAAGATAAATGGTCAGGTTCGGCCGGTCGTTGTCGTCATTGCCGAGAGCGCCCGGGGCGCCGTTGGGCCAGAGCAGTTCGACTTTGGGCGCAGGCGCATGTTGCGCATGAGCGAGCGCCGCAAGAAACAAGGGCGCCGCAACGAGCAGTGTAGATCGCATGGATTTTTGCACAAGAGCACATAATATCGCGGAGGAGGAAGCCACGAACCGCATGGGATGCTCGAGGGGCGCCGGCGTGCAAGACGGTGCGAGCGCCGCACCATGACATGCGCTTTCACAAGGTCTTCAAGAACGCAATCAATGCTTTCTTGTCTTCAGTGGAAGACTTCAAGCCAAACTCGTGGCCGCGCACTGCGCGAGTTCGAAAGCCGTATCCGACAAAACCGGTAGGCATGTAATCGTCGCGGAGGCGGCGGGGATCGAACCAGTCTTCAAGCGTAGCGACGCTACCGTTGTGCTCAAACGGGCCGCGATACCAGACACCTTTGATGGACGGGACCTTGTAGTATCCGGTGCCACGCATTGGCTGCATGGCTGACCGGGGATCGGTACCCACGCGGATGTCCACGATATCGTATTTCTTCCGATGTTCCGCCGGCGGTTGAAAATCACCGGCCAGCGTCAGCTTATTACTTGTGTACAGCGGAGGCGTGTGGCATAACGCGCACCCTTCGCGCTTGAAAACCTTTTGACCTTGCGCCGCAGTCTCGTCAAACCTGTTAGGGTTTGGCGGCGGCTGCAGTGAATAGATGTACATCGCTAACGCGTATGCCTGCTCGTCGCTGTAACGGAACAGCGAAGATGCTTCAGGTATCGCTTCGGGTGGAATCACCTTCCGATCGGCGTAAAACGCCGCCTCACCCGGCTGGAAGTTTGCATACCGCATCAAATCGCCGATATTCCGATGACGGACGCGACCAATCAGGTCAAGATACTTCCGATCCCTGACCCCAATGATGTCCGCTACTTTCGGTGGCGCGAGAATGCTGACCCCGATTCTTGTGTTCACTCCTGCCGGAATTGATTCGTGCATTCGCGCGATCTCATCCACGCTCTTTTCGAAGGTGCCGTCCGCCAGCGCGGACCGGTTCCATGAGGGGAAGAACAGGCCATAAGTGAGCTTGCGTGCATCTTCCAGGTTTCGTTGCGTGCGCACGGTCCACGCAAAGTCGCGTTCGAGAGGAAAGTTGGTCTGTGGACCATTCCAGAGTGTTCCGTCGGGCAGCACGCGGCTATGGCAGTTCGCGCATGCGAATCCGGCGCTTTCCACCACGCCCTTCTTGCGGATGACGTAGCCTCGGCCCGGTACGATTCCGTCTGCCGTGACTGGAATGGCGAGCTTCTGGTACCAGTCTGCACTCCTGAATCTATCAATGGGTTCGTACCCGAGCGGCGCTTCGAAAACCAGCTTACCCGCCGCGATCCAATCGGACTCCGTTGTCAGCTTCGCGGGGTCAAATACGATTTGGGGTTCCTGCTGCTTCAACCAGTCCATATACCCTGGTGGCTCTTTGGCGGGGTGATAGATCGGATAGCTCTTGTAAATAGGATGCGGCGAGATGCTGTAGAAGAACGGAGCCGGCAGATGCACGGTGTATACACCTGGCTCACGCGGCGGAATCGTCCACGCTTCCAGTTCCGCTTCATCCCAGCTTCTCGGGATCACGGAGTGCTCGGCGTGCTTACCTGAACCCGGTTGCCCTAGCACTAGAGATGCAAGGATCAAAGACGAACTCAGTGCAATAACAATGGTCTTCACAGCAGGCTCCTGTGTCGGAATTGTATCAGTGTCGGCTGGCGGGGAGAATGGCGGAATCCATTTGCGCCGTCATAGCCTGCGGACCACCCGATGGAGGCCTGAGAGTCGTTTGGCGTGATGAGATTCCGCGTTATCGTTTGTTGCTTTTCTTCTTTGCTACTCCGCTCTGTACCGCCGGTGCGCCCTTCTTCCCGCCCGTCCTGGCGTTCTTTTCTAGCCGTAACCTCCATGCCGTTCGCAGAGCGCCTGCCAGGACATCCTCATTCGTCACAGCCAGCCGGATGTGCGTCATTCCCATCCTTCCCCATCCGCCCGCAATGGGGACGAACACATTGGGCTGCTCCTCAACGAACCCGGCTTGCTGCTCAGGGGTGAGCATCAGGTTGCCGTAACCCTGTTTTTGCGAGGCGAGCGTTGCGAATATCCTGCCTCCGACGCGGAAGTCAGGCGAGCCCATGTGCGAGCTCTCTTCCGCGCCCTCCAGGCTCAAGGCAATCCGGCGAAAATCTGCTGCATTCATCGCGCGTTGCTCAGTGTCAGCAAAAAGAGTATCACTGCGGCCACACTCTTTCACCAACTTCCGGATTGCTCCCACGATCCAGAACTTCCCGAGCATCAATGGGCCACAATAGTTGGGTGGGCCGTCTTGAACGTCTGCCTCTCGCCAGCGGACCAAACATTGAGGAAACCGGATGTGCTGAATATCCAACCTGACGAGCCTCTCGCCGTCGCGGCCGTCGATGCGATCCATAGCGGCAATACCGAGTTTTTGAAGCGCCTGCTGCACGAGAATCCCAGCCTGGCGACCGCGAGGATCGGCGGTACACGCACCCTGTTGCATATCGCTACTGACTGGCCCGGCCACTTTCCGAACAGTGCGGCAACCGTGGCTGCACTGATCGCCCACGGCGCCGAGGTCAACGCCCCGTTTATCGGCCGCCATACGGAGACCCCACTCCACTGGGCCGCCAGCAGCGACGACGTCGTGGTGATGGACGCGCTGCTGGATCACGGCGCCGGCATAGAAGCGACAGGCGCGGCCATCGGTGGCGGCACTCCCCTGGCTGACGCCGTAGCATTCGGGCAGTGGCAGGCGGCACGGCGGTTAGTCGAGCGCGGGGCGCGAACCACCCTCTGGCAGGCTGCTGCGTTAGGGCTGATGGCGCGCGTCGCGGAGCATTTCGCCAGTCACACGCCGCCCACGCCAGACGAGGTCACTAACGCATTCTGGTGTGCGTGCCACGGCGGACAGCGCAGACCGGCGGAATATCTCTTGCGCCGCGGCGCACAACTCAACTGGGTTGGTTACGACGGGCTGACGCCAATCGATGCGGCGAGCCGAAGTGGCGCGGCGGAATTGGTTGAGTGGCTGCGTAGTCAGGGTGCCAGGTCGGCCCAAGATTTGGGATGAGCTATTCGACCTCATGCTCGTCTCCAGGTAACTCGCGCCGGGTGCACGGGCATTCCTCTGAGCCGCGTCATCCGCGCAACAGTGCTTCGCGGTTCTGAATGGCCCAAGTCCGGACCACGGCACTCGAAAAAAATGCGCCATCAACAGAGGCAAAAATAGCCATCCGACCGGCCGCGGCCACTCCAGCCGGTTATTTTCCAGATCTGCGTGTTGGCGATAAAAGCGTTGTAGCCGTCTAGCCCGCGGTAGCCTTCTTAGCTTTTGGCGGCACAATCGCATCCTTCGCGGCTTTGGCCACGCGGAATTTGACCACCTTCTTTGCGGGAATATTGATCGACTCGCCGGTCGCCGGGTTTCGCCCTACGCGCGCTTTCCGGTCCGAACGAACCAGTCTGCCGAGCCCCGGCAGTACGAACAGCCCGTTCCTTTTGACTTCTCCAATCGCGGTTGCCGCGAGATGTTCCAGAAACTGCTGTACCGCCTTTTTGCTCACCTCAGTTTTTTCGGCGAGCGTCCTCACGATTTGAGACTGCGTCATGCGCTTTGCTGCCATAGTGCTCTCCTTCTTAATCCGGGGGAAAAGTCTGGCCGACGGCAGAATATCACGGTCTACAGCCTCCCGTCGAGAGGAAAACAGGGTTGGTAGTGTCCAAATTGGTGCGGAAGGCTCACATCCCTGTTCCGGCAGCTCTAATCACCATAGTTGTACTTTGGGGAATGCAGTTTGAACTGAAAGGGGGCACCACTCCCCATATCGGCAATCTTGATTAGTTTGACGCAAGATGAATCGAAAAAAGAGCAGTTCTCCTTTGTTGTTTGGCTCGGTATACATGGGTAAAGAATGCCCTCTGGGTAACTACGAGGGCCTGTTTCGCGGTCTCAGCGCTCGTAGTTGCCGCGTCAGCAGTCTGCTGGGTGGTTTTGGCCTGACTCTCCAGAACCAAGGCTTGCCGTTCCATCCGCTTCGCTTGCTCTTCAATTGCTCTCAAAATTCCAGACGCGATCTCGGTAGTCTTGATATTAGACGCTGTAGCGTCATCCACTTGCTGTTTCATCAAGGTGGCTTGTTTTTGATGGCTCGCAGCGTGAGTCCCGCGACGATCGCATAAATTGCTGTGATGTATACGCTGACCCATTCCGGTCTTACCGGCCGGGGCAGCGGTTTCTCTGGCGTATCGCTCTGGCCGTTGGCGGGTATGGCCTGGTCATTAGAAAGTGGGAAACGGTGGATCGATGATGAAATGCGTTGGTGGGACTACCTTGTTGCTCTTGCTGGATTGATGGTCTGCCCTGCGGGGACTAGCCTGCTGGTCTTTGGGCACCTGTGGCCACCCAAACAGGTTTGCTCCAAGGACGGTAAGTATCAGCAGCCACTTCAGCACCACTTCATCAATGGCCCCGGAGAAAAGTCTTGGCCGACGGCAGACTATCACGGTCTGTAGTCCCGCGTCGAGCCGGAATAGCAGCGCGGAATAGGACATTTCTGCTTTTTGTTGACCAGGAGCACCCCTGGCTGGCCGCGCCCTTAGTCTTCGAACATGCCTTCGAACAGCGGGCTGCTGAGGTAACGTTCCGCCGCATCCGGCAGAATCACTACGAAAGTCTTGCCCTTGAACTCGGGCAAATGCGCCAGCCGGAGCGCCGCCGCGGTGGCCGCGCCACAGGAGATTCCGGAAAGGATGCCTTCCTCTTTGGCCAGCCGCCGTGCCATCTCGATCGACTCCTCGCTGGTGACCAGTTCGACGCGGTCCACGACGGAAAGGTCCAGCGTATCCGGAATGAATCCCGCGCCGATCCCCTGAATGGCGTGCGGCCCGGGGCGTAGCGGCTGGTGGTTGAGCGTCTGCGTCATCACCGCGCTGGTCGTCGGCTCCACGCCCACCGAAACGATCTTCTTGCCCATCTGCTTCTTGATGTAGCGCGACACCCCGGTAATCGTGCCGCCGGTGCCGACGCCCGAAACCAGCACATCGATCGCGCCTTCGGTGTCTTCCCAGATCTCCGGCCCGGTGGTTTTGAAGTGAATATCCGGATTGGCGGGATTCTTGAACTGATGCAGCATGATATAGCGATCCGGGTCGGACGCCACCATCTCCTCGCAGCGCTTAATGGCGGCGTTCATGCCCTCGGCGCCGCTGGTCAGGATGAGCTTCGCACCAAGCGCCTTCAAAACTTTTCGCCGCTCGATCGACATGGTCTCGGGCATGGCCAGCGTAATGGGATAACCGCGCGCGGCCGCGACGAACGCCAGCGCGATGCCCGTGTTGCCGCTGGTGGGCTCGATCAGTTCCTTGCCGGGTTTCAGCACGCCGCGCTTCTCCGCGTCCCAGATCATAGAGGAGCCGATGCGGCACTTCACCGAGTACGCCGGGTTGCGGCCCTCGATCTTGGCGAGCAGCGTGGCCGGCGCTCCCTTGGCAATGCGATTCAGGCGCACCAGCGGCGTGCGGCCGATGCTCAAAGAATTGTCTGCGTATATCAAGCTGGTTATATCTCCCAGTTAGGCACAAATCGGGCGCGCTTCTCTTTCCAGGCCCGCTGTATGTCGGTGAACGAGGTCTGGTCGAGCACATCCGACACCGCGCGATTGACCCGGTGCCACATGTCCGCAAAAGGCGATTCCGCCTGCCGGCGCACGCGTGATTTTTCGTCCCGCGCGCCCTCGATAAACCGGAGCACTTCGCCCACTTTGATGGAATCGGCCGGACGCGACAGCAGATATCCGCCTTCGGCCCCACGGCGCGATTCCACGAAGCCGCCTTGTTTCAGGCTGGCCAGAATCAATTCCAGAAATTTTTGGGGGATCTTCTGCCGTTTGGCGATGTCGGCAATCTTGACCGGCTGTCCTGCGGGCTGCGATGAAAGGTCAAAGATCGCGTGAAGGGCGTACTCGCCTTTAACAGAAATGTTCATCGAAGGCCGTCAAGCAATCTCCCGTCTCCAACTAGAGATTATGCGAAAAGGCGTGGCGAGTCAATTTAGGGTTACGGAGGAAATGGCGTTTCGGACAAAAACCGGACCGCCGCGCAGCGCCGGAAGGTTAAGACCGGCTGCGCGGCTATCCAGGAGTAGACTGTAAAGCCGCGAAGGCCTTAGCCTTCTTTCTTGGTCTCTTCTTTTTTGGCCTTCTTGCTCTTCTTGGTTTTCTTGGTCTTCTTGGTATCTTCCTTCTTGGCGTCGTCCTGGCGGGCGAACGACACGGCTGCCAAACCGGTCAGCAAAGAAAGGCCGAGCACAGCGGTCATGAGCTTCTTCATTTTTGCATTTCTCCTTTGGAGTGACGATCTTCTCGTCACACGTATGATATCGGACTCGACATGAACTCACCCTTAAGTGACTATTAAAATCACTTCATTAAGGGGCCACTGCCGTTCACATGGCTTCATCGGGTTCTTGACGCAGCCAGCCAGGCTTAATAACCTACGCGTTTTCAATAGTGTGCGACTATCGCCAGCACGCCCCCAAAACCTCCCCTTGCTGTGTGCCTTCACCTGCTGATTTAGCATGAAAATGGGATGAAGAAGGCCGAACTCGCCGGGCGTCTGGCGAAACAGACGCGCGTTTCGAAAGCCGAGGCGGCCGACCGGTTGGATCACGTCGTCAGCCAGATCATCGCGAACCTTAAAAAAGGCGAAAGCGCCCAGCTTCCCGGGCTCGGAAAGTTCAAGCCCGGCCCGAAGTGGAGCTTTGCCTTCGAACGTCCTGCCGTCAAGGGAGCCGCGCGCCGTGGTAAACGGTAGCGTGTCGTCGGCCCGGCAGGTCGCCCGTATCGTACGTGAGTGCCTCGAAGAAGGAAAGACGGTAGTTATCGACGGATTGGGTTCGTTCCGCCCGGAAGGTCGGCGTGGCTACCGTTTCGTGGGGCGCTGCTCGCCCTCGGTTTTCCTGGCGTATGTTCAGGAAGACACACGCACGGTGGAACGCCTATGCGACGCTCTCGAAGCCCAGGGTTTCGACCCGTGGATAGACCGGCGCAAGCTGCTACCCGGCCAAAACTGGCCACGATCCATCGAAGACGCCATCGAGGCCACCGATTTTGTTGTAGCGTGCTTCTCGCGGCATTCGGCGACCAAAAAAGGCGGGTTTCAGGCCGAAATCCGTTATGCGCTGGATTGCGCGCGGCGGGTTCCGCTGGATGACATCTTTCTTGTCCCCGTGCGGCTGGACGGTTGCATGATGCCGGCCACTATCCAGCGCGAGATCCAGTATGTCGATCTGTTTCCGGATTGGGAGCGGGGCCTCCGGCGGATCGTGAACATCCTCCATCGCCAGCTCAAGCGGAGGCCGCGCAAGGTCCGGCATTCAGCGCTTTAATTTGGACAGTTTGGCGATCTTCTTGCGGACCTCGGGGGTGCGCTTGTCGTCGGCGGCCAGTTCGAGGAACTTCTCATACGCCTCAAGCGCGCCTTTCCAGTCCTTTTGCTTCTCCTCGGCTTCTCCCAGCCGAAAATACGCTTCGGGAAGATTCGCGTTCCACCGGGTAGCCTCGCGATACCGCGTCGCCGCGGCCGGGTACTTCCCTTTGTGGAAATAGAAATTGCCGATGCGCACTTCTTTCTCGGCCTGGAGCGGATTGAACGAATACTCCTTGGGCTTTTCGGTCTCGTCTTCTTCGGGCGGCGCCTGCTCTTCCTGCGCCGGCGGAGGTTGCTGGGGTGGTTTCAGCTGACCGGCTACCGCGCCCACGGTGGCTATCAATCCGATCAAAGTCGCCGTGCGCCAGCCTGCCATATTTACGATTATATCGGTCGATCGGGAAACGAGCCATCGACAAGTGCCAGCCGCAAATTCAACGTCCCAGCGCGCGCTTGACCGTCTTGCGGTAATTCTCGAAGGCTTTGCGGCCGGCTTCGGTCAGACTGCATAAGGTCATCGGGAGTTTTCCGCGGTAGGTCTTTTCGATGTGCACGTAGCCAGCCTCCTCCAGGCGCGCGAGGTGGCTCGAAAGATTCCCCTTGGTCAGCCCGGTTTCCCGCTGGGGATATAGAAAGTCCGCTTCCTTGGATAAGAACAATAGACTGATGATCGTAAGCCGGGCCGGTTCGTGTATGACGCGGTCCAGTTCCGTCAGATCGCGAAGGCCACCGATCATGCCTACTCCGGCGACTGAGCGGGATTCGCCCGCCGATACCGGCGCAGCGTGGTTCCACCGGTTATGAGGCAACTCACGCCAACAGTGCCCCAAAGCAGGCTCATACCGAGTGGTACCCGGGGATCGGCCAGCGCCAAAGCGGCACCTGTGGCGATGGACACAAAACCCAGGAAGTAGAATCGCGCGAGACCCATCGATCGCGCGAAGTGGATATTGATTACGCCGGAGATCAGGCCCGTGGCCGCGTACACACCGGCGCTCCCATCGCCCTTCGTGGCGATCAGAACCGCAATGGCGGCCACAGCAACCAGAGTCAGCGCGATTCCGCCGGCGTCTGTAGGCCGCCGCCTGAGGGCGACGTACCCTGTACGTGGATACGTGAGGCGCCGCCGGATGGCGACGATTACGGGCCGGCCAGATTTCCGCGATCCCGTCCACATTCCAATAACGCTCGGCGGCACGCTGGGCGTCCCCTTCTTGCCTGCATTCAGATGCTGTGGACGATTCGGGCCGCCCACATCAAGGTTGCGATCAGAAGGCTGCCGACGAAATTCTGGCGTCACACGATTCGTCCAGAGCGGCATCAGACCGAGGCGCCGAGCAGGGCTCGGAACGCGTGAGATAATCAGATATTGCCTGCGGTAGAACTCCGAGAGAAGGCTGCGCAACTGCCCCTGGGGCCCGGGGTGTATTTGTACAAAGACGCGGCCGGGCGGGTGATCTACGTCGGCAAAGCCAAGAGCCTGCGGCTTCGCGTACGCAGCTACTTTTCCGAAGACCGGATCGCCGACGTCAAGACCGGCACGCTGCTCTCGGAAGCCACCGATATCGACTACATCCTGGTCGATAACAATAAAGAAGCGCTGGCGCTCGAAAACAACCTCATCAAGCAGTGGAAGCCGCGGTTCAATATCCTACTGCGGGATGACAAGACCTATCCGTACATCAAGCTCACCAGCGAAAAATATCCGCGCGTGTATGTGACGCGGCGGCTGCGCAAGGACGGATCGACTTACTACGGCCCGTACTTTCCGGCTAACCTGGCCTATCGCCTCGTGAACTTCATCCACCGGAGTTTTCTGGTGCCTTCGTGCAAGGTGGATCTTACGCGTTATCATCCCAAGCCCTGCTTGCAATACCACATCCACCGGTGCCTGGGGCCATGCGTGGAAGGGCTCACGACGGATGACGCATACGCCGGCGCAGTGAAGAATGTGAAGCTGTTTCTCGAAGGGCGGCACGCGGACCTGGCGGCGGGGCTGCGCGCGCGCATGCAGCAGGCTTCGGACGCCACGCGCTTCGAGGAGGCGGCGGCGCTACGCGATCTGCACTCGACGGTCGAAGAAATGGAAGAGCGGCAGAAGATGGCGGCAGCCAAGGGTGACGATATCGACATCTTCGCGGCGTACGCGGAGCCGCCGCTCGTCGCGCTCAACTTATTCCATTTACGTAACGGCCAGATCGTCGACCGGCGCGAGTTCTTCTGGGAGGACCAGCACGAGTTCGACGAGCCGCAGTTTTTCTCGGCGCTGATCAAGCAGATCTACATCGACCAGCAGCACATTCCCTCGATCATTCACGTGCCGGTGGATTTCGAGGACCGCGAAACGCTGGAAGAGTTGCTTTCGGAAAAGCGCGGGCGGAAAGTCGAGATTCACACGCCGCAGCGCGGGCAGAAGAAGGCCATGCTCAATCTGGTGGAGACCAACGCCAAGCATAGTTTCGATCAGCGGTTCCGGGTGATGAAGCCATCGTCGCGCGCCATTCAGGAAGCGTTGCAGGACGCGCTGGGATTGCCGGAGGCCCCGAAGCGCATCGAGTGCTTCGATGTCTCGCATATCCAGGGAACCGACAAAGTAGCCAGCATGGTCGTGTGGGAAGACGGGCGGATGAAGAAATCGGACTACCGCAAGTTCATCATCCGCGGGGTGGTGGGCAATGACGATTTTGCCAGCATGTGCGAAGTGGTGACGCGGCGCTACGCGCGCGTGCAGCAGGAGAACCAGCCCATGCCGGGCCTGGTGCTGATCGATGGCGGCCTGGGGCAACTGCACTCGGCGGCGGAAGCGCTCGACGCGCTGGGCATCATCAACCAGCCGCTCGCGGCGATCGCCAAGCGCGAGGAGATCATCTACGTGCTGGGGCAGGAGAACGAGCCGGTGGTGCTGGACCGGTTTTCACCGATTCTGCATTTGATCCAATCGATCCGCGACGAGGCGCACCGGTTCGCCGTGACCTTCCATCGCACGCGCCGCAATGCCGCGCGGCTCACGTCGGAGCTGGACCAGATTCCAGGCGTGGGAGATAAGACGGTGCAGAAGCTGCTGCGGCATTTCGGCAGTTCCGAGCTGGTGCGAAGTGCTTCCGAAGACCAATTGGCGGACGTAGTAGGCCGTGCGGCTGCGCGCCGGGTGAGAGAGTTCTACACGCCCGTGCCACACTCGGAGACTCTATGAACGAACTGCGCCTAGACCGGTGCCCCATCTGCGGCGGGCCGAACGATTGCGGCATGGCGGCAGGGAAGAACGAGTGCTGGTGCGCGAGCGTGAAGATCTCGGCTGAGGCGCTGGCGAAGGCGCCGGAGGGAGCGAAGGGGAAGGTGTGCGTGTGCCGGAAGTGTGTGGAGCGTAACGGGCAGACGATTCTCCCGTCTAGCGCTTCGGCAGGTGCACCAGGAAAACGTCGCTAGCGCACGCCTTGTCTTCGACCTTGATGTGGCGTGGGCCCTCCAGCCGAAAAGGCGGATCGGGCGATGCGATGCATAGATGAAGACGCTGTATTCCCCTTCGCCTAGTCCATCGAAGACAAACCGGCCATGCTGGTCGGTTTCTGTGAGGCGCTTACCAGATGCGGAATTCAATTCGACTACGACTTCAGGCACCGGGGAGTTGATGCTATCCCAGAATCGCGGGGTGCGCAGATCCACCTCGTTAGAGGTCACAAATCCGTAAAACCGGGACGATTCAGTTCCGACGTTCTTAAGAAAAAACAAATATGCGAGGTCGTCGCCGGCATCGGATAACCGGCTCGTGCGGGAGCAGCCTCCCGCCCTGAAGCGTTTGGTCTCTTCCTCCTGGTTCGCATAAACCAAGTAGGTTTCGCCCTTGAGGAAACGAATACCGAAGTCAGTCCACACGTCGAAAGACTTCTCGTTCGGACCTCGGAAAGTCTCTTTCGCCTTGAAGTGCACCCGCACATTATTTATGATGTATTCCCATAATGCCTCAAGTGCTTCGTACGTCTTGGCGTCCGCGAATTGACGTTTGTACGATTCGGGCATATCCGGAAAAACATCCAAGTAAATCTTCTTGATTTTCGCGATGCCCTCGGGCGTTTGATCTTGTTCCAGGCCGTCGAACTCTTCCACGGATACATTCTCGTCTAAACGCTCTTGAAATGACGGGTCCCATGGGTCAATGAAGCTCGGCTCAATTGATTCGACGGTTCCGATGAAGACGAGATCGCTTGTAAGAACTGCGGTGCAGACCGAAGCAGATCCAGCGCATTTGCAGGCAGGGGCCGAATACGGTAGGACCATAAAAGCAGTCCTACTAGCAGCACAAGGTGCACGGTGGCATATTACCACCAAGTGGTAGGGCGAAACTCGTCGACCAGTTCCTGAGAACCAAATACGCGAATTCCCAGTGGGAGTCCGCGCATCAACATCAAACTGTAAGCGCTCCAACGTAGAATTGACGGTTCACGCCGCTTCGCGGGGGTGCACGGAGCGCTCGATGTCTGCGAGCCTGGTCTCGGCCACTTCGGCCAGTTCGTAAGCGGCCTGGAGGTTGAGCCAGAAGCGGGGCGTGGTATTGAAGTAGCGCGCCAGGCGGAGCGCGGTATCGGCGGTGATGCCACGGCGGCCGTTGACGATCTCGGTCATGCGGGTGGCGGGCACGCGGAGCTCGAGTGCCAGCTTGTTCACGCTCATGCCGAGCGGCTTCAGATAATCCTCCCGAATGGTTTCACCCGGGTGGGGAAACGGGATGCGGCGGGGGCGTTTGCGGTTCATCTTATGCCGTCCTCAGTGGTAGTCAGCAATCTCAACATCGAAAGCGTGCCCGTCTTTCCAACGAAAGCAGACACGGTATTGATCGTTAATGCGGACGCTATATTGTCCGGCACGATCGCCTTTCAGTGCTTCCAGCCGGTTCGCCGGCGGAGACGGCAAGTCTCGAAGCTCATCCGCGCTATCGATCTGCACCAACCTTCGCAGCGCCACAGTCGCAATCTGCTGAAATCTCCTGACGCGTTGCTGATGGAAGATCGACTCTGTGTCTTTATCGCGAAAGGAGCGAATCAAACGATTATCATACTACGGATCGCGTTACACGTGAAGCGACAAAGGCGTTACCTTCCAACCGCCAGCCGTTCGGCTAGCAGATCCGGCAGGCCGGCGCGGCGGATCTTGGCTTGTGCGGCGTCGATATCGTAGGCCACGCGGTGATAGGTCACGAAGCGATCGTCGGGGGTGTAGAGAACGTACGCGGCGCGCGGGTCAGTGTCGCGCGGCTGTCCGACCGATCCCGGATTGATGAGATAAGCCGCGTCGGGATCGAATTCCAGCAGCATCTCTTTCTGCGCCTGCGGATCGGGCCCGCCGATGGTCCATACGCGGTCGCGCACCCACTCGAATCCGCCCTGCACGTGCGTGTGGCCAAAAAACGCGACGGGACTTTCCAGATACGGGAACGTCTCGCCGGCGTCGGCGGTTGTAATCAGGTAGGCGTCCTCATCCAGCAGAGACCCGTGCATGATCTGGAAGTTTTCGACCGCGAGCGGACCTTTCGGAAGGGCGGCGATGTAGGCTAGATTCTCGGGCGTGAGCGTGGTGTGGGTCCACTGAGCGGCGGCGCGGGCTACGGGGTTGAACCACTCCAGATCCTCCAGACCGGCGCAGGCGCGATCGTGATTGCCGCGCACTACGACACCGGCGTTGGCGCGCATCCATTCCGTAACGGCGTTGGGATCGGCGGCGTAACCCACCAGATCGCCCAGGCAGACGACACGCTCGTACAGGCCTGCCGCAGACTCGAGGACCGCCTGTAATGCCTCCCAATTGGCGTGGACATCGCTGAGAATCAGATAACGCAAGACCGGCTACGCCTTCCTCAAACGCAGCACGGAGATTTCGGGCGGCGCGCCCAAACGTGCGGGCATTCCGATAGTACCAATGCCGCGCGTCACGTAGATGGAAGACCGGCGTGCCGTGTAGAGACCATAGACATAGGGCGTGTAAAACCGGGCCACGTTGAGGCCATAATGCAGAATCTCGAAATTCACTTGGCCTCCGTGCGTGTGCCCGGCCAGCGTGACATCCCATCCCTGCCGCGCGGCGACCGGGAACACGTCGGGATTGTGGGATAGCAGAATATTCAGCGCTCCCGGCGAAAGCATGCGCTCCGCGCCGTGCAGATAGTAAGAACGATCACTCATTTTTTGATAATCCACTCCCCCCACGTTGAGTGTGGCGTTGCCGAGGCGAAGCTGCCGGGCCTGGCCGCGCAGAAACGAAACGCCCATGCGAGCGGCTTGCACGGTAGTGTACTCTTCGGTGCGCGCGTACACCTCATGATTGCCGAGGCAGCCGAGCACGCCCGCATCGGCGCGCAGCCGCGCGATCTGGTCGAGACAGGCATCAAGAGGATCGCCGCGCACGGAGATCAGGTCGCCGGTGACGAAGATGACGTGCGCGCGCAAGCCATTGGCGGCGTCCACGACGCGAGCAAAGTCCCTCTCGCTGAGGAATGGACTCAAATGAATATCGCTGATCTGTACCAGACGTAGACCTTCGAGGTCGTGATGCAGATCCGGAATCGGAATGTCGATTTCCCGGATGCCGAACGCGGTACGCTCGACGAACGCTCCGAAACCAACGAATGCGAAGGGCGCAGCGACAGCCGCCGTGCCCGCGGCACGTAAGAGAGCGCGCCGGGTGGGATCGGCTTCCTCAGTCCTCCAGCGAAACAAACGCAGAGCGCGATAGATGAGCCAGGCGGCCGTGGAGGTGAAGGCCCAAAGCAGCGAGACGCCGCGAAGGTAACCGAGGAAAGGGGTCAGGGGCAGGCGGCTGGCGGTGGGCAGGCTCAGGATCAGACCCAGGGTGAGGGCTGCCACGACGATCCGCAGGGCAGCCGACAGCAGGCGCGCCGGCACCGACGGCAAATGCTGCTTTATGAACGAATTAACGCTATTCCCGAGCCGCCATTGGACGGCGCCCATGACGGCAAGCGCCGCGAGCTCGATCGCGAATCCGAAGTAAAACCCCATGAACCGTCTTCTTCATTCTAATCGGCGCAGTGGCGGCAGTTCAGGAGCCACTGTGCCAGGCATTACCGCAGATGGCCAGGGCTGCGATGGCGGCGGTTTCCGCGCGCAGGATGTTGTGGCCAAGGGATACCGGCGTCCAGCCGGCGTCCCCGGCAAGCGAACGCTCGCCATCGGTCCAGCCGCCTTCGGGACCGGCAAGAATGGCGATCGCGTCTTCGGAACGGCGGTCAGCTTCCGGCGGGAGAGCGCGCAAGAGCGGCGCGGCGCCAGGCTGTTCTTCGAGGAAGTAATGATAGCGGGAGGCATCCATCAATGCCACTGGAAATTCGGCTGGCAGTGCGATTTCGGGCGTCTGTACGCGCCGGGCTTGTTGGCCACTCTCGCGCGCGATTTTTCGCCAACGCTCGACGCGCTTGGCGGCCGCGGAGGCCAGACCCTTTTCGGCGCGCGCGGCGTTCACGGGAACGATGCGGGCCACACCGATCTCGGTGGCTTTTTCGACCAGCCACTCGAAACGGTCGAACTTGATGAGAGCGGCGAACAAGGTGATGCGCGGCGCCGGCGCGTCGGCGGGGAGCGGCTCGAGGATTCGGAACGTAACGCGCCGAGGATCGATGGCGGAGATTTCCGCCAGATAAGCGCGCTCGTTGTCGGAAAGCTCGTAGCGCTGGCCCGGCTCGGCGCGCAGCACGCGTGCGAGGTGCCGTGCATCCTCGCCGGTCAACTCGGCCTCGCCGCCGTGAATCCGGTCTACAAAAAATCGCCGCCGCGCCAAGGGCCCATTGTACAGTGGGCGCCGCGCCGGCGCGGCCGCAGTGGCAGAGACGGTGAACGGGTCGTCGGAAATCGGAAAGTGGACAGGCAGGGACGCCTGTCCTAACATGAAGCTCAACCTATGATTGCGACGCTGCGCGGCGTGCTCGTGGAAAAACATCCGAACCAGGCGGTGGTGGATGCCGGAGGCGTGGGCTACGATCTCCACATCCCCATCACCACGTACACAAGGCTTCCCGAGACAGGGGCCGAGGTGCGGCTGCGCGTGTACACGCATGTGCGCGAGGACACGCTGGCGCTATACGGCTTTCTATCGCTGGATGAGAAAAATCTTTTCGAGAAGCTGATCGGGGTAAGCGGCATCGGGCCGTCACTGGCCATCAAAATATTGTCGGGGCTCGCGGCGGCGGACCTGATCGCGGCCATTCGAAAGGGCGAATTGGAGCGGCTGGTGCGCATTCCAGGCATAGGGAAGAAAACCGCGGAACGCATGGTGCTGGAGCTGCGCGACAAGCTGCCGGCGCCAGCGGGCGAATCGGCGGCAGCGCCCGCTCCTTCGCTGAGCGAGGTAGAACAGGACGTGCTTTCGGCGCTGGCGAACCTGGGCTGCGCGCGTCCCGCCGCTGAGCAGGCGGTGCGCAAGGCCAAAGCAGGCGGGGCACCCGGGGAATTCGAGCCGCTGTTCCGGCGCGCGCTCGAACTCGTGCGGTAGAACCTACTTCAGTGCCGCGAGAGTGCCAGCAGCGGTCATGTCCGGCACCAACCGCAGATCAGGCACCCCGTTCCGTAAACGCTGGGCGACTACCGGCGGGTATCGGTCACGAGGCGGTCGCGGGCACTTCTAGGAAATCGACAACACGGAGAGCTGCGGGGTTGCTGCAGATGACACCCGTTCTCGGGACCAATCAGCGACGACCCCAGCATGTGTTATGTATTCGGAGCTGATCCCGTCCACCGAGCGGCCGGAAGTGATCCCGCGAAGTTTGGGAACTAAAATCAGAATCAAGCCGGCGAGCGCGCTAGGGCCTGCGCCTGGGGCGATCATCTCGGATGCGCTCGCAGCCTATTGCGCACGCAGAGTGAGGTAAAGCATGAGACGCAGAGACTTCCAATTTATGCCCGCTGCCATCGTCGCGGGCAAGATTTCCGAAGGCTCACTGAACACGTTCGCTGCCGGTCCAAGGAGCTTGCAACGAACGGGGCTCCCAAGAGGGTTATTATCATCGGAGCGGGATTAGCCGGGCTGTCGGCTGGTTACGAGCTAACACAGGCCGGTCACGACGTCACCTTCTTGAAGCTCGCACGCGGCCAGGCGGTCGCGTCCACACCTTACGCGACGCCTTCGCCGAAGGGCTGTGCGGCGCCACGCGGGTTCCAAATCACCATCACTTCACGATCAAATATGTCGAACTTTTCGGTCTCACTCTCGATTCCTTCGAACCACTCGATTTGGCCTCCGTTTACTACGTGCGTGGGAGCAGGATTCAGGTGAAACCGGGGCAGAAGGTAGAGTGGCCGTATGCTCTAACACCAGAGGAGCGGGCCCTTGGAGTCAATGGCATCCGGCAGAAATACATCTGGTCTATGTTGAGCGAATTGGGGGACGTGACGGACCCGAGTTGGCCGTCACCTGAGACGCTAAAAAAATTTGACCGGATGAACCGATCTGATTTCTGTCGCAGCCGGGGGGTTCGCGCTGCCCAAAATGTTTGGCATCACCGGTGCTGCCGGCTACAAGTAGAAGCGTACACAATCCCGCCGTTGGACATCCTCATTACAATTTGCCCTTCGAGTTCAATTTATTATGCTTCAGTCGTACTTTTCGTAGATCATTTTCTTGCGGTCGAATCCCATGGATCGGAGCTGGGCGCGTACTTCGTCAACCATCTGGTGGAGGCCGCAGATGTAGACGTCGATGTCGCGGCGCGGGCCAATGGCTTCGTCTAAGTGTTGCTGGACGCGGCCAGTGCGCCCTTTCCAATCCGGCGTGGGACGGGTGAGTGTGGGCCAGAACCGGAAGTTGGGATGTTGGCGCGCGAACGCTTCGAACTCGGCGCGATAGAGCAGGCCTTCTTCATAGCGTACGCCGAACAGCAGCGTGATCTGTTGCGATGGATGGCTGGCCAATCGGGCTTGCAGCATGGCGCGGAACGGGGCGATGCCTGTGCCGGTGGCGACCAGCAGAGAATCGCTGGGTGGATCGCGGAACAGGAAGGTCCCGAACGGGCCGCGCATCTCTACGGTGTCGCCCGGATGCATGGAAAACAAGTAGGGCGAGAGATGGCCGTTTTCGACGCGGTTCAGGCACAGCGCGAAACGGTTACCGTTGGGTGGAGAAGCGATGGAATACGCGCGCGTGATGCTTTCGCCGTTGACCGTCTCCTCGAAGGAAACCCACTGTCCGGGGACAAACAGGAATTGTTCAACGCCGGGTGTGTCGAAGACGAAGTGCCGGATCTCCGGCGCGATTTCGTGCGATTCCACAAGCCGGGCCTTCATTTGGCGTCCCTCGCGGCAAGGGCTTCCAGCGCCCTCTCCTGTAGAATCCGGCTCAGCGCCGGGTGGCCATCGAGCGGCGGCGCTACGTCGATCCGCACGTCCTTATTGGTGCGCGACAGGTTTTTGACGATGTTGGGGAGATCGCGCTGCAGGTGAAGGCCCAGCGTGAGGAAGTAGGGGACCACGACCACGCGCGTGGCGCCCTGGGCCACAGCGGACCGGACGGCACCGGCGAGATCGGGTGTCCCTTGTTCGAGAAAAGCGGCTTCGACCAAGTCGAACCCGCCGTCGCGGCGAACCATTTCGACAACTCGACGCACGGACTCGTTGGCGGATTCAATGCTCGAGCCATGGGCGAAGATGACGATCGCGGTTGCAGGCACGGCTACAATTGCAGTATCGCAAATGTTCCTGATCCACCGGCCGGGGGAGCGGCGAATCCGGGAAGTACTGGCGTCCCAGGAGGGTGCGGGGTTTTCCTATGCGGAGGTGGGCGCCACGCGGATTGAGGCGCCGGCTGGATACCAGGTGCATCGCGAACGCTTCGCACTCGGCAGCGGCCCGGGAGTATTCGAACGCGCGCGGCAAGCTGTACGGCAATGGGAGATGTTCGAGATGGGATGGATCGAGCTCTGCTGGCCGGATGCGCCTATCGCTTGCGGCAGCACGGTGGCGGTTCTGGCGCATCATCTGGGATTCTGGTCGCTCCATGTGGCGCGGATTGTTTATGTGACAGACGAGCCGCGCAAGTACGGCTTTGCCTACGGCACTCTCGCGGAGCATGCGGAATCGGGCGAGGAATGGTTTGGAGTGGAGCAGCGGGAGGATGACTCGGTGTGGTACGAGGTACTGGCGTTTTCACGCGAGAGGCATGTGCTGGCGAAAATCGCGTACCCGTTCACGCGGTCGCTACAGCGCAAATTCCGGGCCGATTCAGGAATGGCGATGCAACGGGCCGCGGTGGAGCCTTGAAAATGGCCGTGGCATCTGGCGGTTGAATCAGGCGCCGTGGATATAGGCGCGCATGTGGTGCAGCTCCTCAGTCTTCTGCTCAAGCGCGAAGTTCATCAGGTCGCGCATGGAGAGGAAGCCGACGACGCTGCCTTCGCGCGTGACCGGAAGATGACGGCAATTGTGGATGCGCATGATTTCCATGGCTTCCTCCATGGTGGCCGATCCATCGATGGTGAAGACATTTGCGGTCATGACTTCGCTCACCGCGGTCGCATTCGGATCGCGGCCGCCCACTACCACCCGGACCAAAAAATCCCGTTCGCTGAAGAGCCCCCGGAGCTCACCGTCCTGCATCACCAAAATCGCGCCCACGTGCAGCTCGGCCATGCGGTGCGCCACCTCGGAGACCGTTAAATGCGGTTCGACCGAGTACTGCTCCCTGTTCGCGAGAACGTCCATGACCTGTGACATGGAGACTCCTCCCCGGACATAGAAGTACCACAAACCGCGGCCGGATTAAAGGGCCGCCAGGATAAAAGCAGGGTTGGGACTCAGGTGCGTGAGATTCGTTACGGGACGATCAAGGATGAGCCGGCGCTGGCGGGTTCGGTTGGCTGTTCGGGGAAGAAGCCGCTGAGGAAGTCCAGGTAGGCGCGGCCGCGCTTGCGACCGTTGTTGTTGTCGAGTTCCAGGCGCTGCAGGAAAACCAACAAGCCGAGAATGTCAGCATCGCGCGTGTGTGTCATGCCGGTGCGCTCCGGCTCCTGCTTGCGGAACTCTTCGATGCCGGTTTGTACCAGGCGGCAGATATTGGCGGCGATGGGATTAGCCGGCAGCGTCTCGTAATAGACGCCACTTTGCAGCGTGCGGTACGTCCGGACCAAGGCATCCAGGGCCTCGCGCACATCGAAATCGACAGCTCTGGAAGTTGTTAGCGCGGCGTCCAAAACAGCGCGCGCCAGGAACAGCAGCAGCGGCTCATGGTCGCGCAGAAAGTCTTCGGTGACGCGGATATCCTGGTTCGGAAAATTATGCGGATCGGTGGGCTCGATTTTTTCGTGCTGGTGCGCCTCATGGAGGTAGACGCATTCCAGCGGACAATCCACCGTGATTTCCCGCTCGGTGCCGCAACAGATGGTGCAAATGTCACCGCGCACGCCGGGACAGAACCGCTTGGGGCGGCGCGTATGGCAAATGGCGCAGGACATTTCCATAGTATAGAGGAGGGGGGCACGTGCACGTCACGAACCTGTTCATCAAAGTGGAAGTGGAACTCGCGGAGGACGAAGCGCCGGAGAAGCTGGGCGCGCAAATCTGCCGGCAGATCCTGAAAGTGTACGGCGTGCGTTCCGCGGAGATGTCGAATTTCACCGCCGCGGAGGAGTAGCGGCCAGCATGTGCTCGTGCGTGCGGCGAAAGAATGAATCGGTCATCCCGGCGATGTAATCGCAGACCACGCGGTGAGCGGGTTCGATGTCCAGCATGGCGCGATAGGGCTCGGGAAGACGGTCGCCGTGTTGCAAATAAAACTCGAACAGTTCGGCCATCATGACGGTGGAGCGGCGCCTGTCTTCATCGAGCGCGGGCGATGAATACACGCAGCCATGGAGAAAGTTCTTGAGCTCACGGCTGGCGGCGCCGGCACTACTGGTGAAAGCGGCCAGGCGGCGCGGGAATTGGCGGACGTCTTCCATGCTGCCGGCGCCCGATTGGTTTGCCTGTTCGAGCGCGCCTTCGATCAAGCCCGACACCAGCATGTCGATCAACTGCCGGAGCGCCTCGTTAAACTTTTCGCGCGCCGTCGCCCCAGGAAACTGCGTCTCGATGGTCAGGTAGATTTCCGCGTAGCGCGGCACCTCGCGGGCGATGTCTTCGGCGCTGAACAAGTGGGCGGAAAAGGCATCATCCAGGTCGGCCGTGTTATAGGCGATTTCATCGGTAAGATCGATGAGCTGGGCTTCGAGCGGCGGACGTTTACCGGGCAGGTATTCGTCGAGGGCGGGAATTTCCCCAAGCGCGAGATCGCGGCTATGCTTGGCCATCCCTTCGCGGACTTCAAACGTCAGATTCAGGCCGGGGAAGCGGGCATAGCGCTGCTCGAGCTTCTCGACAATGCGCAGCGCGTGGAGGTTGTGATCGAAGCGGTCGCCATAGCGGCTCATCTGGCGGTTCAATTCGTCTTCGCCGGCGTGTCCAAAGGGGGGGTGACCAATGTCGTGGACCAGAGACAGAGCCTCGGTGAGGTCTTCGTCGAGGCCAAGCACGGATGCGACCGTGCGCGCGATTTGCGAGACCTCGATGGTATGTGTCAGCCGGTTGCGGAAATGATCGGAGAGGCCCGGCGCGAAGACCTGGGTTTTGGCTTCCAGGCGGCGGAAGGCACGGGCATGGACGATGCGGTCACGATCGCGCTGGAAGGCGTTGCGGTAGGGATGATCCGGTTCGGGATAGCGCCGGCCGCCGCTGCGTTCAACGGGGAAACGGAGGCGCTCCAGCACGATGCCGCGCTACTGTCCTTGTATTTCGCCCACCGCGCTAATGGCGACCTGGCTCACGACACCGTTTTGCGTGCGGAGAGGCTCGAGCATCTTGCGCGCCTCGTCCGGCCTGGTGGGAGCGATGCCCTTGGCGAGCGCGATGATCGCCTGGTCCTTGGACACGAACACGGTGGGGTGCGCCATCAAGTCGCGCAGAATCTTTTCCCCATCGGCTGTGCGCCCCTCGGCGAAGTACACCTGTGCGAGAGAGAAACGGGCGAGTGAGGCGTAATTTTTGTCGCCCTGCTCGGCGGCTTCCTTGAATAGCTTTTCGGCATCCGCCATTTTGCCCTGGTCGGCGGCGGAAGAGGCCAGGTAATACCTGGCGACGGCGGCGTCACTGGTTCCTGAGTATTTAGCGGCGATCTCGCTGAAGGCTTTCGTCGCTGCGGCGCGTTTGGCATCTTCGGTAGCAAAAACGAAGAGCGCGCCTGCATTAGACCCGCCCACCGGGGCCTCCTGGATCAAGATGGCCTGGGCCAGAAGCTGTGCACGCTCGGTCTGCTGGTGCCGCATATACAGATACATGCCCACGGCGATTAATACAACAGCGGCCGCAATGGAGCCGTACAGCGCCAGTTGACGTCGATGTCCGGTTACAAAATCGACGGTCTGCTCGACTTCGAGCGCAAATTTGTCGGTCTTCAGTTCTTTCCGCGTGATTCTTCCGGCCACAACGAAACCTCAGAAGGATAAACAGGGATAAATGTTATGTTAACACGACGCGGGAGTGGGTCAGTAACCCAACTACCACGCGACCCGAGAGTCCTACCTGGGCGGACCGTCAGCCGTGGAGCGAAGCCGCGCGGCAGGTGAAACATTTCTCCCCGGCAGCGGATCTATTGCACGACATATGCCGTGATATACTCTCCAACGGTTGGCCTGCGGGCGCCGGGCCGGTCGAAAAAAAATCGAGAGAGAACCGGTTGACAAGCTCCAGCTCTCCAGTACAATCCGGAGTAGCGCTAAACTGTAGAACGCGGCCTTGGCGAAATGTTCAAAACAAGAAAAACCAAACCTGTTGCGCTGCCGAGTGAGGAGCGCTACACGAGCAATGACGTGGCCAGAATTTCTGGTGTGAGCCTTCGGCAGTTGCAGTGGTGGGACGAGCGCAAAGTAGTGTCGCCGCGGCAGGACGGGCACAAGCGGGTTTACGAGCCGGAGGAGGTCGTGGAGATTTCCGTCATCGCCGAGCTGCGCCGCAAGGGTTTCTCGCTACAGAAGATCCGCCGCGTGCTGAAGTATCTGCAGCGGGAGATGGGCAAGCGGTTGGGGGAGGCCCAGGCCAGCGAGAGCGAAGTGCACCTGCTCACCGACGGGAAATCCATCTTTCTTGAAGAAAGTCCCGACCGCATCATCGACCTGCTCAAGAACGCGCGCCAGCCGATGTTTCTGGTATGCGTGACCGACCAGTTGCGCCGGTTCGCGGCTGCGCCTCTGCGCAAGCCGGCGAAGTCGGAGACCGCGGGGGCGGCGCGGAAGGCACGGGCGATTTAGCAGGGGCGTTTCGCTTCTGCAATCTCGAACGGCGCATTCCCGGCTCAGTTCTGCGCCAGGATCTTCAGGATCTTACCGACTTCCGGGCATTCGACCGCACGAATGGGTTGCAATTGCAGATCGAGTGGAGGCAACGGACGAACGATCGCACTCCCAAACAGCGCCACTTCGTGGTCGATTTGATCGATTGCCACGGCCAGCTCGCCCGGCGGCGTGGCAGCCAGCGACTGCGCCCGTGACCAGGCCACCTCGCGCGCAGTCTCCAAACTAAAATTGATGATCCTCGTGTCGGTGAGCAATCCGAGACGCTGGAGCAGGACCACCACTGGAGAAATCTCGGCCATTTCACGCTCCACGGCGCCGATCTGCTCGGCAAGCACCGCATTGATCCGATTGAAGTCCGTTGCGAGTTCCTGCAACTGACCGCCAGGGCTGGTCTGGGCGGCGGCGATGCCGAGATCCAGATTGATGTGTGCGTTCATCCCCGCAAGCAGATGCTGCAGCACAAGTGGATCCCGGTGGCTGGCGGCTTCAAACGCGAGCTGCCAGCTCTGTGATGGCGGTTGCCCGTTCCGCCAAGACGCGAATGCGTCCAGATAGCGGCTGGCAAAGACCACGTCTAGCCGTGCCATGCGCGGGCCGTCTTGAAACCGGCCATTGGCGATTCCTTCTTTCACGGCGCGTGTGACCCGGCGATAGAGACCCGCGAAATAACCGAGCCGGCTCTCCTCACTGCGGGCGCGGTCGATGATAGCGTCGAGACCTTGCAGGACCTCGTCGATGGTGGTTCTAGCCACGATGACGTGATAATACAGGGGAGGAGAGCCTGAACGCTACAAGGCGCTAAACCCAGGCGACTAAGCCGGCACGCTTGCGTGCTTTTTCAGCATCGGCCGCAGGGCCAGGTTCACCAGGATCATCAGTAGCGAAAACGCCGGAAGCACCAGAAGCGCCGTCTTGATGCGCGTGGTATCGGTGCCGGCAATCGCTCCGATGATACGCGAACTGACGGCGAGGCCGATCCATCCGGACGTGATGGCGATGCCCATGGCGGTAGCAGTCATGCGCGGGAAGGCGTCGCCCACCATAGCGAGCGTCGTCGGAAAGACCGGAGCCATAGCCACGCCGGCACAGAAGACCATGATAGCGGCGATGGTCGGGTCGTTGGTTTGCAGCATGCCGTAGGTGGTAATGCTCATGAGGATGGCCGCGGCCAGCGTGACGGTGGGGGCCGGCACTTTGATGAGGATGCGCGAAACCACGACGCGGCCGATCAGCAGGCCGAGCGCGAATCCGAGCGAAAGAATATTCAGCGCCGTGGCCGGCGGAATGCCTTGCGCCTCCAGATGCTTCGGCAGCCAGTTCCACACGCCGACTTCGCACGCCACATACAGGAACAGCATCAACGATAGAAGAAACAGCGCGGGCCGGCCGAGCAGCGCGCCGGCTTCGGCAAACTTGAAACCTCGCTCGCCGGTGGGCGGCGGCATCGGGGTGAAGATATGCAGCACCAGAGTGGCCGCGGTGAGCCCGGCAATCAAGTAGCAGAGCGCGATGGTGTTGTGGTTCAGCAGATTCGCGCCGATGAACGGCGTAGCCAGGCCTCCCAGCCCGAAAAAGAGATTCAGCAGGTTGAGCGTGGAAGCACGCCGCTCTTCGCTAATATCGCTCACCAGCGCGTTGGCGGCCGTGACGATGATGCCACCGCCCAATCCCAGCAGCAGCATGAACGCCATGATCATGTAATAGCCGGTGGAATTCGGTACCGCGAACAGCGCCGTCACGATCAGGACGAAGCCGAGCAGCAGACCAGTCTTTTTGCCTTTGTTATCGAGCAGCGGCCCGACCGACACCGACGCGATGATCAGCCCGATGGCCTGCGCCAGAAAAACGTAGCCAATCTGCTCGGGCGTGAGATCGAAGCGCTTGGAAACGTCCGGCACAATCGTGCCCGCGACCGAAGCGATCATGCCGTAAACGAAAATTGCCAGAATGGCGGCGGGAATGAGACGGCCCTTGGTTACGGCGGCTGACATAGAGGTTGATGGTAACAGAAACATCCAGCGCGCGGGTGGCCTGCGTTACTTTAACGCTATAAAGAGTCCGTTGAAAAAGTCTTTGCCAGACTGAAGGCTGAGCGACTGCGTGCCGCGCCACCCTTGGCAGACGCGGTTGAGATCTAAGGCTCCTGACCCTCATGTTGCGCAAGCAGAACACCGAAGTAATACCAGATGTTATCCTCGGCGCCGTTAGTCAACCGCTTGTGAATCTTCGCAGGAGGAAAAATCCATGCTTCGCCCTGTCGCACGCCGATGGCATTATACACTTCGTTGATATCCCACTGACCACCCTTCTCTCTGCGATACACCTCGCCGACATACCCTCCAAGCATCTTGCAAACCGAGTCTACCTCCTTTGGTTTCGGGGCCTTCTTGAAAAATCTGAAGATGCCACGGGGCATCGATTCGTAGAGCTTGGCGGCCATTTCTTCAACATGCTTTACGCTACTGACTGAGTAGTCAAGAGTGACACCGAAATTGTTCCTAGCGAAATCTACGGCGTCCGCAGCGTAGGCTAACATCATGTCATTGATAGTCGGTTGTGCCACAGTCTAATGTGTAGGTTTGGTCAGCTCGCCGTCAGGCGAAGGGCGCGGCTTATGCGAACCGGTACTTCTCGCCCTTCTCGTCCCAGAAAATCTTCTTTTGGTTCTTGAAGGAAAGCGTGGCCATGTGGCCGGAGATGGCCGCCTGCTGGCCCACCGTGGGCGGGGCGATCACTGAGCCGTTCCCGCGCACGGCTTCGATGAAGTTCTTGAAGTGATTGATGGCGCCATCCTGCTCGCCGAAGTCTTTCAAGCCGTTCAAATGGACTTCGGGGCGGGACGTGATTTGCGCGTCGGCATTGCGGTATTTTTCCGGATAAAAATTCAGGTCCTGGCGGTTGAGTACCTCGATGGTGCCTTCATTGCCGCAAAACTGCTCGCCATAGCCGTAATGCACGTTGCCGAAGTAGCAGCTGTAGTTGATGTGGAAGCGGTCGGGATATTCGTAAATGGCGCTCAGGCAATCGGGAACGTCGCGGTCGTCGGTCTTATCGGTCCAGCGGTAGATGCCGCCGGACGCCATGCAGGAGAGCGGCACGGTTTTGCTCAGGACGAAGTTGACGATGTCGGTCTGATGCACCAGCAGGTCGGTCGAAATGCCGCCGGAGTAATCCCAATAGAGGCGCCACTGGAAGTAGCGCTGCGGGTCCCAGTCGTGCTTAGGCGCCGTGCCCAGAAATTTCGGCCAGTCGGTATTCTGCGGGTTGGCCTCGGGCGGAACAACATAGCGCCACGCGGGATCGTTGGGCGCCGAGTTGCGATACCAGAACGCGCGCACGTAATGGATGTCGCCAATTTGGCCCTGCTCGATCATCTCCTTGGCCTTCTTGTAGAGCGACGAACTGCGGTTCTGCGTGCCCACTTGCACGATCTTGCCCGACTTCTTCCACTCGTTGACTATGTCGAAGCCCTCTTCGATGGTGTGCGCCAGCGGTTTTTCGATGTACACGTTCTTGCCGGCGCGCAGGGCGGCGATGGTCATGTCGTGGTGCAAGTGCTCGGGCGTCATGATGAAAACCGCGTCGATGGACTTGTCGGCCAGCAGGTCGCGATAGTCGTTGTAGGTCTTGGGCGTAATGCCGTAGATGGTTTGAATGCGGTCTTTGGCGCGCGCGATGTGGCCGGTGTAGGTGTCGCAGATGGCGGTGACAGCGACGCCTTGCGGTTCGGCTTTGTGCAGCCAATCCAGGCCCGCGTAGCCGCGCGTGCCGACACCGATCCAGCCGATGTTCAGTTTGTCATTTGTGTTCTGAGACTTCAGAACGGCGGGAGCGCTGAGCGCGGCGGCGGCGGCCGACGTCTTCAGAAAATCGCGGCGCGGCATACGGTCGGACATGATCTGCTCCTGTTTACAGGGGTTAGAAGACCATCATATCAAGCGGACCCGCGCAGGCCCGCCGGTGGCTCCAGCAGTTCGCGCAAATCAGAAACCCAGTGGTCCGGCTGCCATTTTGCGAGCTCGGCGGGGTCGCCGTAGCCGTAACGCACGGCGCAGATTTTGACGCCCGCGCGTCGGCCGGCTTCCATGTCAGCCGGAGAATCTCCGACGAAAAGACATTCTTCCGGCGCGGCGCCCAAGCCTCTCAACGCGGCGAGTACCACATCCGGCGCGGGCTTGTAGGCGATGCCATCGCTCCCCTGGACGTGATCGAAGTGCCGCGACAATCCGAAATGCTCGAGGACCAGGTGCGTGCCGGCGGTGCTCTTGGTGGTGGCGGTCGACTTCCTGCCTGGCAGCGCTGCCAGCGTTTCCGCCACGCCGGGGTAGAGCCGCGTGTGCGCGTGCCGCCGGGCGCGATAGTTTACCGAATACTGCTCGCTCAGCTTCTCCATCTCCGCCGGAGTAAGGTGCGGGAGCAGTGCGCTGAATACCACGCGCAGTTCGAGACCGATATAGCCGCGCAGAAATTCGAAGCTCGCTCCCGGGCAGCCCGCGGCCGCCAGAACGTCGCTCTGCGCGCCGCAGATGTCCTGGGCGGAATCGAGCAGCGTGCCGTCGATATCGAACAGGTAAACCGGGTAGCGGGGGATCACAGGACTGGACTGTCGTTGCCCAGCATGGCGCGCCGGATGATTTTGATTGGCGGAAATCCCTGTGCCAGAAACTTGTCGTGGAAATCGAGCAGCGAGAAGTTCGCGCCGCGCAGCTTGCGGTAATCTTCGCGCAGCTTCAGAATTTCCAGCTTGCCCAGCGTGTAAACGAGGTAAGTCGGATCGGAAGTGCCGCGCTTGGTTTCAACTTCCGCAATAGCATGCGTCTGATAGCCTTCCTTTACGAAGAATTCGACGGCTTGCGCGACCGTCATTTTGCCAGTGTGCATCTCGATGCCCACGATATAGCGCGCGTTTCGCAGGAGCGCATCCTGCAATTGGCCCAGCCGCAGTTTGAGATCGCCCGCGCCGTAGCCTTGATCGAGCATCATCTGCTCGGTGTAGTGCGCCCAGCCCTCCGCATTGCTTCCTGTGCCAATCAATTTGCGGACTTTTGAGGGCGCGCTCGGCACCCATAAAAACTGGGTGTAGTGTCCCGGATAAACTTCGTGAACGGCGGTACTGATGACGGTGCCGCGGTTGAATCCCCCCAGGTAATCCTCCACATGCTCCGGGGTCCAGCTGGGCTCGGGCAGCGTCACGTTGAAGAACGCTTCCTTGGCGACTCTTTCATACGGTCCCGGAGTATCCATCGAAGCCGTGGACAGGGCGCGCATGAATGGCGGCGTCTCTTCGACGATGGGCGGCACGGTCGATGGTATGGTCACGATTTTGTGATCCACGATGAACTGGCGGAGCCCGCCCAGTACGTCGCGAAAAGTCTGCAACAGGCGGTCCCCTGGCGGATGATCTTTTTCGAGGTCGTGCAGTATCTCCTGCGGCGTGCGTTTTGGATCGAGTTTCGCGGCCGTCTCGCGAAACGCCTCCTGGTTCTGCCGGAGGTTTCGATAGCCCACCGCGAGCACTTTGTCGAGCGGCAGATCCACCATTTCGTCATACGACAGTTTCTTGCTGAAGTTCTCCGGCCCAATCCGGAAATCGCCTTTCGATCGCGGCAACAGATTGTTTTTCAGAAATGTCTGATACTCGCCCAGGGCTGCGATGACTGCGTCATTGGTGGCGTGAAATTCGTCGAGGAGCTTGCGATCGGTGACCTTGTTAAATGCCTCGGGCACGTCTTTCTTGAAAAACCCGACGAGTCCCGGCAACTGTTGAAGCGCCACTTCGGTATAGACGCGCGGCGGATTGCGCAGATTGCGGCGCGCCTGGCCGAACACATTCTTCATGAGCCGCTCACGCGCGATCAGCGACCGCAAGCGCTCTTCGGGTGGCGCGAAACTGCGGCTCATTATAGTAAAGGTGCTGGACGTGATGCTGCTCGAGTAAACATCCGGATTCTTCTCCCACATGCGAATGTTTTCCAGGCTCAGCAGTTCCGACTGGATGTTGCGGATGACAAGATCGCGGTCCGCAGCGGCGTCCGCCGCGAGGCCCGCGGCGGGGAACTGCTCGAACTTAGCCAGAAACCCTTTCAACGAGCGGATCTCGGCGGCGATCGCGGCGAGCGAGTAATCTTCGAGCTGCGCGTCGTACTGATGGAAGCCCGCAGAGGTGCCCTGCGTGGGATTGTAGTGGAAGAAATTGTCAAAGTATTGGTCGACGAGCTTGTCGAAATCCGCCTGGTTGAACTTGGGCGCCGCGGCCTTCGACGACGTGAACAGGAACCCGGCGGCCATCACAAATAGCAGGAGTTTCATACCTCATTCCAATCTAACAAACGAGGAGTTTCACCCGGCGTGGCGTTTCACTGCGTCTCGGCGCTGAAAAAATCTGCTACCCTCTTACCGATGTTTCCCGAGGTTGCGCCCATCCGCGCGGGTGAAGAGATCGATGTGCGCGCGCTGGGTGCTTATTTGCGCGGCAAAGTTGAAGGAGCCGAGGGTGGCGTGACCGTCGAACAGTTTCCGGGCGGCCATTCGAATCTCACGTATCTGGTCCGCGCGGGCGATCGCGAATACGTGCTGCGTCGGCCGCCCGTCGGGCCCGTGGCTCCTAAGGCGCACGACATGGCGCGGGAGTTTCGCGTGCTCGAAGCCGTGCATCCGGTGTTTCCGCCGGCGCCGCGGGTGTACGTGCTGTGCGAAGACGCTGCGGTCATCGGTGTGACTTTTTTTCTGATGGAGCGCCGCCACGGTGTCGTGCTGCGGCGCGATGTGCCGCCAGAGTTTGCACACGCCGCCGGCTTCCCGCGCAAAGCCAGTGAAGGGTTCATCGACTGCCTGGCCCAACTGCACTCAATTGACATCGCGCACCAGGGGCTCGCCGCGCTGGGGCGTCCCGACGGCTTTCTCGAAAGACAAGTCCGCGGTTGGACCGACCGTTGGGAGCGAGCGAAAACCGAGGAACTGCCAGGGATGGACCGGCTGGTCGGCTGGCTAGCCGATCGCCTGCCCGCGTCCGCCAGGCCAACGCTCGTCCACAACGATTTCAAGCTGGACAACATTATGCTCGACGCGCAGAATCCAGGCCGGGTCGAGGCGGTGCTCGATTGGGAGATGGCCACCGTCGGCGACCCGCTGGTAGACCTCGGCTGCACGCTGTGCTACTGGACGCAGGCGGGCGATCCGGAAATGCGCGGCGGCTCGCTCAGCGGAATCACTGCCGAGCCGGGCTGGTATACGCGCGCCGAGCTGGTCGCGCGCTACGCCGAAAAGGCCGGTCGAGACGTTTCCACCCTGGGCTATTACGAAGTTTTCGGGTTGTTCAAGCTGGGCGTGATCCTGCAGCAGATCTATTTCCGTTTTCATCGCGGCCAGACGCGCGACGAGCGCTTCCGCGATTTTCATCTGCGCGTGCGCGGCCTGATGCGCGCCGCCATCGAACTGGCGGAGCGGTTGGGTTGAGCTCGCTCTACTTGGTCCGGCACGGACAGGCCGGTCTGCGCCACGATTACGACACGCTGTCCGACCTGGGCCGCACGCAAGCCCGGTTGCTGGGTGAATATCTGGCGGCGCAGAATGTGCGCTTCAGCGCCGTGTACTCCGGAGCGCTCCGGCGGCAGCAGGAAACCGCGCGCGAGGCCTTAGGCGCTTTTGTCCAGGCCGGCATGCGAGCGCCGGATATTCAGATCGATACACGCTGGAACGAATTCGACCTGGATGCGGTTTATCGCGCCATTGCGCCGCGGTTGCATGAGGACGACGCCGAGTTTCGCGCCGAACACGAGAAGCTGCTGCAGTTGCTGGCGCAGGAGAACTCGCCCGCGCATCGCATTTGGACGCTCTCCGATACCCTGGTGGTGCGCGCGTGGGTGGATGGCCGGTACGAAGTGCCGGGCGAATCGTGGCAGGCGTTTCGCGAGCGCGTCTCGTCGGGGGTAGAGGCACTGAACCGCGTTCCACCGGGCGAATCGGTAGCTGTTTTTTCGTCGGCGACCCCAATTGCGGTGTGGGTGGGGATGGCGCTCGGGCTCGAGGGACGGCACGTGATGCGCCTCGCGGGCGTTACGTATAATGCCGCGCTGACGACTATGCGGATTCGTGCCGGCGATCTCGCGCTGTATAGCTTCAACGGCACGCCACACCTGCCGGAACCGCATCTACGTACGCTTCGCTAGCAAGCTACCTTAAAGGCTATGCACATTGCTCAGCTCCGATCGCTCACCGGCCAGGAAGCCGGCTTGAGCGGCTGGCTCACGGTCAATCAGCTCATGATCGACACCTTTGCAGGCATCACTGGCGATGACCAGTGGATCCATACCGACCCGGAGCGTGCCAGAACCGATTCGCTATACGGCGGGACTATCGCCCACGGCTTTCTCACGCTTTCATTGTTGAGCCGCCTGAGCCGTGAAGCCGTCGAAGTGGAAGGCGAATTCGGCATGCGCATCAACTACGGCCTCAACCGCGTGCGCTTTCCCGCGCCGGTGCCGGTGGGGTCGCGCATTCGCGCCCGGCTCAAGGTGCAATCGGTGGACGATTTCGAAGGCGGGCACCAGATTGTCTGGCTCGCGACGGTGGAGGTTGAGGGATCGGAAAAACCCGCGCTGGTGGCCGAGTGGATCATTCGGCTCTACCGCTGAACACTGCGGCTCTACCGCTGAATCTTATCGATCACTGCGCGGCAGCAGATGCTTCTGGATCTTCCCCATGGCATTGCGCGGCAGTTTTTCCAGGGTGATGAACGCTCGCGGCACCTTATAAGAGGCCATCGCATCGCGGCAGCGGGCCTCCATTTGCGAGGCTTCAAAAGCACAGCGCGCCACCACGTAGGCGACCGGCACTTCGCCGCGCAGCCGGTCCGCCACACCCATCACCGCCGCTTCGGCAATCTCCGGTTGTTCCGCCAGAAACTCTTCGATCTCCCGCGGATAGATATTGAATCCGCCGGAAATAATGAGATCGCTGCGGCGTCCTACCAGCGTGTAATAGCCGTCGGGCGAGCGGACCGCGAGATCGCCGGTGCGGAACCAGCCGTCGACGAACGCCGCGCGCGTCGCGTCTTCGTTGCGCCAGTAGCCGGAGAAAACGTTCGGGCCGCGCAGGTAAAGCTCACCGGTCTCGCCGTCCGGCGCCGGACGGCCTTCGGGATCAAGCAGCCGCGCCGACACGCCGGGTAGAGGGAATCCGACCGTCCCCGCGCGCCGCTCCCCGATATATGGATTACTCAGGTTCATGAGCGTCTCGCTCATCCCGTAGCGTTCGAGGATGGTATGACCAAACAGGTCGCGGAAATCTTCGAGCACTTGCGCGGGAAGCGGCGCGGAGCCTGAAACAAACAGCCGCATTCCTACGCCGATCTCGCGTGCCACAGCCGGCGGCGTATCCAGCAGCCGCACGTAGATGGTGGGGACGCCGAAGAACAGCGTCGGCCGGAAGTCGAGCATCGCCTCCGCGGCTTTGTGGTGCTCAAACCGCTCGAGCAAACACAGACGGCAGCCGGTGATGAGCCACGTGCATAGCCCGTTTCCCAGCCCATGCACGTGAAACAGAGGCAACGGCAGCAACAGCCGGTCGGCGCTCTTGATCTGCCAGCAGGTGATCAGATTCAGCGCGTTCGCCG
>Ga0310810_10000217_pt1 | contig 58418 bp, 52 predicted proteins | sample NCmetagenome_FD_207641 | JGI IMG/M metagenome (GOLD analysis project Ga0310810, IMG submission 207641) | Soil microbial communities from experimental microcosm in Duke University, North Carolina, United States - NC | ecosystem: Engineered > Artificial ecosystem > Soil microcosm > Unclassified ...
TCGTACGAGACGACGATGGAGTCGGCCGCGTCGCGAGCGATGTAGCGATCCGCGGCGATCACGACGGCCACCGGCTCGCCCGTGAAGCGCACGACGTCGACGGCAATCGCGCGATGCTCGGGCGACGGGAACGGTGTGCCGATCGGCATCGGCGCAAGGAACTCTGTCAGCTCCTTGCCAGTGAACACGGCTTCGACGCCGTCCATGGCTTTCGCGGCGCTGGTGTCGATCGACGTGATGCGGCCGTGCGCGACATCGCTGCGCTTGAAAGCCAGGTGCTGCATCCCGACGATCTTCACGTCGTCAACGTAGGTGCCCAGGCCTTGAATGAGGCGCGGGTCTTCGCGTCGCTTGACGCGTTGACCGACCAGCTTCGGCAATACAGGAGTAGACATGACTACCTCTTGCCCGCCGCGTACTGCACGGCGTTGACGATGTGCTGATAGCCGGTGCAGCGGCAGAAGTTGCCGGAGATGCCCTGACGGATCTGTTCCTCGGTGGGCTTGGGATTGTCCGCGAGCAGATTCGCCGCCGACATGATCATGCCCGGCGTGCAATACCCGCACTGCAGGCCGTGCTCTTCCCAGAAGCCTTCCTGCAAGGGATGGAGCTGGCCGTCCTTGGCGAGCCCTTCAATAGTGGTGATCTTCGAGCCGTCTGCTTGCACAGCGAAGACCGTGCACGACTTCGCGCTGCGGCCGTCGATGAGCACCGTGCAGGCGCCACACTGACTGGTGTCGCAGCCGATGTGGGTGCCGGTGAGGTTGAGCTGTTCGCGCAGGAAGTGCGCGAGCAGCAGGCGCGGCTCGACGTGCGCTTTGCGCACTTTGCCGTTGACTGTGATCGAGACTGGGATCATGTCGTGTCCTCGTGCGTGAGCCCCATAGCGTATTTGGTACGCGCGGACACGACAAGAGGGTTATCGAAGGAGGCTATCGACCGAAAAATTTCGCAGTTCTATCAGTTCAGAATCATCTAGTGTGGTCGTTCGTGTGGCGGTGCATTGCGTGGTGAACTGACCGTGTTGGTTCAGGGGAGCCCACACCAGGACCTGTTGGCCCTCTTTGAAGATGAAATCCTCTGCAGTCGCGCCGAAATCGAATGTTTGCTCGCCGGCGGTCGTGCCCTTGTAGGGCTGGTCCACCCTGAAGCGGACCCTGTAGACGAAGGGCTCTGGATCCTGAATGACTGTTTCAACTTTCAGGACTGTGCCGTAGAACACGAGCGTCGTTCTGGCGAAACGTTGCACCTTTGTCTCAAGCGTGCGGACGCACTCGGCGTGCGCATGCGCCGCCCAGGCCATCGAGAGAACACTCACGAGCGTGATGCGGCTTGCCATCTTCATGATCATTGGCACCCCTCACGGTCTGACGCGAATCCAGGTGACTCCCTGATCCTCGGTCCGCATCGTGCGGCCGTCGATGGTGGCGACTGTTGCGCGGCGGCCGTCAGTCGCCCGAATAGAGACGAAGTCTGTCCGATCAGTGAAGGGCACACGCACGAAACGCAGGCCGTCGGTGGTCACATAGATCGAGCCGGCGCGGCCCACCAGCCAGCAGACCGATGGTGATGGAGATGAACCAGCGGTTAATGTCGTCGATTCGGGCAGCGTCGCCGGTTCCCATCGTGCGCCGCCATTCGTCGATCGCTCGACCCGGCCTACGCCAACGACGCGCCAGCGAGACATCGGATCCGGCGATGCGATCTCGATGAGCGCGGACAGCTCGCGAGCGAAAGAGCCGCTAGCACGCGCCTGCGAGGATGCGGCGCCAAGCGCCGAAGGCGTTGGAGCAGCGGCAGGTGCGCGCTTGGCCGATGCCTCAGACGCGGCCGGAGCGGCAGCGGCCGGCGGGGCGGCGTTCGCCGAGGGAGCCGTCGGCGAGAACCGTTCCGTCTGCGCATCGGCGCTTTTCGCCTCGGCGCGATCGGCCTCACGCGTGGGCGACGGAACCGGAGCCGCCGGAGCGATCGCGACTGACTCGTTCAGCGGTAGCGGCGGCTGTAGCTTTTCGTCGCGATCACCTCGCGCGTCGGCGAGTTGTCTCGGCGCAGTCTGAGCCTCTTCGCGCTTGGCGAGCGCACCCGACGGCTTCGACTCTGCGGCCCGGAGTCGCGCTTCTTGCTCCTTGGACTCGCTCGGCGTGGCCAGTTGCGCTGCTCCGCTGGTCCCCGACACTTGTGATTCGATGGACGCTTGCGAGTCACTCCTGGCGACTGCTCTGGACATCTGAGGCGATTCGGGGCGTGGCACAAGTACCCAGAGGGCAGCGACCGTTGCGGCTGTGGCCACTGGCACCAGCCATCTGAGATGCCATCGCTTCCACAGCGGTTCGGCGACAGGCGCGTCCGGAATCGTTCGCGCGAACGTCGCCAGCATCGCCGTGCAGCGCTCGCAGTCGGCGAGGTGCGTCTCGACGACAGCGGCCTCGGCCCTCGGCAGACCGCCGTCGGCCCAGGCGGCGAGCGTTTCCGCGTCGATGCACGCGGCACGCGTATCCGGTGTGCCTCTACCGTTGCCCTGCACGAGACGTCTCCTTAACCTTGGAACGTTCGACGTTCGCATTCTTGCGCGCCGGGCCAGATTCAGCCCGTGCAGTTTTTGCACCGGGGTCAGACCCGGGGTCTGACCCCGGGTCTGACCCCAGCAGTTCGGCGAGGTCGAGGTATGCAGAATCCGAGACGACCGCGGCGAAGCAGTCGGCAATTTCTGCGTCGGTCATTCGCTGCGCGCGAAGATCGCGCTCGACTGTGGCGCGCACGTCGCGTCGTGCGCGACTCAAATGTCGCGACGCCGTGGCCTCGGACTCGTTCAGCATGCGGCCAATCTGCAGGAGCGTGAGGTCCTGCGCATAGTAGCAGCGCAGCCGCAGACGGTCGCGCGGCTCGAGTGCCGCGACCGCGGCCGTGACGCTGCGACGCATCAGGCCGACGTAGCCGGCGCGCTGCGGATCCACTTCGTTCGACGTCGCAGGAATTGCCCCCGGTGTTTCGTCCTCTGGTAGCGGATCTTGCCGACGCGTGCTCCGCAGGCGATCGACGTGCCGCTGCGACAGCACAGCCCGCAGCCATGTGGCCAAGCTGCTACGACCGTGGAAGTAGCGAAAGTGCGAGCGCCGCTCGCCGTCGCGCACGTCCAGCCCGAACAGTTCTCCGTAAAGCGAGTCCGCGAGATCGCGTGATCCACCTGACGGATCGATCGCATCAGCCGCGCGATAGAGACCGGGCCGGTACTCGCGGATGAAGTGCTCCCACGCCGCATCGACTCCCTGCGCGCAGGCGCACGCGACTGCCAGGTCCTCGAGATGGAGCGATTCACAGTAGCGATCGAGCTGACTCGCATCCGGCGTCGATGAGGCGAACGCCTTTCGCGCGCTGGCCTCGAGCGTTGATGCAAAGACGTCCAACGGCAGCGACCATCGCTCGCCGCGGGCCTTGCGATACAAGCGCTCGACGAGCGCTCGATCGAGGAACGCAGTCCTCGTCTGCGTCATGTCGACCCATGCTCGCGGATGGTCTCGAGGAAGATGCTGCCGACATCCTCCGCCTTCCGCGCGCCCACGCCTTTCACCGTCAGCAGTGACGCCACAGACGAGGGACGCAGCCGCGCCATCTCACGCAACGTCGCGTCGTGGAAGATTACGTACGGCGGTACGCCACGCGCGCGTGCGATGTCGAGACGCAGACTGCGCAGCCGTTCGAACAGCGAGCGATCGACACCTTCCCACGACTCGGACTCCGCGCGCGAGCGCTGCCGCGTTTCACCCTTCTTCGGGACGTGCTGCCGCGCAAGCGCGAGTCCGGGGAAGCTCGCCTCGTCCTTCAGCAACGTCACGCCCGTGGCCGTCAGCTTCAGCACCGGATACGCATCGTCTGTTTGTTGAAGCAGGCCGAGGCCGATCAGTTGCTCGACGTATCCGCGCAGTTCAGCGACCGACGCGTCGGCGAGCAGCCCGAACGTGCTCAATTTGTCGTGACCGCGCGCGACAATCGGCTCAGTGGTCTGTCCGCGGAGCACACCCGCAACGTGTGTCGCGCCGAACCGCTGCCCGACGCGAACGACGCACGAGAGGATCTTGCGCGCGGTGACGACGGGATCAGGTGCGGCTTCGAGTTCGCCCAGGCACACATCGCACGCCGCACAAGCGTCCTTGGCGTAGTGATCGCCAAAGTACGCGCTCAGATGACGATGACGGCACCCGACGCTGGTCGTGTAGCGTTCCATCAATCGCAGCAGCGTCTGCGTGGCTTCGGTGAACTCACCGTTCTGTTCGAGCATGTGCCGCCATTTGAGGAAATCGGCGCTCGAGGAGATCAACAGGCACTCGGCTTCCAGGCCGTCGCGGCCGGCCCGGCCGGATTCCTGCTGATAGTGCTCGAGCGAGCGCGGTGCGCCTGCATGTACGACGAACCGGACGTCCGATCGGTCGATGCCCATGCCGAAGGCCACGGTGGCGACGACGACCTGAATGCGTTCATTGAGGAACGCATCCTGATTCTCCGTGCGAACCTCGTCCGACAGGCCGGCGTGATAGGAAAGCGCCGGCACGCCGATCTCCACGAGCCAGGCGGCCAGCGCATCAACCTCGCGCCGCGATGTGCAGTAGACGATCCCCGCCTCGCCGCGATGGCGATCGAGCACGTCGAGCAATTGGCGTTTGAGAGTGGCGCGCGGGAGCACGCGGTAGAGCAGATTGGGCCGGTCGAACGAGCCGACAAGCTCGATCGGGTTTTTCAGATCGAGCTGTGTGCCGATGTCGCGGCGCACACGCGCGGTCGCCGTCGCCGTAAACGCGTGGACGCTGATGCCGGGCAGCATCTGCCGCAGCCGTCCGAGTTGCCGGTATTCCGGTCTGAAGTCATGGCCCCATTGGCTGATGCAGTGCGCCTCGTCCACGGCGATGAAGCTTGGATGCCAGGCAGCCAGCCGCGTGAGAAAGCCATCGCTGCCTTCACCGGCGAGACGTTCCGGCGAGACATAGAGCAGACGATAACGGCCTTCGCGCAGCCCCGCGAGCACCGACGACTTCTCGTCGCTCGAGAGTGAGCTGTTGTAGAGGCCGGCGCCAACGCCGTTGCCGACCAGCGTGTCCACTTGATCCTTCATCAACGAGATCAAGGGCGAGACGACAAGAGCGAGACCGGGTCGAACAAGCGCCGGTGCCTGGAAGCACAGCGATTTGCCGCTGCCCGTCGGCATTACGACCACCGAATCGCGACCGGCAAGTACCGCATCCATCGCTTCGCGTTGTAACGGGCGTAACGCGGAGTATCCCCAGTACCGTGAAATGACCTCGTGCAACGCGTCCATGGTTCAGTTATCAGAGAGTACCATTCACACAACGTTTGCGTTATGACCACCACTCTTCGATCCGAAGCGTGTCTGCAGAATGCACGGCGCCGATCTTGCCTTTGTGCTCGAGGCGTTGCGGCCAGATGACCGACGGCTGGTGTGGGAGCAGGCGCCGCGCGATAGGCGCGGTCGTGTTGAATCTGGTTATGGCCGCGTTCGTCGGCGTCGCGATCCCGCTTGGTCTGCATGCGGCAGGCCGCGATCCCGCGTACGGCTCGAGTGTGCTGCTCACGTTTGTGACCGATGCGATGGGGTTCTTTCTGTTCCTCGGTCTCGCGAGCGTGATTCTGTTTTAAGTCCGGCTAAAGCCGGACACTACATCGATCACCGCCCCGCTTCGATTAACGCCAGCGCCGCGAACGCCGTCGCGGCGTCCTGCATGAAGCGCGACTCCATCGATCCCTCGGGGTAGCGCTTGTTCATCGATACGGCCGCCCACGTTCCCGTGGTCGGATCCTGATGCGTCTGCAGCCAGCTCAGAGCTCTCGTGAGCTTGGGATCAGAAGCGGGCACGCCGCCGCGCAACAGAGCCACTGTCGTGAACGCCGTCGCGTACGCATTCGTTCCAGACGAGGGCGGCGCATCGGGATGCGTCATCCAGGGGCCGAGTGATTCGATCGTCCATCCACCATCAGGCTGTTGCGTGCTGAAGGCATCGGTCGTGATCGACTGACGCAGTGAGTCCGGGATGAACGACCGCGCCAACAGCAGCGCGAGGCGATCGTGCAGGCGTCGCGATTCGATAGATTGTGTGAGGTACGCGTTCAATGCGGCTGCCTGGTCACGCACCTTCGGCATATTGCGGTAATCCGCTGGCGCTTGAGTGAGAGCCACCGCGGCGAGCGATGACCCGTAATAATGCGATTCGGCGTTTTCCCACGGATCGAGGTTCACCGCGTACCACTTCCATCCGCCCTTTGTTGCGCCCTCGGTTCCTTGCAGCGCCCACAGTTGATCGAACGCCTTTTGCGAGTGGGCGCTCATGGTTGTTGTGGCGTCCTCACGACTGAGGAACATCGCGCTGAAGATCGTTTCGACGCTTTGCAGCGCGCCCGGCGGCTTCTCGCCAACCTTGGCCCGCAGCCGATCCATCAGGCCGACTTCGTACATCGTTGGCTGCCCTTCCTTGAGCCGGCGACGGAGCGCGGGGCGGGCAAGAAGATATGTCATGCCCGTGTGGCACGAGACGCACGGGCCATCAGCCGACATCGCCGTTTTCCAGGAGAACCATTCTTTCTGACGGCCGTCGAGATAGCGGGCTGCGGCTTCAGGGCTCCAGTCCGCCGACAGCGTCGAGGTGGTCGCGACGAGCAAGACAACGAGCGTCAGCAGATTGCGCATGCGCGGATTCTAACGCGCAATCCACAACGCCGCGGCTCGATATAGTCCGTGCACGAACTTGCCGTACGGGAGCGTGACGAACAGTGCGAGCACTGTTCCGAGATGGACGATGAGCAGCCACGGCATCACGGCCTCGTGACGCAGCACGAGCAGCGCGAGTCCCGTCAGCGTCGTGAGAAACAGCAGCGCGAGAAAGGATTCGTCGACGCCGTCCTGCGATTCGTCGATGAGCGCGCGGTCACGGTGTCGGCGAAGAATCCAGAGTCCCAACGATCCAACCAGGAGGCCCACTCCGCCGATCGTCCCGAGGATGACCGGCAGGCTCGCGTAGTCGTACGGCGCGCGCCAGCCGAAGACGTTGTCGTAGATTGCGGCCACCGTCGTCGAGGCGAAGCAGAGGAGGAATCCGTAGAAGGTGCAGTGATGCAGCCATCGTCGCCATGGGGTGCGGTGTTCTTCGGCCGTCACGCAATCGGCGCCGCTCGCGTGCAGATGCCGCAGCGTGAGGATGTCTCGAAGCAGGACAGAGCCCTGCGCTGCGCCCTGGGCTGAGCCCTGCGCTGAGCCCAGGGCCATGCCCAGGGCCATGCCCTCCGCTGAGCGCTGGGCCAGAGTGTGGCTCACAAACCGCTGCACGCCGACGGTCATGGCGACGATTGAGAACAGGAAAACCGAGCCGAAGAGCGTGACCATCAAGCTGTGCGGCACGACGGCGTAGAAATCGCCCGAGTTAATGGGTGAGAGATTCTGCGCCGTGACTGCGAAGATCGTGCTGAACGTCGCAGCGAGTGCGATCCCGGTGAGCAGGCTGTGGCGCGTGAACGCGACGGCCAGCGCGCGAGGCCATGCGTAATCCTGATACACCTGCAGCCGGATCCGCGCCAACGTGTTCGGAACGTTGATCCCGAACTCGTGCGGTGGCGCGTACTGACACGCGTAGAGACACTCGCCGCAGTTGTGACAGAGGTTCGCGAGCAGGGCGAGGTCGGCCTTGCCAAACGTCCGCATCTGTTCCATCGCCGGAAAGACGGGACAGTACTGCTCGCAGTAGCGACACGCGTTGCACACCGTCATGACGTGCGCGCCGTGCCGCGTCAGATCGTCCTGGCCGCCAGCCTGCCGCCTCGGCGCGTCGTGCTTCGGCGCCCAGGGAAGGCGACCGCTACTGCTGTCGGCTTGCACGAGCTGCACTCTCTCCGGCAATGCGACCGAACACCGTGCCGATGGTCATGCCGATGCCGGCGATGTACCCCCGCCGCAGCACGTTGCCCGACATGATCTCCCCAGCCGCGAAGACGTTCTGCATCGGCGTGCCGTCGGTCCTCATCACTCGCATGGTCTCGTCAACCCGAAGACCGAGATACGTGAATGTGATGCCGGGCCGCAAGGGATACCCCCAGAACGGTGGCGTATCGAGTCGCTGCGCCCAATGACTCTTCTCTGGTGTCAGTCCGCGCGTCTGACAATCGTCCAGCATCTCGAGATTGAAGGTGCCTGGACGCACGGCATCGTTGAACCGCGCGACGGTGTCGCTCATTCGATCGGCCGGCAGCCCGAGTTGAACGGCGAGCTCCCCAATCGTGTTCGCGACGAGCGGTGGAAACACGGACGGCATGAACAGGTTCGCGGTCTTCGCATCGACGATGCAAAACGCGATCTGTCCCGGCTGTTGCGCGATGAGGGTGCCCCAGCTCGCGTAGCGCTTGGGCCAGAGGTCCTGACCTTCATCCGCGAACCGCTCGCCGAGCTGATTGACGACGATGCCGAGCGGGATGCAGTCGAGCCGTGTGACGATGCCACCATCGAACTTCGGCGCACGTGCATCGACAGCGATCGCGTGGCAGGCGCGTGGATCGCCGATTGGCTGTGCTCCCGCATCGAGTAACGCACGCAACGGTGTGCCGGTGTTGTGGGGCGTGCCGCGGATGATGAAGTTGTCAGCCGCATCGCCCCAGGCATCCTTGAGCCACGAAAGATTCGATTCGAAGCCGCCGCTCGCCAGCACGAGTGTTTTGCCCTGGATCTGGTCTGCCTGGCGGCGCCCACGGTCCGCCTGCCCGCCTTCGCGCGAAGCGCTTCGGCGAGGTCTCGCCGCAGCCTTGGCGGAGGCGGAAAGGCGGACACTGCAACTGCTCACGTCGATCGAGACGACATCGGCGTCGTAGAGCACGTCGATGTTCATCCGCTCCGCCGCTGCGTAATACGCGTTCATCAGCGCCTTGCCGCCACCGAGAAAAAACGCGTTTGTCCGCGACAGGTGCAGCGTGCCGCGCAGCGCCGTCTGGAAACGGACGCCGTACCTCGACATCCACTCGGTGCACGTCTTCGATCGACAGATCAGCAGGCGCGCCAGCGGTTCATCGGTCTCTCCCGCGTTCACACGCAGCAAGTCGGCGTAGAACTCGTCCTCGGTGTACGACTCGGTGAGCACTGCGGTCGGCGCATCGTGAGCGCAACGGAGATTTCGTGTGTGCCGGCTGTTGCCGCCGCGAAAATCACGCGGTGCACGCTCGAGGACGACGACACGGGCTCCCGACTCACGAGCCGTGATCGCCGCGCACAGCGCAGCATTGCCACCGCCGACGACAACGACGTCGTACGCTCCAGGCGCACTCACCGGACGCGCCTCAGCAGCCATGGTCCAACGAGCGTCGCAACGGCGACGAGGAGGAACGCGAGGCTGATCGGTCGCGTGACGAAGACAGACAGGTCGCCTTCGCTGATCGCGACCGCGCGCCGGAACTGTAGTTCCGCAAGTGGACCGAGCACCAGGCCGAGGACCGCCGGCACGAGCGGAATGTCATAGACACGCATCAACCACCCCACGCCCCCGACGACGTACAGCAACGTGAGATCGAGCATCGATCGATTGAGACTGTACGCACCGAGCGAGGCGAGCACCAGAATGCCGCCAAAGAGCAGCGGTCGCGGCACCAGCATGACCCGCGCCCAGATCCCGACCAGTGGCAGGTTGAGCACGAGCAGCATCACGTTGCCGATGTAGAGGCTCGCCACCAGCGTCCACACCAGGTCCGGCCGCGACGAGAACAGCAGTGGCCCCGGCTGCAGGCCGTATTGCTGAAAGGCTGCGAGCAGAACCGCCGCCGTAGCAGACGAGGGGAGGCCGAGTGTGAGCAGTGGCACGAGCACACCCGCGGCCGCGGCGTTGTTCGCGGCCTCGGGTCCCGCGACGCCTTCAATGGCACCGTGACCGAACTCCTCGGGCCGGTCGCTTAGCCGCTTCTCGGTCGTGTAGGAAAGAAATGTCGGAATCACCGACCCGCCGACTGGCAGGACGCCGAGCGGAAAACCGATCGCGGTGCCGCGCAGCCACGGTTTCCACGACCGTTTCCAATCCTCGCGGCTCATGCCGACGAAGCGGCTCATCGGCACCGCCTCGAATTCCTGTCGCCCGTAGCGCCACGCTTGATACAGCGTCTCGCCGACCGCGAAGAGTCCGATGACGAGGATGAGCACGTCGATGCCGTCGAGCAGTTGCGGGATGCCGAACGAGAAGCGTGCGTCGCCAGTGAGCTGATCGATCCCAATCAGGCCGAGCGTCAATCCGAGGAACAGACTGAACAGGCCGTGCAACAACGATCCGCCGAGCAGCGTCGCCACCGCGGCAAACGCCACGATCGAGAGCGCGAAGTATTCGGCCGGCCCGAATCGCAGCGCGATGCTCGCCAGCAGCGGCGAGAAGAACGTCAGCGCGATGGTCGCCAGCGTGCCAGCGACGAACGACCCAATCGCGGCCGTCGTCAATGCGGCGGCGCCACGTCCCTGTCGCGCCATCGCGTAGCCGTCGATCGCCGTCGCAATCGATGCCGTTTCGCCTGGCGTATTGAGCAAGATGCTCGTCGTCGACCCGCCGTACATCGCGCCGTAATAGATGCCACCGAACATGATGAACGCGCTGATCGGATCGAGCGTGAACGTGATTGGCAGCAACAGAGCGACCGTCAGCGCTGGTCCGATTCCTGGTAAGACACCGACGGCGGTGCCGAGCGTCACCCCGGCGAATGCCCATCCCAGGTGTGCCCACGTCAGTGCGCTCGCGAACCCCTCGCGGAGCAGGTTCAACGTATTCATGGCAGGGACAACTGCAGCACTCGCGCAAACAGCACGTACGACGCCAGTGAAATCGCCAGCGCGGCCACAGCGTCGCGAACGGGATGACGATTGTCGAAGGCGCGCGCCGTGCACCAGAACAACACCGTGGCGGCGACAACAAATCCGGCGCGTTCGGCGAGAAGCAGGTGCAGGACGACACCAGTCGCGACGAGCCCCAACGGCGCAAGGCCTGGGGACGACGCGTCAGTCGATGACGCCGCGGAACGCCATGCCCGACCGAGCGCAGCGAGCCCAAAGATCACGAGGCCAGCGAGCACAAGACGTGGATACACGCCTGACGGAACGATCGAACTGGTCGTCGTCGTCCCCGTCCCGAGCTTCTTCAGAATCACACGCACGCGTGCTTCTTCAGCATCGACGAATCGTGCGAATGCCTCACCCTCGAGATAGCGATCGAGCCACCGATACCGCGTCAGCGACTCACGCCATGTTGGCGACTGGACCATCGCATGGACGACGGACTCGAGGCGTCCGCGATCGGTCGGCGTGATACCAGGTGGGGCGACCAGGGATCGCCAGTTCTCGAACTCGACGCCCACGCCCTGCTCGCGTAGCGTCGGTATGTCCACGCCGGGCAGCCGCTCGGCGCTGGAAATGGCGAGAGCGCGCAACGTGCCCGCTTCGAGTTGTGGAGCGAACTCCGCGAACCCGTTGATGCCGACGGACACCGCGCCGCCCAGGATGGCCGATAGCGACTCGCCGCCGCCCGAGAATGCGATGTAGTTCACGCGTTTCGGGTCGACGCCGACAGCATCTGCGACGAGGCCGGCAAGAATCTGATCGCTGCCACCGGCCGACCCTCCGCCCCACGAGATCGACCCCGGCTGTGCCTTGAACGCGGCAATCAGATCCTGCAGCGAGTGGAGCGGCGATGCTGCCGGCACGGCAATCACTTCGTACTCACCCGTGAGTCGCGCGATGGGAACGACGTCGCGCAGCGTTACCGGCGACTGATGCGTGACGATGCCGCCGAGCATGATCAGCCCCGAGACCAGCAACACGTCACCGCGTCGGCGCTCGTTGCCGATGAAACGCGCGAGACCGATCGTCCCCGCTGCGCCTGGAATGTTCTCGACCGGCGCAAGGCGAGCGATTCCCTCGCGCTGCAATGCCTGCTGCATCACGCGCGCGGTCTGGTCCCAGCCTCCGCCAGGGGCGGCCGGTGCAATCAGACGCAGTTGATCGAGCGACTGCGCGTGTGCGTGTGAAGACGCGAGCGCGAGCACCGCCGCAGCGGCGATCGCGAACGCTCGATATGTCATCAACCGGGTTACTGTACCCGGAAAGGCAAGGTCACGGTGCGTGGGGCTGGACCTTTGTCGACCGTCTCGAAGTTGTCCACCTCGAAGGCGCGGCCGGTCTGATTGCCGGCACGATCTTCCAGGATCGACAGCGCGAGCAGATTGTAGTAACCCGCCTGCCACGGCTCGTGCGGCGTAAACGACCACTGTGTCTCGTTAGCGCCGACGGTGACTCGCCGTCTATGACCGCTCCACGTCGACGGACGCCGAGCGCCCGAAACAGCAAGCCGTGATCGACCGGCTCGGGGAATGTCACGACGAGCGCCGACTGGGCGCCAGCCTTGGGGGGTTCGATGCGCCACTGCGCGGTGTCGAGCGGATGCGTGTCGGGCGGCCCAACGCGAAACGTGCGACGAAATGATTCCTTGAGCGGCAGACCGTTGGCGTCCTGCCAGTCGGCGCGGACCAGTAGCGTGTAGCTCTTGCCGACCCTGAGCGCGCGGCCCATCTGCTTGTTGGGCAGAATGCCGTTCTTCACTCGGGCCTTCGACTTCTTTGCCTCGCTCGTCGAGCAACGCAACATATTCGATCCCGCTTCGTCGTCCCATCGGCGCTGAGAACTCGATGTACATGCGCAGTTGATTCTCGGGAATGACGTCGCCGCTGGGATACACGTGCGCCACGACGGTGGGGGCGCAACCGTCGGACGCGGGCCGGACACAACATAACCCCGGGAGATTACGTATGGGCCACGTCGGTGATGACATCGTCATCGCCGATGCGGGCGCAGGGGAACGTCGGGTTGTTATGCGGCCGGCCGGTGATGCCGGGCGTGAGCTCCACGCTCGTGTGCAGCAGATCCTTTTCCAGAATCCGCCGGACGTTGCCGGCATCGAGCTTGTGCGAGCTGATCTGCTGGGCGATGCCCTTGTCGAGCAGGTTCTTCGCGACCGCCGCTTCATTGATCGGCAGGCCGCAGCGCTTCGCGGCTTCATACATCCAATTGAGAGCAATCCAGTTCAGCCCGCGATTGCCGTTGCCGCCTCCGACATCGGAGTGCACGCCGCGGAACCACACCTCTTCCAACTTCGGCGATGTGTTGCGCCCCTTGCCCAGACGCGTCAACGGAAAGAGCAGCCGGCTTTCGTCGAGCGCCATCGCGTGATAGCAATGCGCGACATTCGGTGGGAAGTGGAGATTGTGGCCGGCGTTGACGTGCTCGCCAGGTGCGCCGAACTCGCCGACGATGTCCCACACGCCGATGAAACGGATCGGCACGCCAGGCAGATGCTCGGCAATCTCATTGGCGAACGAGATGGCGAGTGCGGCGCCGCGGCTGAAGCCGATGATGTCGATGTTGTGGTCACCAGCTTCGAGATTGTTCTCGAGCCGATCCATGGCCTTGCGCACCCGTTTGTGGCCGCCCAACCCGAACGCGCTCGCGACCAGGTCGCCGATTCGCGTACGCGCCAACTGGCCGATACCCTTCTGATAGAGGCTGCCGCGCTCTTTGGAGGGGTCGTCGTTCTTCAACGGATCGTCATAGGCATGAAAGAAATCGCAGACGTTGCTGTCGCGAGTGTCGTCCACCTGATCCTCGTTGCCAGTGCCGTCGAATGCGTATAGCGCCATGCGAAGCTCCTTACTGCTGGGGCGGTCATGGGACAATAACGCGGACGGTAGAGGTTTCGAACAGGAATTCAGATTACGGATGAGGAGGATCGAGACATGCGCCGCTCCCTCGTACTTTTCGGAATCGTCCTACTGGGTACGGCCGGCGTGTGGGTACACGCTGCGCAACAGCCTGCGACGGCGCCACCGGCGCAGGCGTTCAATCCCGCCAACTTCACCGGCACCGTCACGCCGCACAGTACTGCCGACATCCGCATGAATCGCTATCACTTCGATCCCGGCGCGCGCACGAAGTGGCATAGCCACGAGGCCGGTCAGGTGATTTACGTCGAGGACGGCCGGTTGCGCGTGCAAGAGCGAGGCAAGGCAGCGCGTGATCTCGATCAGGGAGCCACGTTGCACGTTGCGCCAGGCGTTGAGCACTGGCACGGCGCCGTGCCCAACGGGAAGGGAATCACCCAGGTCTCTCTGAGCTTTGGGATGACGAACTGGAAAGAAGCGGTCAGCGATCAGGACTACAAACGCTGAACGTTCCGAACGATACGAACGTCCGAACGACTCGAACGATCTACTGCTGCTCGATCTTGTAGCCCTTCTTCTTCAGCAGCGTGAGCAGTCCGTCCGGCCCGATGAGATGCGCGGCGCCGACGACTACGAAGCACGGCTGCGGCTTCGCCATGCAGGCTTCGATCTGCGGCACCCAGTTGTTGTTGCGCTCGACGATGAGCGATGAGTACGCACCACGATAGCCGTCGAATGAACTGAGCGACATCTTCTCGAGCGCTGCCGCATCACCAGTCTTCCACGCGTTGATCATCGCGGCGACGCTGTTCTGCTGAGAGTCGAGCTCGGTCAACGTGCTTCGCAGCATCTGCTCCTGCAGCGTTTCCGGCATCTTGTCGAAGCGATCGATTTGCGACTCCGCAGTCTCGAGCGCCAGCACCGGCTTACTTGCGGCGCGTGCCTTGTCGAAAAAGTACTTGTCCAGGCCGAGCGCCGCATCGAGTCCCGCCTTCTGGGCTTCGAAGGCGGTGATCAACAGCATCACCATCCACGGTTTCATCGTCCGGATCATTTCCATCGGGATGCCCGTGGTTTTCAAACGCGTCGCGACCAGCGTGGCAGTGTCCTTGCCCACGGCGCTCTCGAATGTGCGGCCGTCGGTGTAGAGGCCCTTGGAGAGCAGGAGCGGTGCAGCGGCGAGTTGTTCGGCCTCAGCGAGATTGATCTCCTCAACGAGTGTGCCTGAGGAGTTGAATGCGCTCTCGTACGCGGCTGAGAGCGGATAGGAGTCCGCGCCGAGCGCATGGACGGAGCCGGCCAGATACAACACTTTCTGCCCAGAGTGAACTTTCCAGAGAAAGCTCTTGCCTGTCGCCGCGGTTTGGGCCGAGGTCGTGCAGACGGTGAGGGCAGCGAGGACGATGACGATACCGGGCAGCCGCACTGCCCACTTGCTGTTCATGGCCATAAGAGGAGTATCGGTGCGAATGCCTCCGACCGTTGGGTGCGAGACTGTGCAAACCCCACTGTACTTGACTTCTGTAAAGCCACGTACACGGCGACTTTAACGCCGACGCACTCGCGCTCCCGGCACAGCTCATGACTGGTCGTTTACGCTCGAGCGCGTCTCGACATTAATCCTCTTGACCCCGCGGAGTCGCTGTTGGTGCCGGCCGCGCCGTACGATACAGTGGTTTTTTTCACACCTCCACACATCTATGCGCATCTGTCGAGTGTTCACGCTGATCGCGTGTGTTGCCGTTGTGGTCGGATCCGACCGGAACGTGCAGGCGCAGGAGCCGAGCCGCGCCGGCCAGATCGAGCAGGAGCAGGCCGAGAAGACCAAGACGCTGCATCCCTACCCCGTCAGCACGGGTGAGCGGATCATGAACAAGGTCGAGGACATCACGGTCAACGGCGGCCTGCATTGGCATCCGTTCTTCGACAACGCCTACCGTGGCGGTGGCTTCGCGATCGGCGCCGGCTACATGCACCACGTCAGCTCGTACAACCTGCTCGATGTACGTGGTAGCTACTCAATCCGGAACTACAAACGCGCGGAAGTCGAGTTCATGGCGCCGCGCATGTTCCAGCGCCGAGCAACGCTCTCACTTCTCGGCGGCTATCGCGAAGCCACGCAAGTCGGCTTCTACGGCATCGGCACGGATACCGTGAAGGAGAACCGGGCGAACTTTGCGTTTGACCGGTGGTATGGCGGTGGATTGTTGGCAGTTCGGCCGACACGCAGGTTCTTGATGCTGCGCGGCGGCGCCGAGCTCACGGAGTGGAACACGAAGCCCGGTGAAGGGACGGATCCTTCAGTCGAGGAGGTCTATACCCCCGCGACGCTGCCAGGTCTTGGCGCTCGCATCACCTACCTGCACTCGCAGGCCACTGTCGGCATTGACTGGCGTCAGGCCGCCCCCGACTATGCGCGTCGTGGCGGGTTCTATGGCGTCACATTCCACGACTACAAGGACAACGACCACGAGTTCGGGTTCAAGCAGGTGGACTACGAGATCATCCAGCACTTCCCAATCCTCCGCGAGACGTGGGCCATCTCGGTGCGCGGTCTCGTCGAGACGACGTGGCTGAAAGGCGATCAGGAGATTCCGTACTTCATGCTGCCCTCACTGGGCGGTGGCAGCAACCTGCGCGGTTATAGCAGCTGGCGGTTCCGCGATCGCAACAGCCTGCTGCTCCAAGGTGAGTGGCGCATCATGGTCAATCGCTATCTCGACACGGTGTTCTTCGCCGATGCCGGAAAGGTCGAGCGATTGACGGCTGATCTCAATCTGGACGGACTGAGGCACGACTTCGGGTTCGGCGTTCGATTCCATACGCCGCTCGTGACGCCGCTACGAATCGATCTGGCGAAAAGTCCCGAAGGGCTCGCCCTGGTCTTCGCCACGTCCGCTGTGTTCTAAGGGTTCTATATGTTTCGCTCATTCTTTTCGCGTCTTCCGCGCCCGGCCTGGCTGGCACTTCTGGTTGTCGTCGCGTGTGTGGCTCTTGGTAGCACGGCATCGACGCAGCGTCAGCGCTTCTACAGAGACGATCCCATCGCGCGTGAGCCGGAGTCTCAGGATGCCTCCGCTGCGACGAATCACGACATCAAGTCGATCTATGAGATGACCTACAACCTGTTCGTCACGGCGGATCACAAGCCGTCGGGCGTGCGGGCGCAGAACATCAACACGATCGACGAGGTGCCGGACTCGAGCTGGTTTATCAACCGGATCGGCGTGACGCCTATTACCCCCGAGCAGATGACGCGCGGTGCCAACGTGGGCCCGCCGCCGGATCCCTCGAAGTGGATTCTCACGCGAGAGAAGACCGCCGGTGTGCATCCGGGATTCACAGCCAGGGACGCGAAGGGCGACACGTGGTTTCTGCAGTTTGATCCGCCCTATTACGACGAGGGCGCCACGGGCGCCGTCGCTGTCGCCAGCCGCATCTTCTGGGCCCTCGGCTACAACCAGGTGGAGCTGTACATCTCGACCTTCGATCCGAAGAAGGTGGAGTTCGATCCGAAGGCGACCATTCGCCGTCCGAATGGCAAGCGAACGCGATTCAACCGCGACGACATGAACGCGATCCTCGAGCGGGTTGCCAAGAAACCAGACGGCACGTACCGCATTGTCGCTGGCCGTCTGCTCCCGGGGAAGGTTATCGGCGGATATCTGTTTCAGGGCACACGTCCGGACGATCCGAACGACGTCGTGCCGCATGAGCATCGCCGCGATCTGCGCGCGCTCCGTGTCTTCGGTGCATGGACTAACCTGACGGACCTCAAGGCCGCGAACACGCTCGACACGATACTGCCCGAGAACGGCCGCATGGTCGTGAAGCACTACTTGCAGGACGTGGGCTCGACGTTCGGCATGTGCAACGAGCTGTACGAGTGGGATCTCAGCTACGAGCACTTCTACCAAGGCGACACGACGAAGAAGCGTCTGTTCTCGTTCGGTTTCGCGCTGAGCCCGTGGCAGACGATCCCGTATAAGCAGTACTACCCGTCGATCGGCAAGTTCGAAGGCGACGAGTTCGACCCGAAGAAGTGGAAGCCGCAGACACCGACGACGGCGTACATGGAAGCACGTGATGATGACGCCTTCTGGGCCGCACGACGGATGGCGGTTTTCAGTGACGAGCTGATTCGCGCGGCCGTGCGCGCCGGAGAGTACAGCGATCCCAATGCCGCGAAGTACCTCGGCGACGTGCTGATCAAGCGGCGCGACAAGATCCTCGCGCTGTATCTCACCGCGGTGAATCCCATCGTCAACCCACGCCTCGATGCCTCCGGCCGATTGACCATCGAGAACGCCGCCGCGGGCGTCGCCAAAGGACAGCCGACGTATCGCGCGGCATGGATGCTGTTCGACAACGCGACGGGTGACACGAAGCCGATCTCGACGACCGAGAGCCAGACGACGACGCTCAGCGCGCCGGCAGGATTGCCGACGGCCGCGGGCAGCTACATTCAGGTGGATATCTCAGCGGATCTCGCGGCGTACCCGACGTGGAAGCAGCCGATCATGACCCATTTCCGCCGGACGGCGCAGGGCTGGGAACTGGTCGGACTCGAGCGGCTGCCGGAAACCGTTCCGGTCAAGCAGACGCTGCAGGGCGAGTCGTAAAACTGTAGGCCCGACCGGCCGATTACGGAACCAACGCGATAGGCGCCTGCCAGAAGGCCACCTTCTGGCCTGTTGGTTCGAGCACCGTCACCTGGCAGTCGTACCTTCCGACATCGAGCTTGTCGAGCGGGATGCTGAAGCGCAGCGGCACCGCCTTCGACTTCGGGTCGATGCCGTCAACCACCTGCAGCGGGTCGGTCTCCAGAATCTTCTGATCGCCCTTGAGGAACGTCACGAACGCGACGAGCGGCTGCGTCGTCGTCGCGCCGCGTTGATACGCCTGCAGGAAGACGAACATGTCGCGGCTCTTGCTGAAGACGCGAGTCACACTCGGAAAGAGCTTCTGCCCGTCGAAGACCAACGGGTTGGTCAGCTGTGCCGCGCCCTTCTGGACAGTGAGCAGCGCTTCGGTCATCGGGATGCGCTGACTGCTCAAGACCACTGAGCTGATCGGCAGACGCTTCTGTTCGCGCATCAGGTTCGGCACCTGGAACGCGGCCTGATACGTGCCGATGCGGCCGGTCTCTGTATCGCGCGCGAGCAGCTTGATCACGTACTTGCCAGGCAGCAGCGTGAATCCGGTCTCGTATTGGATCGGACTGGTCGCGAGCTTCTCGGCCGTCTCCTTGTCCAACGGGATATCCAGCTTGTCGCGCATGTTCTGGATCGTGTAGCCGTTGTCGTCCTTCACTTCGCCGATGAAATCGATCAGCGTTCGCAGTGCGCCGCGGCGCTTGGCCAGCGCGAGCTCGCTGCCGGGAATCTTCACCGCCACCGGCACGAAGTACTCCGCGCTGTTCAACTGGAAGAAGTTCACTTCCATCGCGATGGTGATCTCAGTGACCGGGTTCTCGAGCATCAGCGCGTCTTCCAGCTGGCGCTCCTTGTCTGACGCTGAGAAGTTCCCGAATGCCTTGTCGCCGTAGTAGCCCTGACGGAAGGAGACATCGGCCGACGCGTACTGAGGATTGTTCAGGCTCACCTTGACGCGGCGGTATTTGCCGTCCGTCGCCAGGTGCGTGCTGTAGTAGCCGATGATGTAGTAGCTCGTGACGGCCTGCGTGGCTTGCACCATGCCGAGCGACAGGTCGTTGTAGTCGAACATCGCCTTGCCGCCGGTGTCCTTGGCCAGCGCGTAGAGCGTGTCCTGCGAGCGCTGGAAGTTGTTCATTATCTGGTTGGCCGTGGCGCCGGTGAACATGGCGAGGCCGCCCGGTGACCGCTGCGTGGCGTCGCCGAGCGGCGGCATCGCGACGAGGCCGCGCGCGTCGATCGGGTTGAGCGTCACGTTGGCGCGAATCGCAGCGTTGACCGTTGCGCGCATCTGGGCCTGATTGTCGGCACCATTGAGACGCATGCCGCTGGCGAAGTAGAGCAGCGTCTTCTGTTCGGGCAGGCCCTTCAGCATGTTGACCGCGGTCTGCAGCGCGGCAAGCTGACGATCGGTGTTGAAGATGTTGAACTCGGCGTCGTTCTGTCCGAAGGCGGTCCCCTCGGGATGATCGGGAATGCCGTCGTTGTTCTGGTCGTCGCCGTAGATCAAGATGCCGATGACTTCGCGCAGCTTCTCCTTGTCGTCGGTGAAGTCGTTCTTCACCGACACGGCACCGTTCTGGAACGCCATGATCGCGACCAGATCGGACCTGGTCATCTGCGTGTTGATGAACTTCAGCGCATTGGTGTAGGCGCGGATCGAATCCGCCGGCGGCATGCTCGACCCGTCGAAGTACAGGACGATCAGCCGCTTGTCCTGATAGCGGATGTCGCCGGACGGCGGCGATGAGATCTGCGTCTGCACTGTTGGCGCCACGGTCGTTGCGGTTGTGGCTGGCTTCGCGGTGAGCGGAACTGGTGCCTGTGGATCGGCGGCTTGCGCCGGGGCCTCAGTCGCGAGCCGCTGATATTCGACGAACGCGATGTCCTGCGGCTGGCCGTCCTCCGTGATCACGAAATCTTTGGCGGTGAGCCCTTCGATCGGCTTGCCGTCCTTGTCCTTGACGAACACCGACTGCACGATCAACCGCGTCGTCGCGCGGAAGGTCGCCTGCGGTGTTTGCGTCTGCGGCTGTTGTTGCTGTGCCAGACCGATTGAGGCACACAGCATGACGAGAATGACGACACGAAAGGCACGCGCGCGCATTACCACCTCATTCTCAGGCTGGTTTGAATTCGCCGCATCTCGTTCGCTGCGCTCGGCAGACCGAACTGCTGATTGCCGATCAACGTGTTCACGCTTGAAAACGTCACGGAGTTGAGCACGTTGGTCGCGTCGATGCGGTAGTCGAGATTGATTCGGCTGCCCCACGGGAACGTCCGCGTGATGCCGGCGTTCACGACGAACTGCTTCGGTCCTCGCGCGGAATTGCGTCCGGCGTTTCCCCATTCGCCAGCAGCCGGCGCTTTGTACGCGGCGGAGTTCAGGTAGTACCCCTCCGGGGCATCCGTGGACGAGCCCGTCAACGACGCCCGGATCGCGCCGGTATAGCCAGTGCCCGGAACCGCCGCGAGATAGTACGGCGTCAGTGGCAGACCGCTGCCCGTGGTCATATTGCCGGTCAACGTCCAGTTCTTGAAGAGCGCACCGCGCCAGCCGTCAACGAGCGCGCCGCCGGCGACGCCGACGCCGGTCGTGTACTGGAAGCTGGCGGTCACCTGATGACGCTGATCGAATGAGGACGGTCCCCATTCGGCGTCGAGATCAAGCCAGTTCTGCGCGAACACCGAGCCGGCCAGATTCGCACCTTGGAACGACGCCGCATCGTCTTCGGCCTTGGCCAGCGTGTACTGCACCGTCGCGGTCAAGCCGTTGCGCAGACGGCGGCGCACCTGCAGTTGACCGGCGTGGCGCGACGAGCTGCCACTCGACGTCAGGAACACGAATCCCGCCGGGCATGTCGGACACGGGTTCACCGCGCCAGACGGATACGTGTTGGGCAGAAACTCCTGAATGAGGTTGGTTCCATGCGTGCCGAGATACGTCGCGTTCACCGTCAGCGATGCTGGTAGATCGCGCTGCACCGACGCCTGCCAGTTGTGCGACGCGCCGATGGCGAAGTTCGGATCGACCGCGAAGGTGTTGCCGAGGCCCGTTGCGGGTGCGACGAATCCTCTCGCGAGCGTCAGCGGATTCGCTGCGCTGTTGGCGATGCTGAATGAGTTCGAGAGCGGCGGTTGCTGCGCGAGTAGCGTCGTGATCGACTGATAGACGCTGGTGTTGCGATAGACGCCGTAGGCGGCACGCACCACCAGTGACGAGCCAGGAATGGGACGCCATGCCAGCGCGAGTCGCGGCTGGATACCGCCTTTGTCCGGTTGCATGAGCGAGCTCGCATACGCTTCGCCGGTGATCGACCCGGTCGGATTCGACGCCAGCACTGGTTGCGCCGCGCTGAAGTCGGGTGTGACGTCGAGATTCACCAGGCGATTCTGCAGCTCGGTCAACGGCGCCTCGTACTCCCAACGTACGCCGGCCGTCACGGTGAACGACGGCCCGATGCGCCAGTCGTCAGTGATGTACGCGTCGTACGAGAAGCCGCGGAAATATTTGTCGGCGTTGCCGTACGCGATCGATGCCGTCGTCGGCGTGCCGAGCAGGAAGTCGGAGAAGTCATGACCGGTCGCCGCACCAGTGAACGCGAAGGAGCCGCGCGGATTCTGCTGCGACACGATGTCGATCAGGTGCCGACGAACGTCGCCGCCAATAGTGAAGTTGTGTCGTCCGCGAAAGAGGAAGACCTCCGCACCGGCGGCGTGTGTCATCACGTCGTTGTGTTGTGGCAAGCCGTCCGAGAGCCCGGCGACGCTCGAGAAGGACAACGATGGCGGCCCCCAGTTGATTGGCTCCTGGTTGTTGCCCGTGATGCCGGCGTCGCCCGAGACGTTGACGCGGTTGGCAAAGAACGGCGTGACAGTCGTGGACTGCTTGGTGAACTGATAGCGCGTGCGCATCTGCAGGAACTGCGAGACGCGCCGGTTCCAGTTCACGCCGATATCGGTATTCGCGGTCTGCGTGCGATCGATGAAGCGAAACAGCGAGGTCGCCTCGCTCGTGACCCGCGCGTACGACCCGGTGCCGAAGATCTGATTGCGCTGGTTGACGATCTGCGTGACGCGCGACTGGAAGCTGTCCTGACGTACCGCTGAGAGAATCGGCGCTTGATAATTGAGCCGCTCGTTGGTGGCGACTGTCGGCAAAGGGTAGTACCCGAGTAGCGAGGCCGCTTCGGGACTGATGCGCTCGCGCGGAATGGTGTTGTTCGGGAACGGCCTGCCGGTCAGCGGATCGTTCACAGTGATTGACCGTCCGAGTCCATCCACGGTCTGCGAGAAGTCACCGTTGCGCTCGAGTACGGTCGGCATGCGCTGCGACGCGGTCGTCGCCCGGTCGTCATTGGTGCGCTGATAGCCGAGGAACAGGTTGGGTCCGCGGTTGGGCAACAGACGCGGAATCCGAAGCGGTCCCTGGAACATTCCCACAAAGTGCAGATTGTTGTAGTCCGGCACCGCGGTCTGCTGGCCGGTGATCGAGTAGTTCTTTGCGTCAAACGCCGAACTGCTCAACGTGAAACCGGCCTGCGCGTTATACAGTGCGCCTGGTCTCCGTCGGTTGTTGCCGAACGCCGCGAACTGCGCGAACGGTGACGCTGCGCCGTTGTTCACGCTGCCGTTCACGAGGAAGCCGTCGTTTGCAGCGTTCGAGTCCGCCTGCTGCTCGGGTGCCGCTGGTGCGGCAGCAGCCGGTGCCGCGCCTGCCGGACGTGCCGGTGCAGCAGTCACGCCGGCACGCTGAAAGCCCTGACCGGCCGGTGCGGTTGTCACGGTGCCGCGACCGCCCTGTGCACGAACCGTGTTGCTGCCCGCTGGCGCAGCCGCGGTGGCCGGCGCCGCCTGGCTGACCGGTGGCGGCAATCCTTTGGTGATCTCCTCGAAGGACAGGAGCGACAACTCCCACACGGCTGCCTGCGCGCCTGGGATGACGTTCACCTCGCGTGAGAGCGGCGCGAATCCGCGCATCTCGATCTTGATCGTCCACGTACCTTCCGAGAGGTCGGGGAATCTGTAGACGCCGTTTTGATCCGTGGTCGTGACGATCTGCTTGTCGCCCTGTGTCGCCGTGACCGTTGCGCCAGGGACGGCAACACCCGTGAAACCGACCTGACCGTAGTGCTCGGTCGCCGACAGCACCGGCGAAAACGCGAGCCATGCGATCAGGACTGCGACGAGGCCGCGGTGGGGTCGGTGTCGGAGCACTGATTTGTTCATGGGCAACGTGTCGTTTTGACGTCCGGGACGGACTGTTGGTTCGCAAAAAAGGCCGACACCAGACGCCGGCCTTTCGTCGCATTCGACACGCGGAGCGGGGGTTTTGTTCCGCGGTTCAGTTTTCCGTCGGCCGTTCGATCGAGTCGATTACGAGTACGTCCAGTGTCGCCCGCTGCGGGTTCAGCTTCAACCCCAATTGCTCCTGAAGAGCCGTGAAGAGCGCCGGTTCGTCGCCCGGCGTGATCGCGTTGGGCGCTGCTGCGGGCGAACCGGGAGGCGGCGGTCCGCCGCGGCCGAAGTCGTTGGCAAAGCGGAAATCGAAGTCGTAGACGCCCTCGAGCTTGGTGAGATTCGTCACCGGGCGATTGAACGACGTAAGAGCTGGCAGCGTGCCGAGCGTCCGCGCGAGCATGTCGATCGGAACGCCGTGCGCGAGCAGACGGCCCGGACCGAAGATGATCGATCCACAGGCCGCGACGGCGTTCGGATCGAACGGCGATGCCGCCGGAGGTGGCGGTCCGCCCGGCCGCGCGCCGCGGTTGCTTCCAGGCGGCGGACACTCATCGTCGGGAATGCGCTTGAGGCCGGGACCCAGACGTCCGTCGCTGCGTTGCACGATTAATGCGTAGAGCGGCAAATCGCGCTTCTCACTATGGAACGTCAGCTTGAACCGATCGCGCAACAACGCCTTCATCATCATCCGGCGCTGGTCGGGCGACGGTGTGCCCGTCAGTGTCGCGTTGATGTCGTAGCCTTGCGTGCCCAGCCAGTCCGGGCCGCCGATGATTTGCGAATCGTGAATCTCGTAGGTCTGCGTGATCAGACGACTGACATTCATCCCCGTCATGTTGACCCGCCCAGGCGAACCACCCATGCCGATGCGGCCGCCGCCGCCGGCGGTTGGCTTGACGGACGCTATCTCGAACGTAGGTGAATCCGCGGCCGGCGGGACGATCTGTGCGACCAGGCGTGGTGACGTGATGATGCCGATGCCTACGGGTATCGCAATCGCCGCAACCATCGCCGCATACAACACGACTCGCTTGAGCGCAGTGAGGGCGGTGTGCCGATCATGCTTCATGATTTGCTCCACGCGTCGTTTGAGATCGGAACCGGTAACGCCCGAGACGCACACGAGCGGCGACTCGACGTAGAACTGGCAGGTCTTGAGGATGCTCTCGGCGTAGACGTCGGGTTCGGTGCCGCGGCCGACGACGTCCTCGTCGCACGCGCGCTCGCGTTCGTCCACGAGTCGTGCGCCAATCCACCACACGAGCGGATGGAACCAGAACAGTGCTTCGACCGCCATGTGGACCATCGCAGCGAGATTGTCGCGACGATGGACGTGGGCGACTTCGTGCGCGAGGATCGCCTCGATCTGCGCGAGGCTGAGGCGTTCGGCGATCCCGTCCGGCCACATCAATACCGGCGAGACGATCCCGAAGACACCTGGCTCAATGGCCTGCGATGATTTGACGAGCCGTATTCTCGACGCGTCACCTTCGAGGCGTCGCAGCGCATGCAGGACGGGACTATCAGTGATCTCGGTTGCCGCTCGCACCGACGTAGCGACGCGTCTCCATCGCACGGCCCACGTCAGCAGCACGGCGATCGCGCCGGCGGGCCAGAGGATCGTGAAGCTGCGTTCGGCGATCGTCGACAGCGGAGTGGGCGGCGGCGGAGGCATAGGACGTCCGCGCCGATCCACCCGCACGAGTGGCGGCTGGGTGAACGGCTCCGCCGCGTTGTCGAGCACGCCGATGATCTCCTGCCCCGAACGCTCGATGGGGACGAGCTCGATCTGCGCTCCGATCCACAACAGCGCGCTGAACGGGATGAGGAATTTCACCGAGGCCGCGAGCCACAGCCAGTAGCGCACGTGCGCGCGGTTGTTGCGGAACGCGAGCGCGAGTGTCGCGACAGCACCCGCAAACAGCGTCGACTGCCACAGATGATTCCAGATCATTTCCAGCATGACGTCCGCCCTACTTGGAACTTACTTTTCCACTTCTTCCACTTTTTCCACTTTTCAACTTGAGCAGGAGCTGCTCCGCCTCTTTGACGTCGTCGAGCGTCATATTGCCGGACTCGATCAGATGCGCGACGACGGGCTGGCTGCTGCCGCCGAAAAAGGCGAGGAGCTCGTCGATGAGACGACGTTGCGCAGACGCGCGTGAGAGGACGGCCTCGAAGATGTGGGCGTTGCCGATCTTCCTGGTGCGGCGGATCGCGCCCTTCTCCTCGAGCCGATACACCATCGTCTGGACGGTGGTGTAGGCGGGACGGCCTTTCTCGGGGAAGGCTTCGAGAATCTCGCGGACCGAGGACGCGCCGCGGCTCCACAGCGCCTCCATGATCTGGTGTTCGAGCTTGCTCAATTTCGGCAGTCGCACGTCATCTCCTAATTGAGTGGTTATATCTACTACAAATGTAGGTGATATGGCAAGGAGCTAACTCCCAATTCCCAACCTCCAACTCCCAACCACTCTCAACTCCCAACTACCAATCGAAAGTCGTTGGGAGTTGGGAACTGGAATTTGGGAGTGGTTGAAAGTTGGGAGTTGGGCGTTGGGCGTTGTGGTTCAGGCGCGCGGTGGTAGGACGGGCGGGACGGGCGCGTTCGTGGTGTTCATCACGCGCATGGCGACGCCAATCATCGAGGCGACATCGGCGGCATTGGCGGGAATCACCAAGGTGTTGCTCTCCTTGGCGAGCTGGCCGAACTGCGTGATGTACTGCTCGGCCACGCGGAGCTGCACGGCTTGCGCACCGCCGGGATCCTGCATCGCATTCGCGACGCGGCGGATGCCCTCCGCGGTCGCGGTTGCGACCGCCAGAATTGCCTGCGCCTGGCCCTCGGCCTCGTTGATCTGCTGCTGCCGGCGAGCTTCGGAGTTCTTGATCGTCTCCTGCTTGGCGCCTTCTGCGTTGTTGATCAACGCGTCGCGGGCGCCTTCGGATGTGAGGATCACCGCGCGCTTCTCGCGCTCGGCGCGCATCTGTTTTTCCATCGCGGCCAGAATGTCATGCGGCGGTGTGATGTTCTTGATCTCGTAGCGCAGCACTTTCACGCCCCACGGCTCGGACGCCTTGTCCAGCTCGGCGACGACCGACATGTTGATGTTGGTGCGCTCCTCGAACGTCTTGTCGAGGTCGATCTTCCCAATCTCACTGCGCAGCGTCGTCTGTGCAAGCTGGGTAATCGCGAACAGGTAGTCCGAGATCCCGTACGATGCCCGCTCGGCATTCAGCACTTTCAAGTAGAGGATGCCGTCCACGCCGACTTGCACGTTATCGCGGGTGATGCACACCTGTGCCGGGATGTCGTAGGCCGCCTCTTTGAGCGAATGGCGATAGCGGATCACGTCCATGAACGGCATCAGTACGTGGAATCCGGCGCCCAACGTGCCCGAATAGCGCCCCAGCCGCTCGACGACATACGCGTTCTGCTGCGGAACGACCACCGCCGTCTTGGCGACGATGATGAGCACCAGAATCGCCAGCGCGACGAAGACCAACAAACTGCCCATCCCGATCATGAAAGGGCCTCCTCTGCCTTCACCAGTAGCGTCAGCCGCTCGGACCGTATCACGGTGCACCGTGCGCCGTTCGAGAGCGGTGTCGTGCCCAGATTGCGCGCGCTCCATGTTGTGCCGCGCAGCTCGACGCGGCCGTTGCCGCCCGGCGGCATCGGCTCGAGCACCGAACACGTCTGACCGGTCAGCGTGTCGAGGTCTGCAGCGCCTCCCTCGAGATTGAGCCGCCGCATGATCGGATTGCGGAAGAACAGAAGCGACGCGACCGACAGGACGGAGAAGAGGAGCACTTCGAACCACAGCGGCCCGGAGAGACCTGCAAGCGAGAGCAGGGCGATGATGACCGCCGCGACGCCGAAGAAGATGATGTAGAAGCCGCCTGACGCGGCCATCTCCAGCGCGATCAGCACCACACCGAGCAGGAGCCAGTGGTACCACACCATGCGCGGATTATCGTTAGTCTGGTGCTACTTTGTCACGTCCTTTACAGGAGCTTGACGTGGAGGGTCGCGCCCGGCGAGACGAACACGCGCATGTTGTTCGAGCCGCCATCGGCTGGCTGCACAAAGAACCCACAGCCCTCCCCGCGGTAGGCCAGTGTTGTTCCGCGGAGCACCTCACCGTCCTCGAACGTGACCTCGACGCGACGGCCGTGGCGCGCGTTGTCGAATTCATGGCGATCGACACGTGATGGGTCGCCTTCGAACTCACGGACGAAGAACACAGCTTTGAGCTGCGACAACTCCATGAACATCGTTTCGCCGGGCCTGTCCTCGGGCGTCAGATGGAGATGCGTCTTCGAGGGATGGAAGTCGTTCGTGTAGCCGCGCACGACCTGTCCGCCGCGGAATCGCGCGACGACACGCTGCCACGACGCCGCGCGTCCCGCAACCGGTGCAGCCGCAGGTGCGTGTTCGCGAGTCACGGCGGCGAGCGCATCGACCGAGAGTGCCCGCTTGAACACGCACGCCGTCATATGGCGGGTGGTGCTGCCTTCGACCGGCAGACTGCGCAGCACGCGCGCCGGCATGAGCATCGTCCCGGTATGTGCTGATAGCTCGAAGACGATGCTGGATTGTGGGGCGAGCGGCGCGCTGTCGGACTCGATCAGAATGCCGCCTGCTGAGATGTCGACGACGCGAACCTCGGCGCCGTACTTGAGCCGGGCCGCGCGGAGCCACGTCGCGTCCTCGGCGCTGAGTCTCACTTGCGCGCGTCGATCCTTCGCACCCGTTTTGGTGTGGACCGACTGAGACGTGCCGGCAACGTCGGATGTCGATTCGTGCAGAACTGCGACAGACATAATGCGAGACAATCCCCCAGCGTCATCAGGGATAGCAACGCACACGCCAGACTTGGCGGGCGTTGCCGGTCCGGCATCAATCACTTACAGCCGGCGCTGCCGAGAATCTTGAGGCTGGTCAGAATTCCTACAGAAATCGCACCTGCTGTGTCGCGCCAGGCGCTACGAACACGCGCAGATTGTTGGATCGCGGATCCGCAGGTTGCACGAAGAAGCCTTCGCCCTCGCCGCGGTAGCCGAGCGTCGATCCCAGCAACGTTTCGCCATCGTTGAACGTGACGACGATTTTTCGGCCCTGTGGCGCTGCGCCGAACTCGTGGCGATCGACGCGCATCTGATCGCCGTTGAAGTCGCGCACGAAGAACAGCGCCTTCAACTGCGAGAGCTGCAGGAACAGCGTGTCGCTCGAGTGTGGCTCCGCAGAGAGATGGAGCTGCGGTTTGGACGGATGGAAGTCTGCGGTGTACCCGCGAACGAGACGTCCGTCGCGAAATCGCGCGACGACCTTCTGCCATGATGCGGACGTACCTGGCTGCCGCGCGGCTGGAGCCGCTGTCGTTCCGTTGCTCTTGGCGAGTACCTGCTTGAGGAGATCCGGAATCTCGAGCGGACGCTTGAACGAGCAGGCACCCTCATAGCGCATGACGTCGGCGAACGACGCGACGCGGCAGCGCAGCACCTTGGACGGCATGAGAATCGAATTCGTCGGGCCCGCCAACTCGAACACGATGTTGGCGTCGGGACGGAGCTGGCCATCGGTCTCGACGAGAATGCCGCCGGCCGAGATATCGAGCACACGTACGTCGGGGCCGTATTTCAAACGCGCGCTGCGCAGCCAGCGGACATCGTCTGGGCCTAAGCGCAGATGACCGCGGCGTTCCGAATCTTCATAGCGTTCGACGATCGCATCGGCGAGACAGACGACCTTCAGGTCCGGCGACTGCAACTGCGTAATGGCCATTTCCGCGAACTCCTGGGAATCCGACCGAGCAACCCGAGGGCCATCCGCTTTTCACCCGGGTGGCTGCGCAGTTCGCGGAGAAACCGTGTCGTTTGGCTCGTGGCTGGGGCTCAGAAATCGTTCGATTGGGAGAGTTCTTCCTCGACGTGTCGAGGCATACTAATGGTTCGTAGAGGCTGCGCCGCTAATTGTCAGGCCCAGCCATGTCGCACACGAATTTCCGGCCGCGACAACGGAGCGGCCGGCCGTAGACTCGAAGAGACGGACACAGAAGGCATGAATGAGACGACGACATTTCCCGTCACCAAGACGGATGAGGAATGGCGCAAACTGCTGACGCCGCAGCAGTATGCGGTGCTGCGGAATCACGCCACTGAGGCGCCCGGATCCTGTGCGTTGCTGCGCGAGCATCGGGCGGGCACGTTCTCGTGCGCGGCCTGCGGCCAGAAGCTGTTCGTCGCGGATCGCAAGTTCGAGAGCGGCACTGGCTGGCCCAGCTTTTTTGCCCCCGTCGAGGGCAGCATCGGGACGACGGTCGATCGCAGCTACGGGATGACGCGCACCGAAGTGCACTGCAGCAACTGCGGCGGACATCTCGGCCACGTGTTTCCCGATGGGCCGCCACCGACCGGCCTGCGTTATTGCATCAACGGAGTGGCCTTGAACTTCGAACCCAAGGCTTGATAACTCCCGATTCCCAACTTCCAACTGCCAACCACTCCCAATTTCAAACTCCCAAAGAAGTTTCAATTGGGAATTGGGAATTGGTGGTGGTTGGGCGTTGGGATTTGGTTCTTGGGAGTTGACGCGCGCGCCTCAGACGCGCCCGAGGCGCGTCGATGACCAACCCGCGCGTTGCACGAGGTAATCGCGCGAGGCCTGCGCTTGCTGGCGAAGCCGAGTGAGATCAACACCGACCAGCTGACCCTGACGCTTGCGGATCTGACCGGCGATGATGACGGTATCGACGTTGCTCGTGTCCATCGCCTGCACGACCGCCGAATAAGCGTTGTTCATCGGCGTGACGTTGATCGCGTCGCTGCGCAACAGGATGACGTCGGCCTCCTTGCCTGGTGTCAACGTGCCGATCTTCCCGTCGAGATGATTGGCTCTCGCGCCGTTGATCGTGGCAAAGCCGATCACATCACGCACCGTGAGCAGCGCCGGTGCGGCCTTGTCGTTCGCGCGTTGGCGAGCAAGCGCTTGCATGCGCTGCAGCGTGAACACCGCGCGCATCTGCGTGAACAGGTCGCCGGGCATCTGCGTTTCCACATCCACGCTCACACTGGGCGCAAGCTTGTGATCGAGCGCTGCCTGTATCGGTGGGATGCCGTGGCCCATCTCCATCTCGATCGGACACGAGATCGAGACGTGACCGCCCGAATCGGCCACCATCTTCCACGCCTGTTCCGTGAACGTGTTGCAGTGGATGTAGGTGACGTCCGGGCCGAGCACTTTCTCGAGGCCAGCGAGCGAGCCGCTCGCGTGGACTGAGATCGGCGCTTGCACCTCACGCGCGACGGCCCATTCGGCCGCCGTCATGCCTGACGCCATCGCCAGCGTCAGCAACTGATCGCTCGACGAGAAGTGCTGTTTGCGCAGGCGACGGATGTCGTCGGGATACCGGTTCTGCGGGCCGCCCGCGCCGCCGCCGAACGCATAGACCGCGCGGATGCCAGATTCACGGAGTCCCTGAATCGCCGCGTCGGTGTGCGCCGGACTGTTCCCAATGTGCGACCAATCCAGCACCGTCGTCACGCCCGCGTTGATCGCCCCGAGCGCACTCACCAGATCGCCGATGCGAACGTCCTCGGGACGCATCGCGCTCCGCACCGAGCCGAGGATCTCGCGGACGTAGTCGTTGAGCAGACCATTGGGCAGGCTGTTGCGAACTGCGCCCTGCCACATGTGCCGGTGCGTATCGACGAACCCTGGCATCACGATCATGTTCGCCGCGTCGATGACCTGTGCGTCTGCACTGATGTTCGGTCGAACCGCGGCGATTAGGCCTTTCTCGATCAGCACGTCGGCGGTATCGAAGTCGCCGACCTTGGGATCGAGCGAGAGGACGCATCCCCCCTTCAGCAACATGCGTCCTGTTTGCGCTGCTGCTGGCGTGCTGCGCAGGCTCATTGCAACGCCGGCGCTGGCCGCGGCAAGAAAGCTCCGACGCGTGATATCCATGGGGAAGGATCCTACTCGCGTGTTCGTAACTCTGGCACTCGCGTCGGCGGCTTTTTACGGCGCAGGAGATTTCCTCGGTGGAATCGCGTCCAAGCGCCTGGATGCGGTGGTCGTGACCTTCATCGCACAAGCCGCCGGGCTGGTGCTGTTGGCTCTGCTCCTGCCGCTGCTGCCATCGAGCTCGCCTGTGCCGGCCGATTACCTCTGGGGCGTCGCCGCAGGAGTCTCTGGAAGTGGAGGCGTCGCGCTCCTGTATCGCGCGCTCGCGATCGGCACGATGTCGATCGTCGCGCCGATAACTGCGGTGTGCGCCGCGGCTGTGCCCGTGCTCGTGGCATTGGTGCTCGGCGAACGGCCCGGTATGTACGCAGGGGCGGGAATTGTGCTCGCCGCGGCGGCGATTGTCCTGCTCAGTCGCGTTCAATCGGTCGAGGTCACGCCACGCCGCATGCAGTCGGCGGTGAGTCTCGCGTTCATCTCAGGCATCGCGGTCGGCCTGTTCTTTCTCTGTCTCGCGCAGACAAGCGATGATGCGGGCGTCTGGCCGCTGATCGTCGGCCGTGGGGTGTCAGTGCCGCTGTTTGCCGTGATGGCGGTGACGCGAGGACGCCGTCTCTCGCGCGAGGGCGGGATACATCGGCTGGAGCGGGGTGCTGTCCGAACGGCGGTCGGCTGTGGTGTTGTCGATATGACCGCGAACGCGCTCTATCTGATCGCCACGCGATACGGACCGTTGAGTCTCGTGGCCACGCTGGCGTCGCTCTATCCTGCGAGCACGGTGCTCCTCGCACGATTCACGCTCGGCGAGCGCCTGTCTGGCTCGCAGGCGCTCGGCGTGGCGTGCGCGCTCGTTGCGGTCGTGTTGATCGTGAGTGCCTAGTGTCCCGGCGTCGGGACCTTCGCTACGGCACGTACTTCATCAGCGCCTGGAACCACGGCACCGTCGCTTCAGGAGCCTTGGCTTTGTTGTCAAAAACCACCTGGCGCGTCGTGAACTTCTCACCGTAGAAGCGACCGTTGGCGTCCTCGTCCTGACGGATCGTCGATCCATCGAGCGACACACCGGCGAACAGACCGCGGCTGCGTGAGTAGCTCAGAATCTCCGCACGCAACTGGATGTCGGTTGCGGCTTGCGCGTCGCGGCCGACTGGTCCGGCGGTCGCGGCAGCACCGGCGCCGACCTTCCATTCGTTGCGCACCAGGTTCTCGAGTCCGCGGCGATTCTGAATCACGAGTACGAGATCAGTCGCGCGCACGCCGATCTGCAGCCCGAGGCTGCCGCCGGTAATTGTCAGAAACGCCGGCGTTGACCACATCTTGGTCTTTTCATCTCTGGCACTGAGGATGCCGCGGCCGCGTTCGGCCCCGACGATGAAGCCGCCGCGAACCGTGCCGGGAAACACGGCGATGCCTTCGGCCTTTTCCAGGACCGAGGTCGGAATCGCGCTGTCCGAGGCTTTCATGATCTCGTTGAGCACGACGGACGATTCCTTGACGCGGTCGGCTTCGTCGGACTGGGCGCCAAGACGCGCCGACGGGGCAAGCAAGAGGAGCAGTGCGAGTGCGCAGAAGGAGAGGCGTGCGGTCATACGTCAACACGTATCACGATCTGTTGCCCGATGCACTTGGGATTTGACCGGATGCGCGGTCAATCCTTTTCGTAGACGGGTCCGTCCACGGTGCGGTGAGACAGGTATTGCCACTTGCCATCACGCCTGGCGTATACACGCTCGTACCACACCGTGAATGCTCTGCGGCCCGGTGCGGCGTCCTTGAAACGGCCAACGTAGCGTCCGTAGGTGATGACGACATCGCCATGCACCTCGGTCTTGACTGAATCGAGCACTCGCGACGCGTACGGCGCTTTGGCCACCGTCGCCATCCAGTCGGCGCGCGTGTCCACGCGCAGCGGAGCGCCGCCGGTCGTCCAGCCGTCGCCGTGGGTGAACGTGAATGTGGGTGCCGTTGCGGCGTCGACAAACGCCACGTCACCGCGGACGACGGCCGCTTCGATGTCGCGCTCGAACGCGAGCACGTCTGCGGCGACATCGTGGGCACGTCGTTGCGCGCTCGCGATGACGCCAATCGCGACGACAAGTCCCGCACATATGACCGCCTGCATCGACGAGTTGCTTCGCATAACCTGCCCTTACAAAATGCCATCGTTGTAGATCACTCGACCGCCGACGATCGTCAGCACTGAGCGGATCCGTTTGATGTCCTCGTCTGGAATCGCGAAGTAGTCGCGATCGAGGACGGCGAGGTCGGCGCGGTTGCCGGGTTCAAGCGAGCCGATGTCGTCTTCCCAGATGAACCATTTGTTGGCGGCAGTCGCGAGCCACAGCGTCTGCTGCCGAGTCAGCGTTTGATCACCGAGGATCGCCTGGCCGGCCAGGTTGCGGCCCGTGATCATCGTGGAGAAGTTGAGCCACGGGTTGATCACGGTGATGTCGCCGCCATCGGAGTGATAGCCGACGTGAATCCCGTGGTTGATCAGCATCCGATACGGGGGGCCAACGTTCATGCCCGTGCGCGTTGGTCCCCAGCCGACGAGGACGCCCATGCCCATCGCGTGGGCTCGATTGGCGAGCTCCACGGGGAACTCGGGTACATGCGAGATGATCCAGCGCAGGTCGGTGATGGGAATCTCGCGGTTCACCGTTTCGCGATTGGTGATGAGGGTCGTCGCACCGGCAAGGTTCAGTGCGTGATCTTCAGCGCGCCATCCCGCGCGTGCGATCGCGCGCAGGCCGTCCACGCCACCGCCGGTGAACTCGCCGATCCCGCCGGTCTTCAGCCATTCGTTGCCGAAGCGCGGAAACGAGTTGCGCAGCCGCTCGGACAGCGTCGGCAGCGGCGGGTTCGCGGTCGGGGAGTCCTGATGCAGAAAGTCGATGCGCAAGCGAGCCGGCAGTCGTCCCTCACGCGCGAGCGCGAGAAACGGGTTGTGCATCGTATAGGTGTTCTCGCTGGCGACGCCCGTCGCTGGTTCGTCGGCGTGAAACGCGCCCGAGTCGCGATGCGTGGTGATGCCGAGCCGCGCGTAATACTGCAAGGCGTCGAGTGCAGTGCGCGTCCTCGTCTCCGGAGTCAACAGCGTCTTGCGAAGCGTCTGCAGTGCGAGCCCCGCGGCCTGACCGGCGACCGCGCCGTCAGCGGCCACCATGACGCCTCTCGCTTCGAGCCAGGCTTTGCCTTCACTGTTGGTGCGTGTCCCTCCTTGCGCGGCCTGGAGGTACACGGGACGTCCCACTGCATCGAGTTCGGTGAGCGTCGGTAGTCGACGCTCGTCGAACTGCATCGCCGAGATCGGGCCGACAGTGGTGACGAACTCACCAGCCGGCACAGTCGACGCACGCATCTTCAGGGCAGCAATCGCCTCGGGAATCGTGAAGACATGCTCGAGCGGCGTGTGCCACCCGGGCCGGTTGCCCACGAGGACGATATGGTTGTGGGCATCGATGATGCCGGGAATGACGGTTCTGCCTTTGAGGTCCACAACCGTCAGTCCGCCGCCCCGCCGAACGACGTTGTTGCCGACCGCCGCGATCCGGCCATCGCGGATGAGCACCTGCGACACGACCTGGCTCGCGCGGTCCATCGTGTGAATCCGCCCGTTGATGAGACCGAGATCACGTGCACCGTCGGTCGCCGTCTGAGCATCCAACTTGATGGTGCCCGTCCACCGCGCAAGCGCGAGAGCTGCGGCGGTGGCGCCGATGACGGCGTTCTCGCCGATGAATTGTCTGCGTGAAAGGTGTCGGCGGTTCATTGGCGAGAGGCAGGTATTGTAAGACCAGGTCAAAGGGCAAAGGGCAAAGGTCAGGAAAAAGGGAGTAGGTGTAGGGCAAAGGTTAGGTCAGAGGTGTAGAGCAAAGGCCATAGGTCAGAATGTAGGTTTATGCCGGAAATCGCGTCCGTGCGCCAGGCGTACGCACAACAGATTGTCGCCGCCGCCGGTGCAACTACGCCCGCTCTGCTCGACGCGTTTGCAGCGATCCCTCGCGAACAATTCCTTGGTCCGGGCCCGTGGGTCATCGTCGGCGCGGGCGATCCAAAGCCGCGCCGCACGCCCGATGCCGACAAGCGCCACGTCTATGCGGACGCGTCGGTGGCGATCGATGCCGAGCGACAGTTGTTCAACGGTGCGCCAAGTTTCTTGGCGCGCATGATCGACAGCCTCGCCCTGGTGCCTGGCAGCCGAGTGGCCCATATCGGCGCTGGCACCGGTTACTACTCGGCGATCATGGGCTTCGTCGTTGGAGCAACTGGCCGCGTCGTTGCTGCGGAGATCGATGAACCACTCGCCGCGGCCGCGCGCCGCAATCTCGCGCCGACGCCGTGGGTCGAGGTTCAGCAGAATGACGGAGCGAGCCTGGAGGGCCCGCTCGATGCGATCCTGGTCAACGCCGGTGTCACGCACCCGCAGGAATCGTGGCTCGATGCGCTGGCAGCTGGCGGTCGCCTCCTGCTGCCGCTAACCGTCGCAATGCCGGCGATGGGAGGCACGCTTGGCAAGGGCGTGATGCTGATGATTCGCAAGAGCGAGGCTGGTGCCTTCGTCGCCGACGTGACGTCTTTCGTCGCGATCTACTCAGCGCTCGGTCTGCGTGAGAGCGGCATCGAAAGGATTCTGTCGGAGGCGTTGCGGCGAACGTCGTTTCCCAACCTGACGCAACTCCGGCGCGATACGCACGATCGCGTGGACAACTGCTGGCTGCACACCGAGCGATTCTGCTTATCGATGGAACCCCTCCTTTGACCTTGCCTTTGCCCTTTGACCTTTGCCCTTTGACCTTGGTACGTTGCAGAGATGTCCGATCCCATCATTCAGGTCAGCCCGCTCGGCAACCGCTGGCAGACGCTCGATCCGTTTCTGTTCTGCGTCCACCACGTCGATCTCTACCCGAAGGGCAACGATCGGTTCGGCCCTGACGCCCCGCTCGTGGGCCACGACATCGGACAGGACTTCGACAATCACGACGGCTGGCGCATGTATCACGGCGATATCGTCCCGGGGTTTCCACAGCATCCGCATCGCGGATTCGAGACCGTGACAATCGTCCGCAAGGGTTACATCGACCATTCGGACTCGCTCGGCGCCGCGGCCCGGTTCGGTATGGGTGATGTGCAGTGGCTGACGGCGGGAGCCGGGGTCGTGCATTCGGAGATGTTTCCGCTGCTCGATCGCAACGGGCCAAACACGCTGGAGCTGTTTCAGATCTGGCTGAACCTGCCGGCGAAGAACAAGCTGGCCGCGCCGTACTTCACGATGTTCTGGGACAGGGACATTCCACGGCGTCGATATCCTGGCGTCGAGGTGACAGTGATTGCTGGCGTGCTCGACGATGCGCTGCCGATCGCGCCACCGCCGCACTCATGGGCAGCGAACGACGATGCAGACGTGGCGATCTGGTCGATCGCGATGGAACCTGGTGCGACGTGGGTGGTGCCACCGGCCCGGAACGCAGACACTAACCGCGCGCTGCACCTCTTCGCGGGCAAGGGCATCAAGGTCGGCGACCGCGTGATCGATGGTCCGACGATGATTCGTGTGTATCCGAATCAGCCGATTCCGCTCGAGGTGGTCAATGGCGCGGTGGAGATCCTGTTGCTGCAGGGACGTCCGATCGGCGAGCCCGTCGCCCAGTACGGTCCGTTCGTCATGAACACGCGCGCCGAATTGGAGCAGGCGTTCGCCGACTATCGCCGTACATTGTTCGGCGGCTGGCCGTGGCCCGAGAACGCGCCGGTGCACGCGCGCGACGCGGGTCGCTTCGCGAAGCACGCGGACGGGAGACTCGAGAAAGTGTAGCTATCCCTGCGTCGCTGCTTTCTGCAGTTCATTGAGGACCGCGTAGAGCAGCCGGATCAAGTCGCGGCGGCTGCCGATCGTGAATGAGTCGTTGCCGGACGAGACGAGAACCACCGTTCGCCGTCCGGGCTCAGTCACCCGGAGAGTCTCAAACAATCCATCGGTGGCCGTCGAATCCGTTCCGACATGCATTCCGCCAAAGAGATCGGCGGCTCCGGCGAATTTCAGAATGTCGCCGACCTCGCTCGCCGTAAGTTCCCGGCTTCGAGTCACGCTCCCGGATGCGTCCGCCGAGGACGTTCGGGAACACACCAGACTCGATCGCCCTCTGGTTTGGGCGATTACCACGTCGAGCTGACATTCCCGAAACAGGGACCTGCCGTACTCGCGCTTCAGCGATAAGTTCACGTTGGTCAGTTGGGCCCAGGCTGGTTCAGCGATGGAGATGAGTACGATGGTCAGAATGAAAGTGATGACAAGGCTCGGTCTATTCATAGGTCGTTAGCTGGTAGAAATCTTCGCACCGCGCTCGGCAAGCAGCTCGCGCAGAATCGATCGGTGACAGCGGTTCTCGTCGGCACAATAGCAGCCAACGGAGAAGTCGGTCGTGTGCGACAGCGCCGCGAGTAGATCAAGCAGGTGCCGCGCCTCCGGCCGCTTCATCTCGCCGCGATATCGGCTCACGAACGACTTCCATCGTTTCGGATCATCGATCGACGCCTGCGCACGTTTGAGGAGCGCCTCACTCGGTGCGATGTCTGGTAACCATACGTCATAGAAATTGCGCGACGCCGTTTCAGCCTTGGGCACCCCGCGTGGTGGACGACGGACGGTGCCGAGGCGGAGGCCTTCGTCCGCAGCGCGAGGCGACCCGAGTTGAACGATTCGAATCGCCATCACGTCCTCGAAGGCTCGTCGTCATGGCGAGGTGCGATCTGCGTGTCCACGTAAGCCGTGACGATATCTTGCCGCGGACCAACCGTCGAGTGCACGCGCACCACCTGTTGCCGCGCGAATTGCGATGGGTGTCGCACACCGGTTCGGCCGCACTTGAAATAACGCTTCGGCGGGAAGAAATGATTATCGAGTTCCCATCGGGGCACGTACTCGCTAAACAACCAGCCGCGCGTCAGCGAATTGAATGGCGTGACGTTTACCGGATCCACAGCAGTCGTGGCGCTCCAACCCTCGTCGGTGAGATTCACCCCTGCACGCGCGGCTTCATTCAGCAGCCACCGCAACGGCGCCTTCGACGCGCTGTCATCGTCAAGGCCGCCACCGACATCGGAATGCGATCCGCGAAACCAGATCTCCTCGATCGTTTGTGGGCAGCACGCCGTTGGTTCATCGAGTCTCGGCGGATCGGAATCGATGCCGCCCCAGCTCGTGGGGAGAAACCACGATCGCTGTTCGTCCAGCGACATGGCGTGGCAGACGCGCTCGACGCTGCGGTTGTGACGCAGGTGAGGGAGACTTCGTGGCCAGATGCCGCCGTATGCCTTCACGGTGTCCCAGATGCCGAGGAAGTGCACACACGGTGTACTCACGCGCTCAGTGCGTTGGAACTCTTTGATCGCGTCCTCGTCTGGCTTGTGCGGCTTGTAGAGGCGGTACGCCCGCTCGAAGGCTGACGAGAACCGCGGATGTTGCGGCGGCAGCAGACCGCACCGATGAATGAGTCCGGCCAGGACGCGAACCGTGAACGCGCCTCGGCTGAATCCGATCAGGTAAATCACACTGCGCGTCCCGGGCGGTCCGTCCTGATAGGCGTCCGATAGTGCCTTGTATAGCTGTTTGACGTTGCTCCTGAGCCCGAGGCCAACCGCGAGACCGAGCCACTTGGCGATCCAGCGAACGACGGGAAGATTCACCGGCGGGTCGAGCACGATCAGCGCGCGGCGGTTGTCGGGACTCTCTCTCTGGTACGCGGTGACCGCATCTACTTGCTTCGGGTCGGTGCCGATCCCCTGGTCGTAGAAGACGACCTGATTGTCCGGCTTGCTCAGATCGAGGAGCTTGACGAGGCGCGTGACGTTCGACACCTGCGTGCTCCACGAATTGCCAGTGCCGTCGGAACAGACGACGATGTTTCGCGCCATGGTCAACTTCGAGTGACGACGTGCCGCGCGAACCACGAGAGAGCGAGCACAAGGCCTGCGAACGTGAGCAGCGTCGGCTGGTGGCCAGGTCCGGCGTCGTCCCGGAGTGTGCGGAACAGTGCGACGCCGGCGACGAGCCACAGCACGCCCACACCGGTCAGCCACAGTGCAATGCAAATGACCGCGATGACAATCCATCGCTCCTGACGTGACAGCGCGTGGAATCCTCGCGATCCATCGAGCTGCCAGATCGGAATCAGGTTGAAGAGATTCAGGAATCCGGTGAGCTCGGTGATCGCGAGCCAGATGGGCGCACCCGTCGCCAGGTAGGTCAGCCACGACGCGACTGCCGCGCCGAGTCCCCACACTGGTCCGGCCAATCCGATGCGAGCATCGGCAATCGGATCGCTGACGTGTTCTTTCAGCATCACGAACGCGCCGACACCTGGAATGAACATCGGCGCACCGGCTTGAATGCCGAGCCGGCGCAACATCGCGACATGCCCCATCTCGTGAATGTAGATCGAGCCGGCCAAGCCGACCGCGAGAGGCCACCCGTGTATCGACCAATACACCGCGATGAAGCCGAACATTGAGGCAAACGTGCTCAGCTTTGTGAGACCGAGCAGCAGGAATTTCAGTTTGCCGATCAGCAGGAAGCCGATCGTCGCGGCCGCCGCAGCGCTCTTTTTCCACCAACTGCTGTTCGAGTGATCCGTCGGCGACGCAGAGGGAAGGCCTGGCACCTCGTCGGCGAGTGCGGCGAGACGGTCGCCGATCTGCCGATACTGCTCGGACTGGGGTGGCACGAGCGTCCGTGCTTGCTCCCACAGCGCACGCGCCGTGGCGCGATCGCCCTCCGTCGTTGCCCTCGAGGCACGAGCGGCAAGATCCTCGAGCCGCTCGCGATAGACCAATGCTGAACAAGACGGGCAGACCAGCGCCAACGCCGACAGCTCTGTGGAGCAGCGAGCGCACGTGCTCGGCCGGACGTCAGGCGTGAAGTCGAGCATCGTGATCAGTTCAGATCGCTGGCGGCGTGGCTGCGGCGATCCGATACGGGCCGCTGATCTGCAGCGGTGGGACGCCGGTCATTTGCCACGCTTGCCGCATGCCGATACCAATGATCAGCGCGCTGATCAGGCCGCCCGGAAGCGAGCCGAACACGACCAGCACCGGCAACGCGAGCGAGAAGCCGAGGAGAATCCCGAGCACGACCGGAATGCTGATGATCGTCGCCTCATCATCGGCCGTCGCAGGAGCCGCGGCTTCGGGCGTCGCGCTTGCGGTGGCTTGCTGCGCCTGATCCTTCTTGTCCTGCTCGATCATCGCCTTGAAAGTAATCGGCGTATACGCCAGCCCCACTGCCCAGTATGTGAGCACCAACGCCAGCACCTGATACCGTCGTCCGCCGCGGTTGGCGGTGGCCTTGCGAATCGCCCAGCCGACCATGTATCCGATCGCGATCGCGACGAACCCGATCTCGAAGTCGGTGATCGCGATCACGGCGTAGTAGAGGATCGCGCCAAGAATCGCCGCGACCACGCCGAAGACACCGGCCTTCGCAAACAGTCCCCAACTACGCGGTGTCTGAGTGAGCTGCGCGAGGTTTGTGCGACAGCCTTCACACACCGATTGCCCGTTGACGTCGAAGTATTCGTTGGTGATCGCGCGCCGACACGCCGTGCACGTGACGCCCTGGGCCGTGAAGGTGCCCGAAGGTGCGATCGATGGAACCGCAGTGTCGAACTGCAGTGGCGGAGGGCCACCAGGGTTCGATTCCATAGCTGTCCTCGCTCTCGTTGTGGGGTGGTCAGACCGGAGTATCGGGCCGAACCGAACTCTTAATTCTTTAATTGACAGGCGTGCATCTCGCTGTTAAGGTTTGTGACGTGAAATCTGAATTCTTTAAAAGTTGTGGTCGGCATGGCTAGGAGATCGTCTCCTGGGCTGACCGAAGCAGAGTCTGAGGTGATGGCCGCGCTCTGGCATCTGCAGTCCGCATCAGTCGGGGATGTCGTCGCGATTCTTCGCAAGGGGCACCAGCCCAGCTACAGCACCGTTCAGACCATTCTTCGAATTCTTGAGACGAAGGGCTACGTCACGCATGACAAGGTCGCCCGCGCCTTTATCTATCGTCCCGTGGTGGACCAACGCCAAGCACGACGTCGCGCCTTGCGTCACTTGATGAGCCGCCTGTTCGATGGCTCGCCGAGCCTGCTGATCCTGAATGTTCTTGAAGACGAGGACATCGACCCGGCCGAGCGCACGCGGCTCAGAAAACTGATCGAACGTTCCTAGGAGACGACTGTGGATACCGTCTTGAACTGGGTCTGGCAGGGTGTCGTAGTCGCGGCAGCATTGTTCCTGATGTTGCGAGCGCTTGAAGGCGTCCGTGCCAACGTCCGCTACATCGTCTGCAGCCTCGCGCTGTTGATCGTGCTCACCATCCCAGTTCTCTGGTCGCTGTCGTCAACGAGCGACGAATCGCAGTACACCGTGCAATCGTCGGTCGGTCCGATCGTCTCGGTTCCGGCGGCGCCTTGGGCGTCCGCCACCGCGATGCTCGGCCTGTGGTTCGCGTGGATGGGCGTGCAGGGGTTCTGTGTTTCGAAGGCGCTCATCGGCTTGCGCCGCGCGAGACGAGCCTGCCGTCCCTTTCCGACTGATGTCGAAGAGCGATTGCGCCACTGGGTGGATGTCGGCAAAGAACAACGGCGCGCATGTCTCATGGTGAGCGACCGCGTCGGGCGCGCGGCGGTGCTGGGATGCGGCACGCCAATCATTGCCGTCGCGCCTGCACTCATCGAGCGCCTGTCAGCCGACGAATTGGACTCCGTGATCATTCACGAATGGGCTCACGTACAGCGTCGCGATGACCTCGCCACCTTACTGCAGCTCGCGATCCATGTTGTGGCTGGATGGCACCCGGCCGTGTGGTGGATAGAGCGACGCCTCCAGATCGAGCGTGAAGTGGCGTGCGACGAGATGGCGGTCGCGATCGCCGGGTCGGCGAAGTTATACGCGAACTGCCTCGTGAAACTGACCGACTTGCCCACCATCACGGGTCTTTCGCTGGCCGCGCCTGGCGTGATGATGACCAGGGGGCTCCGGTATCGCATCACCAAGATCGTCTCGAGCGGACAGTTCTCATCGCCGCTCAGGTCTCGCAGCCTTGGAACCGCCGTTGTCGTGGGACTGCTTACGGTTGCGACCGTTGTCGCTAGTTTCGAACTGTTTGGCAGTGTGACGCAACAGACGCCGACCAAGACGTTGATCGCGGCGCCGCTCGAACCGATACCGTCGCGACGTCTCTCCATGAGCGCGATTCCTCAGGCTCAGACGACGAAACTCAAAATTGCGGGCGCGCCTCGGCGCCTCGTGCAGGGTGCGTCGAAAGTGGCCTCTGGGACGGGGGCAATCTCTCCTATAGAAGCATCGAGTCTGTCGCCTTCGGAGGCGCCGTCGTACGAGCGACCTGATCGACAAATTCCGGTCGTGAGTCCCGACACTGTCGCGGCCGACGCGTCTACGCCCGCTGGCGATGCAGCGACGTCTGGAGCGGTCGCTCAGTCCGGCGATAACGCGCCGGCCGATCCCCGCTCCCCGTGGAGTGCCGCTGGTGACGCGGGAACCGCGATCGGTCGGGGCTCCAAAGCAGCTGGCGTCGCCACAGCCGGCGCCTTCACCCGATTCGCCCGGCGCGTCGCCGGTTCCTTCTAGGAGGCTTGGCTGTGCGGGTACACCTTGTCAATCCAAGCGACGTGTCTTTCGGCACGGCCGTCATCACGCCTCGCTGGCAGTACGTGCTCGCCGGAGCCACACCTCGCCACTTCGGGACTCCTGTCATCGTCGATGAAACAGTGGAAACCTTTGACGTGGAGACGGTCGCTGCCGGCGACGTTGTCGGCATCGGAATCCACACAGCCAATGCGCTTCGTGGGTATCAGATCGGTCAACGTGTTCGCGCCCGGGGTGCCTACACGGTATTTGGAGGAATCCACGCCTCGTTGTACCCGGACGAGGTTCGGCAACATGGCGCTGCCCACGCCGTCGTAACCGGAGACGGCGATCTGATCTGGTCGACCGTGCTGCGTGACTGCGAACGTGGCGCACTGCAGAAGCAGTACGACGGTGGCAGGGTCGCTGGCGACGCCTTCGTCCCGGCGCGCTGGGATCTACTGCGGACAGAGCACTATATGTTCGCGTCGGTCCAAACTGTCCGCGGCTGTCCCAAGCACTGCTCGTTCTGTTCTGTCTGGAGGACCGATGGGCAGAAGCCGCGGCAACGCGACGTGGACATCGTGGTGCGAGAGATCGTCGAGCTCCGCCGAAGGGGCTTCCGTTTCATTGTGCTCGCTGACGACAACTTCTATCCGGTGACGCTGGCGGATCTTGCTGCCGCGGAGCGGCGTGCCGACAAAAGCCAGTACGCCGCGCTCCAACGGCTCCGGAGCGAGCGCTTCGAGCTGATGGCGAGACTGGAGCAGCTGCCCGACGACATGGTGTTCTATACGCAGATCACCATGGAGGCCGCCGAGGATCAGGAGTTCCTGGCGGCCATGCGACGCGCGCGGATACGCGGCGCACTGGTTGGAGTTGAATCGGTGACACCCGAAGGGCTGAAGGCCGTGTTCAAGAACTTCAATGACGCGGGGGAGGGATTGGTCACGCGTCTGCAAGCGTTCCGCTCGGCAGATGTGCACGTTCTCGGCTCTTTCATTTTTGGACTGCCGACGGATACGCCAGACACGTTCGCCGCAACGGCCGACGTTGCGCAGCGCGCCGGCGTGTCGTTCGCCCAGTTCGTCATGTTGACGCCACTGCCGGGCACGATCGATTTCGCTAAATGGGAAAGTGAGGCGACGGACGTGCCGGCTATCGATGGCATACCGCTGACGCGTTACTGGCTGATTCCCCCAGAGCGTCGGCCGCGGGTGTATTCACCGCACCCTCGCATGACTGCTGACGAACTGCGCGCCCACACTCAACGCGTGTGGGATCGTTTCTATGCGCTCCGACTTGTTTGGGAGCGTTCGCGCTGTGTCCGATCCCTCCGTGCACGGTTGGCGTTTGTTCTCATCTCGAAGCTCTATAGGCAGATGTACGCCAACACAGGGATCGCGACCGACAGCGCGCGCGTGCGAGAGTCGGCTCGTCGAGCGCGGTGGCTCGCTCGGGCCGCGCGCCGGCTCTTCGTTGCTCCGCCGATGCCGGCCCTCCAGGAGCCCTCTCCGCAGGCGATTGGCCGCGATCGGATACCGCTGGCGTTGGTGCCGTGATGTCTATCGTGCGGTGGTTGCTGTGCGTGGCCGTACTCGCCACCTTCTCTTTCGGAGTGGTGGCCTCGCCTCACGACCAGGCCCGTGCATTTCTGACGGCGACCTTCCACCTCTCGCGGGCCGATATCGTCCGCCTGGATGCCGGCCAGGTTGTCTCGCGCACGCTCGACACGAACCACGCGCGCGAGGTCGCCACTCTCGGCATCGTCCGTATCGCGACGACGTCGGAGAAGTACGTCGAGCGTCTCACCGATATCGCGACCTTCAAGCGGACGGAGGATGTACTCCAGATCGGCACATTCAGCGACCCACCTCAGATCTCCGACGTGGCTGCCCTGACGCTTGACCTGGGGGACGCGCGACGCCTCGAGGTGTGCCGTGTCGACGACTGCGATGTGCAGATCTCTGCCGAGGCGATCCAACAGTTTGCGCGGACGGTGGACTGGGGCACCGCTGACGCCACACAGCGTGCGACGAGCGTGATGCGCCAACTACTGGTGGAGTATGTCACCCGCTATCGCGAGGTCGGCACAGCCGCCCTGATGGAGTATGCGGACGCCTCGCCGCGCCTCAATCTCGGACGCGAATTCGCCTCGCTGGTCGACAGCGATCGGGTGGCGTTGCCGGAGCTCGGCGACCTGCGCGAGCATCTCCTCAAATACCCAGCCGATCGCGGTCGTGCGATCGATGTGATCTACTGGTCGAAAGAACGGGTGTACAAACGTCTCGTCATCAGCGCGACACACCTGGCGATCATGGGCCATGCCGATGACTCACCCGTGCGATTCGCGATCGCCTCGAAGCAGATTTACGCGATGCATTACTTCGACGCGTCGCTGGGCCTTACGCTTCTCGTGCCCGACCGGTCGGCTTCATCGCCGGCCACGTACGTCGTCTACCTCAATCGCTCACGCATCGACCTGTTCGATGGCGTCTTCGGTGGTTTGGCCAGGCGGATCGTCAGCGGCAAGGCCCGGTCGCTGGTGGGCGCGCAGCTCAGTCGACTGCAGCGCACGCTTGGTCCCTAGACGCGTCGCGACTTGACGAGTGGCGATGGGGCCTCTGGAAGGCGTTGTCGTTACGATCGCTTCATCGCGCCGATGCCAGCGGCTGCCGTGGCTGCGATGAGCGCCGGGATCACTGCGGCCCAGAACACATCGCGCATCGGCGTGTTCTGTGTCAGCAACAGGCCGCCGACGACTGGTCCCACAATCGATCCGATTCGACCGATGCCGAGCGCCCAGCCGACGCCGGTCGATCGAATACGCGTGGGATAGAACTCCGACGACAGCGCATGTGACGCGTTCTGGCCGCCGATGATCCCGACGCCAGCGCACGCGATGGTGGCGGCGAGCATCGCGATTGACGCTCCGCTGTGACCGATGGCGTAGACGAACGCCGCTGCCCACGCGTAACAGCCGGCGAGGATCCAGAACGAGAAGGCGCGATCGAGTAGCCTCCCCAGCACGATCGCTCCGGCAATGCCACCAATCTGGAACAGCGATGTCAGACGGATCGCCGTGGCCACCGGGATGCCGGCGTCGCTGATGATCGTCGGCAACCAGCTGTTGAGGAAATACAGGTTCAGAAGGTTCATGAAATAGATGATCCAGATCAGGATCGTCGCTATCGCACGGCCGTTCGTGAACAGCTCCGCGACGAGGAACGCACCGCTGGTGCTTGCCCCGAGCCGCGTCGAGGGGTGTTCGTCCTGGCCCGGCGACAGTGGACCTGCGACCGCTTCCCCAGGCGCCATGCGAGCCAGATACGCTCTGGCGCGCGACTCAGAGCCACCGCGAACGAGCAGAAAGCGGATCGATTCCGGCAAAAAGACAAACGACGCCAACGCGATCACGATCGGAATGATCCCACCGACGATGAAGACGGATGGCCATCCGAAGACCGGGATGATCGAGGCCGCAACGAGACCGCCGACCGCGGCACCTAACGAGAACCCGCAGATCATCATCGTCACGGCGCCGGCGCGCCGGCGCCGCGGCATGTACTCAGAGGTGAGCGCGATGGCGTTTGGCATCGCGCCGCCCATGCCGAGTCCGGTGATCGCTCGCCACGCCATCAGCGACTCCACGGATTGTGCAGTCGTGGTCAGTAGTGACCCGATGCCGAAGATCAGCGAACAGCCGATCAGGACTGGTTTGCGGCCGATGCGATCGGCAAGCGGTCCGCTGACCAGCGCGCCGATCATCATGCCGACGAGACCGCTGGAGATCACCGACGCGAGAACACCCCGCGAGATCTTCATGGCGGTCGTCAGCGCGGGCGCGACGTAGCCCATCGCCTGCGCGTCGAAGCCGTCAACGAACACGATCAAGCCGCACATCACCGCGACGAGCAGCTGATAGCGGCTGACCGGGCGATCATCGATGAAGCGGCGGATATCGAGCGCGGATGTCGAGGACACGCCGCGCGCAGCTTATCGCATGTAGTGCCCGGGCTTCAGCCGGACTTCGTGTAGCGTCCGGCTTCAGCCGGACCTCACTTCAGCTTGATGACGACGAGCGAGATGTCGTCGGTCGGGTGGCCGAACGCGAGGACGTCCTTCTTGATCGCCTCGTAGATCTCGCGCGAGCCGAGGTGCTTCACGTCGCGCAGCACGTTTTCGAGTCGATCTGGAAAGTACGCGTGGTCCTGCGTGCGATGATCGGAGAGGCCGTCAGTGTGCAGCAGCAGGATGTCGCCGCGGCCCATCAGCGTCCACTCGTTCATCTCGTAGCGTTCCTTGAAGCCGAGCAGGCTCGTGGTCAGACGACGGTCGATCACGAACGAGGGCATCATGCCGAGCGGCGGGAACGAGAGCTTGAGATGCTCGTTGACGTCCATGAAGCGATTGTGGATGTTCGAGAACACCACAGGGAAAGGGACGCCCGCCGTCAGGAAACGGAACTTGGCGTCGTCGGAGATCTCGCCGTAGATCATCGACACGTACTTGTGCGTGCCCGAGGACTGATAGAACCGCGTGTTGAGGTTTTCGAACAGCCGGCGCGTGATCTGCCCGTAGCGATCCAACTCGTAGATCGCACCGAGCAGAAATGCCTGGTGCAGCATCGCCGCCAGCAGCGCGTCAGTCATCTGATGGCCGGCGACATCCATCACGGCGATGCCGGCTTTGTGCGCGCAGCGCTCGAGGTTGTCGGCGACGTCGAAGCGTTTCTCTTCGCGGGCGCGCTCGATCCTCGCCTGCAGATCGAAGCGCTGTTTGAAGTCGATGTAGGTGATGTGATCGCCGCCGACGGACCCATTGAGTTGCACTGAGCCGCCCCAGACGTCGATGCCGCTCAGGCGAGGAACCTCGCCTGGGAGCGGCACCAGATACTTGGCGATACTTTGAAAGTTATCGAGCTCGCGTGTGAGGCGTTCCAGCTCCTGGGAAGCTTCCACAGTTTACTGAGACGCCGACGAGCCGGTCCGGGGTACAGAGCCGCCGTAAACCTCGACCTGCGCGACATCGACCCAGCCGCCCTGGCCGTGCCCGCTGCCTGGCATCAGATCGACGAAGCCGATTTCATCGACCTTGCTCAAATCCACTTTGTCGAGGATCGAGCCCGTCGTCACGGCGCGGTTGATATCGAGCTTGATCCAGCGCACGTCGCCGAACGAGAACTCGGTGTAGAGCCAGTCGCGCACCGTGCCGTCAGTGCGATCGCCGACGAGCCACGTGCCGTCAGCCAGCTTCACGATCGGACGAATCTGATGGAAGCCTGACACCTTCGTATTCCATCGCATGCGAGCCAGTCCGCTGAGGTCGGCCATCTGCGTCTTGTGACGGAACGTGACGGCGCACGGCGACGTGCACATCCCCGTCCAGACGTGAGTGGGATTCAGCTCGTCGTTCGCCGCTCCGGTGAGCAGGAGCTCTTTGGCGCTCGGGCCGTAGACCTTCAATTCCAGATTGGGATTGGAGAGCGTCGAGTCGAAGACGATCGGATGCTCGCCGCCCTTTTCCGTCTGCTTCCACTCCTCTTTGAAGAAGAGCGCAGGACGTGTGACGCGCGCCGCACCGGCGCCGCGCCCGCCCGCGGGTGCTGCGGGAGCTGCCGGAGCTTGCGCGAACGCGCTTGCACCAATGGCGAGAAGGAACGCAGTAAGTAGCAATCGATTTTTCATGACAATTCTCCCGGCGGGTCTACAGAACAAGACCCGCCCCACACCTGTCGACGCGAGACCCGCCTTACAAAGTTCGATACGAGCAGCCGTAGGCCGGGTCCTGTTTTGTGGACCCGGCGCAATCGTTAGGGCAATGCGAACACGAATACATTCGCGGCGTTGCTCGGCTGCAGCTCCGGCGTCATGCGCCCGGCCGAGCCCGCAACGAGCGACGTCCCAGTCGTCACCGCGACGTACTGCTTGCCGTTGACCGCGAACGTCACAGGATATCCGCTGACGGGGGCGCCAAGATTGACTTCCCAGAGAACCTTACCGGTTTTGTCGTCGAATGCCTTGAAGCGGCCGTTGGCGTCGCCGCCGAACACGAGGCCGCCGCCGGTCGCGACGAGCGACAGCATGCCGGCGCGCTGCTCGTGCTTCCATAGCGTCTTGCCTGTCTCGGCAGAGATCGCGATCACCTCGCCGACCATGCCTTTCGCATCGGGCGCGATCTCTCCCGGCATTTCGAGACCGTAGACCTTCGACGGATCGCGTGTATCCACCGTGACCTTGGCTCTCATGCACATGTTCTGCAGCGGCATGTACATCGCGTTGGTGGTGGGGCTGTAGGCGCCGGCGGGCCAGTTCTTGCCGCCGTTGCTGCCCGGGCAAATCAACTTGACCTCATCCTTCTTCGTCCAGATCGTCTCAGGATTCACCGTCACCTTGCCGGTGGCACCGTCGATGGTGCTCACGACGTTCTGATACACCGTCGGCCGTGCCCAGAGGAACTCGCCGGTCTTGCGATCGAGCGTGTAGACGATGCCGGTCTTGCCGGGAATGCCGGTAATGACCTTGCGCCGTTCACCGGGCTTGATCTTCGGATTGATCCACTTCACTTCGTTCTTATCCGGCGCGATGGCGGTCTCAACGAGCAGGCGCTCAAAGGGATGATCGAGGTCCCACTCGTCGATGATGTGCTGGTAGTACCAGACGATCTTGCCGGTGTCGGCGTCGAGCGCGAGCGTCGAGTTGTGATAGAGGTGCTGCTTGTCGGCGCCGCCCAATGTGAACTTCGGCGCCGGGATCGTCACCGACGTGCCAACGAAGATCATGTTGGTCTCGGGGTCGTAGCTCGGCACCATCCATGTGCCGACGTGCCAGCGTTGCTCCATCGGCACATCGCCCCAACTGTCGTATCCCGGCTCACCCGGACGCGGAATCGTGTACGTCCGCCAGATCTCCTTGCCGGTCTGCGCGTCATGCGCCGTGATGACGCAGGAGTTGTTCGTCGCATCGGGCTGGCACTGGCGACCGGTGATCACTTTGCCGTTGGCGATGATCGGGCCTGAGCTCGCATTGGCACGCAGGCCAGCTTTGAGAATCTGTGTTTCCCACACCAGATTGCCCGTGCGCGCATCGACGGCGTAGAGGCTGTTGTCGGCCCCGGCGTCGATGATCGTGTTGCCCCACATCGCCATGTTGCGATTCGTACCGCCGTTGATGCCTTCGGGATACTTGCGTTTGTATTCCCACTTGAGATCACCCGTCTTGGCGTCGACCGCCATGATAATGTCGCCCGGGTTCGGGATGTACATCGTCCCGTTGTAGACCAGCGGCGTCGCTTCCTGCGTGCGGCCACCGACGATGCCGCGCGACCACATCATCTTGAGGCGACCAACGTTGCTGCGGTCGATCTCCTTCAGCGGGCTGTAGCCCCAACTGTCGAGCGTGCGTCGCCATGTGAGCCAGTCGTTGGGACTCGGCTTCCACAGCATTTCGTCGGTCACCGGCGTAAACGATTGCTGCGCCGGTGGCGGCGTCTGCGTCTGCGTTTGCGCGGCCACGCTCAGGCCGGTGATCGCGGCCAGAAGAAAGGCGAAGAGGATGTAGAAGCGCTTCATGGCGTTTCCTTTATGTAGTGTCCGCCTTCAGGCGGACCCTTAACGGAGCCTCATTCTATGCAGTTGCCTTCGCTACGAACAACCGTCTGCACGGCTTGGCGATCAGACGCGCCATCTTCCCGGCTCGGACGTGGCGGGCGCTGTCGGTCGCGATGCCGGTGTTCGCATACATCTGGCGATACAGCTTGGAAATCAGCACGAACGCGAGGCGACCTTTCATCGAACGAAGGAAGCTCGACCGTCGCCAGATGGCCGGGAGGCTATAGAAGCTATCCCACGTTTCCTGCGTGAGCTGCCGAATCTGCTCCGCGGTCATCGTCGGATGCGGGGTGTAGATCTTCGGCCGTTTCTTGGGCGGCAGCAGCCAGTGCCGCGTCAGGGGCACGCCGTCGATCTGCGGCTTGGCTTCTTCGCTGTCTTCCCACTTCTGGAAATCGATCGTCCCCGGGAACGGCGTGAGCAAGACGAATTGCGCGAAAGAGACTTGTGCCGCGTGAGCGAGTTCGGCCGTTGTTCTGAAGGTGGACGGCGTGTCGGTCGGCAGTCCGAAAATGAACGACGCCAGCACGTGAATGTCGTGGTCGCGGAACTTCTGCAGCTGCGCGACGAGTGCATCGCCAGAGAAGTTGAAGTCCTTGTAAATGGTCTTCAAGCCCTCTTTCGTGACTGACTCGACACCAACGAGCGCGCCGCGGATGTGGGCCTTCCGCATCGCCTTGAGGAACTCGGTGTCTTCCGCCGCTTCCATGGTGATCTGCGTGTAGAACACCATGTCATCAGGCAGCTCGGCGAGCTGTCGCATCAGCTCGAACCGCTCCTCACGTACTTCCTCGAGCGCTTTGAGCCCCGACTTGTCCAGCCGCCGCGCCGCCATCGCCAGGTCGGCCTTGGTGATGGGATAGAAGTTGTCGTCGGCGAGTGCGATGAAGCGGAAGCCGCGACTGCGCAGATCGCGCAATTCATCAACGACGTCTTTGGCCGTGCGCGCGCGCGGCTGCTGTCCGTCCGTGCGCCACACCGAGCAGAAGGAGCAGTGCTTCGGGCAACCGCGAACGGTCTGCACCGAGGCCCACATGTAACCGCCTTCCGGGAGCAGGTCCCAACGGCCCTGGCGCAGTGACGCGCCGGGGATGCGTCCGCCGTCATAGACCGGCATCGGGTTTCCCGCGGCGCAGTGCTCGAGCACCGTCGGCCACATCAGCTCGCCGTCTCCCTTGACGACCGCATGGGCCCCACCGTGTGTTCTGGCCTCGTCGGGATAGAGCGACGCGTGGATGCCGCCATACACCACATAGGCGCCGCGTGCTCGCACCGTGTTGCCCACCTCGTAGCCGCGATGCGCGTTGCCGGTGTGAATGCTGATGCCGACCACATCGCCGGCGTTGACCTCCTCCAGGTTCAACTGGGTGAGCGTTTCATCGACCAGATGCGGCGTGCCATAGCGTGCAGGGGTGGCCGCCGCGAGGACATAAAGCCAGCGAGGAGTAATCACGGCGACGCCAAACGACACATCGCTCGGATTGATTAAATGAATTTTCATGTAGGGCTATACACTACCCGAACCGCGAGCCCTGCGCTGCGCCCTCGGGTACGCCCAGGGCTCGGCCCAGGGCCCGGCCCAGGGCTCGGCCCTGGGCAAATGTGGAATTTTTGCCATATCGAGGTTGACGATGAAGCGAGCAGCAGGCGCGACGATCCTTCTTTTGTTCGGGATGTCTGCCTCGAATGCCTTCGCGCAGGGCGCCTATGTCGGCGCGTTTCTCGTCGGCGAGATCGTGCGTTTGGATCAGTACGACTCGCGGACTCAGGACTCGGGCAATGGTGAGTCGTTCGGATTCGGGCTGCGCCTGGGCACCCCAATCGGTGCGAAATGGGGCGTCGAGCTCGAGTTCGTTCGTCCTGGTGAGATCACGAGCAACCAGGTGCCTCAGATTCTTCCCGCCGCGATTTATGACGTCACGCCCATTCAGGTGATTCCGGGCTTGCCGAACCAGGGCGGGTACGACCCGTTGATCTTCCCGCCGATCTCGTACGAGTTCCGCTCGACTCAGCGGCGCACGACGTTGTCCCCTTCGCTGTGGGTACGTCAGGAGATTTCGCCGCGCTTCTCGATGGTCTATCTCGGCGGAGTTGCCTTCGGACGCACCAACAACGAGGTCGAAATCAGCTATTCGATAGGCCGTTCAATTCTGCCGATCGCGCCGATCCCCTCGATCGCCCCGATCGTCAACGAATCTATTACTTACGACGTGCAACCGATGGTGGGCGTCGAAGGGCGGATTCGTATGGGCGGCAAGGTGGATCTGGTGCCCGGTCTCCGACTTCATGGTGCACAGGGCGGCTGGCTGATTCGACCCGCGGTCGGCCTGTCCTGGAACTTCTAGCCGACCTTCTCGGTCTCGATTCCGCTGCGCTTGAACGCATCGCGGGTCGTCACCGGCTCGATCAAGAGAAACGCGACGATCGCGCCCACCGCGATGGAGGGCAGGACGATCGCGAGCGGTGAATGCTCGTCGCCGATCAGAATGCCGCCGGCGATCAGCGTCGCCGCGAACAGCCAGTCGCCGATCTGGATCCACGACCTCGATCGCCGGTGCACCCACTCGAGCTCTCCGGGATAGAAGCGCGAAGTGAACCAGAGATGCAGTCGTGCTGTTGTCGTTACGACAACGGTCGCGACGAGGGCGATGAAGAAGGTACGTCCCTGCCATCCCCCGATCTGACCGCGCGCGTACCAGGCTGGGGCGATCACGGCCGAATAGACCAGCGCGGTGACCGCTTCGTGAAATTCCCACCAGAAACGGCTTTTGACGGTGTCGGGCCCTGGCCCCAGCCCTGACCCCGGCCCTGCGCCGAGCCCTCCTCCAAGCCCTGCGCCGAGCCCTCCGCCCAGCTCTGACGCCAGTTCTTTGGCGGTCGCATACCGCGCATGAGGGTCGGCGTGGAGACAGCGGGCGATGACCGTCGCGAACGGGCCGGTGAGATGAACGTTGTGGTTCTTGCCTCGATTCTGGAGCGGATGGCGTCCCGTCAACATCTCGCTGAAGACGATGCCCCACGCGTAGATGTCGGCGCGTCCATCGACGCTCTCGCCGAGCAGTTGCTCGGGTGCCATGTACGCGGGTGTGCCGAGCATCGCTCCCGCACGCGTGAGTCGCGTGGCTTCAGGGCCTTCGATTTGTGCGATTCCAAAATCGACGACTTTCACGCCGCCGTCAGGCTTGATCAGAACGTTCTCCGGCTTCAGGTCGCGATGGATCACACCGGCTTCGTGTGCCGCTGCCAACGCATCGGCGATAGCCAGGGCGATGGCGCGCGCGCGTTCGGGGGCGATCGGTCCTCGCGCGATCTCATCGCGCAACGTTTCACCGCGGACGTACTCGGAGGCGATGAACAGGTGATCGCCCATCTCCTCGAGCGCATAGACGACGGCGACCGACGGGTGCGAGATCGTCGCCGCCGCGCGTGCCTCGCGACGCAGTCGCTGACGCAGATCGGGATGCATGGCTAGCGCCGACGGCAGCGACTTGAGCGCCACCATCCGTCCGAGCCGCGTATCTTCCGCGAGATACACGACGCCCATGCCGCCGCGCCCAATCTCGTCGAGCACTTTGTACGAGCCGATGACCGTGCCGGGCACCAGCGTCTCGAGGTCGGCAGGATCGACATGCGCCGGCTCGTCGAGGAACGTGCCCGCGGTCTCATGCGTCGCGAGCAGCGCTTCCGCCTCTCGCAGCACCGTCACATCGTCAGCGCACCGTTCGGCAACGAAACCGCGGCGTGCATGCGCGGGCTGATCGAGCGCGTCCTGAAAGACGTTCTTGAGTCGTTCCCACTGCTGCGGTGTCACGACGGCTCCGCGGTCGTCTCGTCGACGCCACCCTCGAGCGCGCGCTTCAGCCAGGCGCGCGCGAGTGCCCATTGCCGTTTCACCGTGGCGGGTGACGTGCCCATGACATCCGCGACTTCCTCGACGGTGAGGCCGCCGAAGTAGCGCAGCTCGACGACCTTCGCGAGTTCGGTGTCGATCGCGGCGAGACGCGAGAGCGCTTCGTCGAGCGCGAGCACGTCGATGTCGCCGGCGCTGTCCGGCCGACTGAAGCCGGCTCCGACATACGCGGCTTCCACCTTGGCGGCATTCGCATCATCGAGCGTGACGCGCTGCGGGCCGCCGCCGCGCTTGATCGCGTTACGTGCCCGTGCGCGCTGCACGAGGATCTGCCGCATCGACAGCGCGGCGATGGCGAGAAAATGGGTGCGGCCGTTGAAGTGGCGCGCGCGCTCGCCGGCAAGACGCACGAACGCCTCGTTGACGAGGGCAGTGGCCTGGATGGTCTGCCCCGGCCGCTCGCCTCGCACGTACCCCGCGGCAATGCGCCGCAGCTCGTCGTACACGAGCGGCATGAGCTCGGAAACGTCGGCGTTCATGGGGTTAGGTCTTGATTCTTGCACCATTCGGCTCGCGCCGATCCTGGGTTGCAAGAATCACGATCTGACCCTGCCGGTCCGACCGCTCCTGCGCGCTCTTAGTCCTTACGGATCTTCACCGACTGAATGACGACGTCTTTCACCGGACGATCCTGCGCGCCGACCTTCGTGCTGCCGATCTTCCGCACGACATCCATCCCGGTCTCGACCTCACCAAACACTGAGTGGCGATTGTCGAGATGCGGCGTCGGCGCGAGTGTGATGAAGAACTGTCCGCCATTGGTGTTGGGCCCGGCATTGGCCATGGAGAGGATCCCCGGCTTGCTGTGACGGAGGCTCGGATGGAACTCGTCGGCGAACTTGTAGCCGGGTCCACCGTAGCCCTTGCCCAGTGGATCGCCGCCCTGAATCATGAACCCGTCGATCACGCGATGGAAGATGATGCCGTCGTAGTACGGCTGCTGGCTCTTCTGGTTCGTGCGCGGGTCGGTCCATTCCCTGGTGCCTTCCGCAAGACCCACGAAGTTGGCGACGGTATTCGGCGCCTCCTTATCGAAGAGCCGAATCGTGAAGTTGCCTTCCGTCGTGACGAAATCTGCATACACAGCCATTCGAAGAGGATATCACCTCGTCGCGATACAATTTTCTCGTGCCGTCCGACTCGCGCGACGCTCGTTCAGGTCACCCCGAGCACAGTCGAGGGGCGACCGCAGTGACAGACACAGTTGACCCTGCCATTGCTGCGGTCGCGTCGGGTACGAGCAGCGATCCATTTGCCGTGCTCGGACGTCACGAGGTCACAGTCGATCATCGGCCGGCGGTCGTGCTGCGGACGATGCAGCCAGGGGCATCAGCGGTAGAGCTGATCACAGCGGACGCCGTGACACCGATGCCACGGCGTCATCCGGCAGGGCTCTTCGAAGCACGCGTGCCGCTCGTCGGCAATGTCTCTGACGTCGCCTACCGATTCCGCGTACACGAAGGCAGCGCCGTACGCGATGTCATCGATCCGTATCAGTACGGCCAGGTCCTGTCTGACTACGATCTGCACCTCTTCGCTGAGGGCACGCATTACCGCGGGTGGGAGAAGTTCGGCTCGCACGTGACGACGATCGGCGACGTCACCGGTGTGCACTTTGCTGTGTGGGCCCCTAATGCGCAGCGTGTCAGCGTCATCGGCGACTTCAATCGTTGGGATGGTCGCGTGCATCCGATGCGCAAGCTGGTGCCGTCCGGCGTGTGGGAACTGTTCGTTCCCGAGCTGACGTCAGGTGCTTGCTACAAGTTCGAGGTTCGCACACACGCAGGACATCTGATCGAGAAGGCCGATCCCTACGCGCAATTCTTCGAGGTACCGCCGCGATCAGCGTCGGTGATCTGGGACGATGTCGCGTACGGGTGGGGCGATGCCGACTGGATGCGCGATCGGCCAGCGTCGGGCAGCTGGCACGATCGGCCGATGTCCACTTACGAAGTGCATCTCGGATCGTGGCGTCGCGTGCCTGCCGAGAACCATCGCTATCTCACGTATCGAGAGCTGGCGGAGACGCTCGTCCCGTACGTGCGCGAGATGGGGTTCACACACATCGAGCTGCTGCCGGTGATGGAGCACCCGTTCTCCGGATCGTGGGGATATCAGGTGCTGGGGTTCTTCGCGCCCACGAGCCGGTTCGGCACGCCCGACGACTTCCGATTTTTCGTTGACACCTGTCATCGCTACGGTCTCGGCGTGATCCTGGACTGGGTGCCCGGCCACTTTCCGAAAGACCGGCACGGGCTCGCCGAGTTCGACGGCACGGCGCTGTACGAGCACGCCGATCCGCGAAAAGGGGAGCACCGCGACTGGGGCACGCTGATCTTCAACTACGGTCGCAACGAGGTGCGATCGTTCCTGCTCAGTAGCGCCCTGTATTGGTTGGAGGAGTTTCACATCGACGGGCTCCGCGTCGATGCGGTGGCGTCGATGCTCTATCTCGATTACTCGCGGCCGCATGACGAATGGATTCCCAATCAGTACGGTGGACGCGAGAATCTCGAGGCGGTGTCGTTTCTGCAGCAGTTGAACACCGTGACGCACGGACGGGTGCCCGGCACGATCACGGTCGCTGAGGAATCCACGGCATGGCCGGCGGTGAGTCGTCCGACGTATGTCGGCGGACTGGGGTTCACGTTCAAGTGGAACATGGGATGGATGCACGACATGCTCGAATACATCGAGCAGGACCCGGTCCATCGTCGCTGGCACCACGAGAAGATCACGTTCTCGATGTTGTATTCGTTCACCGAGAACTTCGTGCTGCCGTTCTCACATGACGAGGTCGTGCACGGGAAGCGCTCGATGCTCGACAAGATGCCGGGCGACTTGTGGCAGAAGTTCGCCACGCTGCGGGCACTCTATGGCTACATGTTCGGGCATCCCGGCAAGAAGCTGATGTTCATGGGCAGCGAGTTCGGGCAGTGGCGCGAGTGGAATTCCGAGGAGAGTCTCGACTGGCATCTTGCCGACGACGCGATGCACGGCGGGCTGCGCCGCTGGGTGCAGGATCTCAATCGGGCTTACCAGCATGAGCCCTCGCTGCATGAGGTCGACTTCGAGCATTCGGGCTTCTCGTGGATCGACTGTCACGACAACGAGAACAGCGTCGTCTCGTTGATCCGTCGAGCGCGCGATCCGCGCGACTTCACGGTGATGATCGCCAACTTCACGCCCGTGCCGCGTCCCAGCTACCGCTTCGGTGTGCCCGAGGCCGGCTGGTATCGCGAGTGCCTCAACAGCGATTCCGGGATCTACGGTGGCAGCAACATGGGCAACGGCGGTGGCGTCCAGACCGAGCCCATCCCCGATCACGGCTTCCAGCAGTCGATCAGCCTCATCGTCCCGCCGCTTGGGTTTGTGCTGCTGAAGAAATAGTCAGGTCAAAAGGCAAAGGTCAAAGGTCAAAGGTCAGGTATAGGTCCAGGTGCGCACGTCGATGAACGTCAACGCGGCGGGCGCGACTCGAAACGCGAACGTCGACTCGCTGGGGCGCAGCCATTCGAGAATGTAGTCGATATCGAGCTCGAGTTGGCCATCCCCCCCTTGGGTCCTCTTCGAACTCGCAATCCGTGGACGTGATTGTCGTGCCACGACATCTCGTCGAAATGCGATTCATCCCAGGCCTGTTGATGCGGCATAGTCACGGTCCATTGTCGGACCACG
>Ga0310810_10000218_pt1 | contig 58326 bp, 45 predicted proteins | sample NCmetagenome_FD_207641 | JGI IMG/M metagenome (GOLD analysis project Ga0310810, IMG submission 207641) | Soil microbial communities from experimental microcosm in Duke University, North Carolina, United States - NC | ecosystem: Engineered > Artificial ecosystem > Soil microcosm > Unclassified ...
CTGGCGGTGCTCAGACTAGGGCTCTTCAGCAACTGGGTGAACGGATATTATGGCGGGGCGGTGGCCGCCATGGGAGGCGCACTGGTTCTGGGCACTTTGCCAAGGATGAGGCGTCGCGCGACTGTCCGTGATGGCATGATATTCGCTGCCGGAGCGATCGTACTTGCCACCAGCCGTCCGTATGAAGGACTGCTGGTGTGCGCGCCGGCCGCGATCGCGATCTTCTGGGCGTATCGGCAACGGGCGTTCGCGCTGCGCACGCTGATCGCTCCATCGCTTTTGGTTCTGATCGCGGTGGGGCTGATGGCGCACTACGATCAACGGGTATTCGGAAACGCCGTCACGCTGCCGTATCAGACCAATCGCGCGACGTACGCCTCGGCGCCGGTGTTCTTGTGGCAGACGCCGCGGCCGCCGCCGGAGTATCGCAGCAAGGAAATGCACGATTTCTATCAGATCTGGGAGATGGGCGATTTCCGTTTAGCCCGGACGCTGCGCGGTTTCGTCGACAAAACAGTGCAGAAGCTCGCTACGGCGGGATTGTTCTTCTTCGGCATTGCGCTGCTGATCCCGCTGGCCGCGCTGCCATGGTTGTTTCGGGATTCGCGAGTGCGATATCTGCTTCTCGCCAGCGCCGTATTCGGCATCGGGCTGGGCGCGAATGCCTGGTTCTTTCCGCACTATGCAGCTCCCTTCGCGGCGGCGGTTTATGTGTTACTTCTGCAGTGCATGCGTCACTTGCGCCAATACCGTCCCGGAGGTCGACCTGTGGGATTGGCGCTGGTCCGCATTTTGCCGCTGGCCTGCCTGATGCTGGCCGGCCTGCGGGTTTACGCCCAGCCCCTCGGCCTCGCGATCCATCGCTGGCCAACGATGTGGTACGGCACCGCACCCCTGGGTCTTCCGCGCGCACTGGTCGCGGCGCAATTGGAGGCGATGCCCGGGAAGCAGCTCGCGATCGTACGCTACGCTCCGGATCACGCGCCGTTCGACGACTGGGTTTACAACGCGGCGAACATCGACGCCTCAAAGGTGGTGTGGGCGCGTGAATTGAATCCCGCCGAAACGGAAACGCTGGTCGGCTACTTTCGTGATCGCCAAGTCTGGCTGGTAGAGCCGGATGTTACCCCTCCCCGGGTCTCCCGGTATTAGTTCTTGGAGCGCGAGAAAATCACCGATTGCGCGTCGGCATATCGTTCGCTCCAGCCTGGCAAATAGCGCATGACGCGCGCGAGAGGAGCGGACCGGGAGAGCAGGCAGAAGTCGATACCGTACTTATCGAGGAGCAGCTGGGGATCCTCGCGCAAGGTGGCCCAGGCGCCATAATCCTGAAAGACGCCGGTCCAAGCGTAGACGTCGGCCCTCCCGTCGATGAATACCTTCTGCTCCGGAAGCGCCCAGCTCAGATATCCACCAAATTCGTACTCGTTGAGCATTTTCCCGGTGAGATGCGCACGGCGGATAAAGTCGACCGCTTCGACCGGATTCCCGTGGCGGACTTGCGAAACCAGCGCGCCCTGCGCCGGGAAGGCGGCGAAGGATACTCCCAGTGAGGCGATCATGAGAACCGCGTTGGGCAAGAGTCTGTCGCGAGCCGGCTGATACGCACCCCTTTGGTTGGCGAGTTGCCGGCAGATGACCGGCGCGGCGACGATGCCCCAGGCGAACAGCAGACGCTGGTGCAGAATCGCCATCCCAAAGGCCACCGCTAGCAATGCCAGCTCGTCCAGATAGAGGACCGTCCGGCGGAGCAGCGCGATCAGCAGGATGGCTCCGGCGAGCGCGAGTAATCCGAAGGCTCGAACGTCATCAAAGGATAGCTTTTGCCACTCCGTAACGGCGTCCAGCTGCATCCGCGGGTCGAGGAGGGTGCGTAGCGGGTACGCCAGTAGTTCCCACCCGACCGGATTTAGAAACAGTCCCGCCACCGAGAGTGCGGCCGCCCACAGCAGGGTTTTGCGGCGAGCCGGCTCCAGGGGACGGGATGCCAGCAGGCCCACGTTGACGCTGACGAGTCCAGTAACGAGAAAAACCGCCAGCACGATCATCCCGAAGAAGAACGAGCCGTGCGCGTTCACCCACACGGCGAACAGGGGAGGTAGCAGGAAGAACCACCTTCGATCGCGCGAACGGCCCTGATGCAGTATCAGAAGCTCGCACGCCAGCAGTATGTATCCCGGTAGTTGGGGCCGCATCGCCAGGCCCACGGTGGCGAAGAACCAGGTGACCAGGGCTCCCAGGAACGCGACTTTCACATTCCCGGAATAGAGCGAGCACGAAACATACTGGATGACGAGAAGCGCCGCCGCCAGGATCGAGAAGCACAACATCAGGCCGGTGTAGTCCCCTGCCCTCCACGCGCCATACATGCCGAGCTGCGAAAGCCATTCGTGCGGCACCCAAGGATGCTCGCCGGTGGTGAAAGACAGCAGATCGATGCGCGGTATCGCACGTTCGGTCCAGATGATCTGGCCGGTCCGCAGATGCCACCAGAGATCCGGATCGTTGAAGCGCGTGCGCACCGTAACAACGGCTAGCGCCGCGAGCAAGGCGGCCAGTGACACCGGAAACGAGAAAATCCGCCCCCACGTGTGTCGGGCGGAGGTCATGCCACCTCCGGGGTCTCCTCTTCGGTAAGGTCTTTTATGAGGCGATGGAGATAGGTTCGGGAGATATTGAGACTCCGCGCCGCCAGCGTCTTGTTGCCGTTGCATTCGACGACGGCTTTTTGCGCCAGCTTGACCTTGTAGTCGCGCAACTGATCCTCAAAGGATGCCGTGAGCAGGGAATCCGTGACACCTAACAGGCCAGGCTGCTGCAGGTCTTCGGGCAACTGTTCGGGGCCGACGGTATCGTCGTCGGTCAGAATAATGGCTTTCTGGATGACGTTCTCCAGCTCGCGAACGTTGCCGGGCCAATGGTAATCGACCAGCAAAGCCATGGCGCAGGGCGTCAGGGCCGTCACGGGCTTGCGATACATCTCGCTGTATTTCTCGAGGAAATGGCGGGCCAGCGTGGGGATATCCTCGGTGTGATCGCGCAGCGCGGGCGCCTTGATGCCCATCACGTTGACGCGATAATACAGGTCCAGCCGAAAGCGCCCTTCTTCGACCATCTTCGCCAGGTTTCTATGAGTCGCGAACAATACCCGCGCCTGCAAAGGAACCACGGCGCTGCTGCCCAGACGGCTGAACTGCCTTTCCTGCAGCACGCGGAGCAGTTTTACCTGCGTATGAGGACTCAGTTCGCCGATTTCGTCGAGAAATAGGGTACCCTCGCCGGCCTGCTCCAGATATCCCTTACGGCTTCCTACCGCGCCGGTAAACGCACCCTTTTCGTATCCGAACAGCTCGGCTTCTATGAGCGTCTCGGGAATGGCGCCGCAAGATACCGCCACGAAGGGGGCGGTCTGCCGCTCACTTAGATTGTGGATCGCCCTGGCGATCAGTTCCTTGCCCGTGCCGCTTTCTCCGGTGATGAGGACGAAGGCGTTCAGCCCGGCGACGCGTTGGATCAGGTCATACACGTGCTGGAGCCGGGCACTGGCTCCGATCAGCTGATCACAGCCGGGAAGAGCGGCAGCGCGCAGCTGCTGGCTCATGTTCTCGAGATCGCGCCGCATTCGGGAATGCTCGTAGGCCCGGCGCACGACGATCTTCAGCTCCGCCAGACAGGGCGGCTTGCGAAAGTAATCGTAGACACCGCGCTGGACCAGATCCATGGCGGCTTCACGATGGTCATCATCGGCCATCACTACAACCGGCACACCCGCGGAATGCATGTCGTCGACAAAATCCTGGTGGTCGGCCGAGTCGGAATCGAGATCCAGAACCACCACGTGGCAGCGCTGATTCCGAACCAGCTCCTTGATCTTTTCGGGGTTGGACTCCAGAGTTACCTCAAACTCGTTTCCCAGGGTGGGTCCGAGCAGCAACGGCAATTTCTTGTCTTGCGAATACAGTAGGAGGCGAATCATGATTCTTGGCAAGTCCTTCGAACCACGCCGGCTGGGGAATGGGAGAAACGACGCACATTCTTCCATCGGCTAGAGCCGGCGTGCGTGAGAGGCGGATTATCCTTGTAGGCTGTGGGCCAAGGAGGGGGCTAAGGTGCCCGCTGCTCAAGATCGATTGCGTTAGGAAACAGAATATGGAGAGCACTTACGGGGCCGGTTAGAAACTCGAGTCCGTTCTGGTCCGTCACGCGCAACACACCTGCGGGAAAACGCGCACGGACATGTTGCAAATACTGGCGGTATTCCTGATCTGAAGACGGAAGCGGGAACAGAACGAAATCTCGAAACGACCCGACGTGGAGACGGCTAACCAGTCGCGTGTCGTCTTGCTGCATCGCAAAGACGCCAGTGGTGGACGCCAGCGGAACCTCCGGGAACTGGATCGTAAGGTACTCGGGCAGATAGTACCCGGCGTGCCGGTAGCCCAGGAAATGGGAGTCGAATCCCACGATGATGGTCTCTCGAGGATCCGTACTCTGCCGCACGGAGGCCAGCGCGGCGGTTAACTGCTGCTGCGTGCGCTGCACCTGCCCATAGGAGAAGTACAGTGGGATGCGTAAGAAGATCGCGCAGTTGATCGCGACCGCCGCGCCCAGCAGAGCGATCCTGGCGAATCGCGGGACAGAGGAACGCGCGTACCAGTCGGCTCCCCAGAAGCCCAGCCAGGCACAGGCGGGAGGTAGCAGGACTAGGAGGTATCCGCTGTTGACGAACTTCAGATAGACGAAGGTGAACAACAGCAATCCCGGTGTCACCCAGACCCAGGTGAAAGTCTTCACGCCTCCGCCTGCAGGTGCGGACACCCTGCGGGCGCGCAATAGCAGCAGTGCGGCGCACCCGAAGCAAAGGGCATAAATCGCGACCATCAGACCCAGGCGAGCAAGCGAGTTGAATACCGTTGAAGTGAGGACGGTTTGCCGCGACGGAACAAGGCGCCACAGCGACCACAGACTCGACGCATATTTGCCGATCCCGCCGGCCGCGGAGAGCATGGGGAGGAACCAGGCCGTAAGAACCAAGCCGAGCACGCCCATTCCCGTCCATGCCAGCCGGCGGGGAGCGCGCCGGAGTGAAAACCCGAACACGGGTGCCAGGACCAGCAGTGAGGATTGCCGGAATCCAGCGGCCAGCCCCAGCGCGACGGCGGCAGGCAGGATGAAAGCTTGCGCGCCTCGGCAAATACGCCAGCAGCAATACCCGATGAGAGCGGAAAAGAACGCTTCGACGATGTAGGTGAGTGCGACCGTGCCGTGAAACCAGGCCACGGGAGAAAAAACGAACACGATACCGGCAAAGGCGGCAGCAGCGCGCCCAAACCAGGTACTGGTCAGCAAATAGATCATGGCCACAGTCCCGCAACTGGCGAGAATGCTGATGGCGACCAGTGCCGTGTTGGGGTCGTGAAAGATGGCATTGGACAGCATTCCCAGGCGCACGTACAGGAAATAGCCGGGCGGATGGGGCTGGTAAACGGCGGGATCAAAGCGCCGCAGTGCGAGCGCGAAATTCACGGAATCAATGTCGTAGAGGAAATGGCTCCGGAAGGCAAAGCGGGTCAGAGCAGTCGCGGCGGTCAAAATGGCGCAATCCTGTGCCCGCCGGAAAGTCGTCAAGTCAAGAGGCTAAAGCAATCAATCGGCCAATCTGTTGCCTGAAGACCAAGACCCGGAGAGTCCCGCACCGGTCCTTTCCCATTTTGAACCGTCCCCGCAGGTTCACGCTTCGCTGGGACGTGTACACAGCCGAGCACGAAATGAGCTGGCCACACTTGTTCGGATGGTGCTAGGACACATGCTGGGCAGAGGAACGTGATGGTGCCAGACGTGCTTGGATGAGTGCGAGGAGATCAATCCGAATGCGAGATACAACCTTGAAGCTTTATGTGAAGCTCCAGACTCTGAGAAACGGCCTGCACCGCATGGTCGCAGACGAGAAGGGACAAGATTTGATCGAGTACGCGCTGGTGGTAGCGCTGATCGCATTTGCCGCGGCAGCTGGCATGACCACGGTGGCGACCAAGATCAACGCGGCTTTCACCAACATCGGGACCAAGCTGACGACCTACACGAGTTAGGTGTCCGCTCGCTATTGTCGGCCCGCCCGTTATTGAGCGGACCACTCTGGCGTGAGGCTGTCCTTCATGCGAGACATGACCTTGAGACTCCAGCTAAAGGCGCCAGGACTGCAGCGCGCCGTGGGCCGCTTTCTGCTGGAGAATGACGGACGGGATCTGGCCGAGTACGCGCTGGGGATGCTCTTGCTTGCGGGCGCCGCGGCGGCCGGCATGACAGGCGTCGCACTGAGGATCAATCAGGCCTTTGTGAATAGCGCCGCGAAGCTAACGACTTATACCAGCTAGGTTTTCCACATTTGGCGCCAAGAAATTCTTATGCGAAAAACAACCTTGAAACTTTACTTGCGGATGCTCGAGCTGCGGCACGCCCCCGGCCGGCTCCTGAGGGACCAGAAAGGTCAGGATTTGATTGAGTACGCGTTGGTGGTGGCGCTGATCGCCTTTGCCGCGGCCGCCGGGATGTCCGCTGTCGCCAGCAAGATCAACGACGCGTTCACCAACGTCGGCACGAAGGTGAGCACTTATACAAGTTAGGCTTGAGAAACTCATCCGTCCCTCATGGCAACGATCCCCCTGGTTACCCGTCCCGAAGCCGCCGCCGGCGAGGCCTCCATCGCGCTCATCGTGCCGGACGCAGGGCGGCGGGCATCGCTGGCGCGGATGCTGGCGGGGGCGGGCCTTCCGGCCACCGTTCAAGAGTACACAACGTATCCCGAGCCGCAAGACCTGGACGGACTGGATTGCGACGTTTACGTAGTTGATCTGGACACCAACGTGGAACACGCGCTGGCGCTGATCGAGAACATTTGCAGCCGCGACGCCGCCGCGACCGTGATGGCCAGTTCCCGCGGTAACGACGCGGGGCTGCTGATCCGCTCCATGCGGGCCGGCGCCCGCGAGTTTCTGCCCGAGCCTCTGGTGGCCAAGACCATCACCGAGGCGGTGGCCCGGGCCCTGGCCCGCCGCGATAAAAGCCAGCATCACGGCACCATCGGGAAAGTCCTGATCTTCGCGGGATCCAAAGGCGGCTCCGGCGTCACGACCGTGGCCACCAATTTCGCCATCGCCCTGACCAAGGAGGTAGCCGGGAAAGTGGTGTTGGTCGACATGGACTTGCAGCTGGGCGAGGTCGCCCTGGGATTGGGTCTCTCGCCCCAGTTCTCCATTCTGGACGCTCTCAAGAACGAAGAACGCCTGGACACCGATTTTCTGATGAGCATGCTGGTCCGGCACACCTGCGGGCTGGCGGTTCTGGCCTCTCCGGAGCAATACACCTCGTTCAGCCCACCCGCGAGCAGCGTGCGCAAGATATTCGGAATCCTGCGGCACGAATTCGCGTTTGTAGTCGTCGATACAGGGACCGCCAGCGGAAGCACCGAAGAGATGCTGCTCGATCTGGCGGATACGGTCTACCTGGTGACGGAAGTCAGCATTCCGGCGCTGCGCAATGCACACCGCTTGTTGTCCTTCATGGCGGGGCGGGAACGCAACCCGCATGTGGAGGTGATCCTTAACCGGTTCAATGCGCGAGAAATTGAAATCGACGAGAACAGCGCGACAAAGGCGCTGGCGCGGCCGGTGGACTGGAAAATTCCCAACGATTTTCCGGCGGTGAGGATGGCCGAGAATACCGGCGTGCCGCTGGCGATGAAGGACTCGCCCATTAGCCGGATGATGCACAAGATGGCCATCAGCGCTACCGGGCGTCCGAACCACGTGGAAAAGAAGACCAAGACGCTGCGAGGCCTATTCAGGTAATGAAGGAGAGCAATGGATACGCTCAATCTTGAGCAGCTCAAGAACGACGTGCACCAGGCGGTGCTCTCCAAGCTGGACCTGGAGAGGCTGTCTTCAGTCGAAAGCGGGCGGGCCAGGCAGGCTGTCGCGGCGGTGGTCCAAGAAACCCTGGCCGGGCGCAACGTGCCGCTCACCGCCAACGAAAAGGGCCGGATCGAATCCGACCTGCTCGACGAAGTCTTCGGATTGGGACCGCTCGAGCCGCTGCTGCGCGATCCTTCCGTGTCCGACATCCTGGTGAACAGCGCCACTAAGGTTTTCGCGGAGCGCCACGGCCTGCTGGAAAAAACCAGTGTGGTGTTCCGCGACGACCGTCATCTGATGCAGGTCATCGACCGCATCGTTTCGCGCGTCGGACGCCGGGTGGATGAATCCTCTCCCATGGTGGACGCCCGGCTTCCCGACGGCTCGCGTGTCAATGCCATTATTCCCCCACTGGCGCTCGATGGACCATGCATGTCCATCCGGCGGTTTGGCAGCGGACCGGTGGCGGCGGAAACGCTGGTAAAACTACAGAGCATTTCCCCGCAGATGCTGGAAGTCCTGGCGGCCGCGGTGAAAGCGCGCATCAGCCTGCTGATCTCGGGGGGAACGGGTGCCGGTAAGACGACCTTTCTGAATATCATGTCGAGCTTTATTCCGAGCCGCGAACGCCTGGTGACCATAGAAGACGCGGCGGAACTGCAACTGCAGCAGGAAAACGTGGTGCGCCTGGAAACCCGGACGCCCAACGTGGAAGGTCTGGGCGGGATTCGACAGAGACAGCTGCTGATCAACACCCTGCGTATGCGCCCGGACCGGATCATCATCGGCGAAGTGCGCGGGGAGGAGGCCTTCGACATGCTGCAAGCCATGAATACCGGCCACGAAGGCTCCATGACGACCATTCACGCCAACACCCCGCGCGACGCACTGGCGCGGCTCGAATCCATGGTCGCCATGGCGAATCTGAACCTGCCGGCTCGTGCACTGCGTCAGCAGATCGCTTCGGCCATCTCTATCGTGGTGCAGGTTTCGCGCTTAAGCGATGGGACCAGGAAGGTGACGAATATCTCGGAGATTACCGGCCAGGAGGAAGACATCATCAGTATGCAGGACGTCTTCACGTTCGTCCGCAGAGGCATCGGCCCGGATGGAAAAGTCATTGGAGCGTTCACCCCCAGCGGGATCCGTCCGAAATTCCTGGACCGGCTGCGGATCGCCGGAATTGTACTGCCGGCGGACATCTTCGAACAATCGGTGGAGGTGGCCTGAGGGCCCAGAGGCGAAGTATGCTGACCATTCTCATCGCGCTGCTGGCAACCGTGGCAGCCCTGGTATTCGCCGTGAAGCTTTTGCGCGGCAGTGCTCCCGAACAGCAGGTGCAACGCCGGCTGAAGAACGTGCAGCAGGCGGAGTTCGCTCCGACCGAATCAGAGTCCTCCTTCGATCTCCGCAAAGAGGACCGGCTCAGCCTGCTCCCCTGGATGAATCGTTTGCTGACGCGCCTGGACATGGCGGCGCGGCTGCGCCTGCTGCTCGAGCAGGCTGGGATGGAGCGGACCGTGGGAAGCCTGCTAAACATGGTTCTCCTCACCTGGATCGGAGCGACCTGCCTGCTGTATCTGAGGTTTTGGTCTGTTCTGATGGCGGCGGGCTTCGGCTTGATCTTCACGCCCCTGCCGTTCCTCTATGTTCTCCACCGCCGCGCCAAGCGCTTCCACCGCTTTGAAGCGCAGTTGCCGGAAGCCATCGACATGCTGGTCAGCGCGTTGCGCGCGGGACACAGCCTGATGACGGCGATCGGTTTCATGGGACAGGAATCCCGACAGCCACTGAGCGGGGAATTCCGCAAGTGCTTCGAGGAACAGAATTACGGCGTCGACCTGCGCACCGCGCTCCTGAATCTGGGAGCCCGGATGGCGGTTCAGGATCTGCTCATCTTCAACGCGGCCGTGCTGATTCAAAAGGAAAGCGGGGGTAACTTGGCAGAGGTTCTGGAGAAGGTGGCGCAGACCGCGCGGGAGCGATTCCGCCTGCGCAAACAGGTCCAAGTGCATACCGCGCAGGGGCGGATGACCGGATGGATCCTGTCGCTGCTGCCGGTGTTGCTGGGATTTGCGATGTATCTGGTGCACCCGGACAGCATCAGCCCCCTGTGGACCCACCCGACCGGTCTGAAGCTGCTATACACGGCCGTCGTCATGAACGTGCTGGGAGCGTTGGTGATCCGGAAGATTGTCCGGATTCGCGTCTAGGAGACTGGCATGTTAACCGCCTTGCTTGCATTCGCCGCGGCGTTTATCCTGATCGGGACCATCGGGATCCTGGTCTTTAACAGGAGCAGCGCGTACCGCCGACTTTCGCAAATCGGGGTGTCCCAGAACCCCGTCCTATTGGGCCTGACAGGGACATCTCGCAGCGCCCGCATGGAAAAGCTGCTGGTTCCGTTCCAGCGTGTAGTACCGCGCAGCGCCAAGGAAGTCTCGAATCTGCGAAAACTGCTGGCGCGCGCGGGCTACCGCGAAGCCAGGCATGTCAATACCTACTATTCCGCCAAGGTGCTGGTCCCGTCGTTCCTGTGCCTGCTGGCAACCTTCGCCGGATCCTTGCCGCTTACGCCGCTGTTCGTGTACGTGACCGCGGCCGGCCTTGGATTCTTGGTGCCGGACTTCATCTTGGGCCGCCTGATTTCCCGCCGCCAGATGAGCATTCGGCTGGGCCTGCCGGAGGCACTGGATTTGCTGGTGGTGTGCGTTGAGGCGGGGCTCAGTCTGGACCGGGCCATCATGCGCACCGCCGAGGAGATGCGCATCAGTCAGCCGGCGATTGCCGATGAGCTGGGTTTGATCAGCCTGGAGCAGCGCGCCGGCCGCCCCCGTGCGGACGCCTGGAATGAGTGTGCGGAGCGGACCGGCGTGGATACCGTGCGCTCCCTGGCATCCCTGATCATTCAGGCCGACAAGTTCGGCAGCAGTGTCGGCAAGGCGTTGCGTTCCCAGGCTGACAGTCTGCGCACCCGCCGCCGGCAGAATGCCGAGGAACAAGCGGCCAAGACCACGGTGAAGCTGGTCTTCCCGCTGGTGCTGCTGATTTTTCCGTCACTGTTTGTCGTGACGCTGGGCCCCTCCATGATCATCATGTTCGAGGCGTTCGATAAATATTTCGTTTGAGGCCAAGCTGGTTTAAGACGGCGCCTCGGAAAGGAGACCACCATGGACAACACTACGCTCATTCGGACTATCGCGGCTATCTGCTTTTTCGCCGTGCTCGCGTTTCTGATCCTGCGCCGCCGCAAAAAGCTCAACTAGGAAGGCGATGCCGATGGGAGAAAGTTGTCAGGAAATTCCCGAAAATGCGGACCAGAGGTCCATCCCCTACGGGCATGGACTTCCGGCCCGCCAGGGAGCCAGAGAAGAAATTAGGATGACGCCGACGGTCTGCGTTTTCAATCGGACACGGGAGTCCTTCCTGTGCCTGCGAGCTATCGCGGCGCGAGTTTCAGTAATAAGGCAGGGGTTAAGAAAGGTAGCCCGCGAAGATGGAATCTGGCTTACGCCGTCTCCCAGTGTTTACACGGTGGGAACGCTGTTTCCCGTGGATCGGGTGTATTTGGACCAGGGGCATCGGGTGATCGAGTTGGTGGAGCATCTGGATCCCTTGCAGATCGTTCCGGTGCGGCAAAATTATGCCAGTTTCCTCGAGGTGAGAACCCGCACTATTTATTCGTCCCGTACCCGGGTGGGCGACGAATTGCTCATATGTACACCGGAGGAAGTGGAGACGCACTGGAAACAAATCCAGAAACAGCTCCAGGAAGAAGTTCAGACCCGGAGGCCCTGGACCACACAGGAGGTGATTCTATGCTCAAAGGACTGATGAGCGGCCTCTCCCGCTGGTTAGAGAACGAGGACTCAACCAACAAGCGGCGCGCGCCCCGTTTGATCGAGCCGGCCTTGGTGGTGTACTACTGGGACGGCTCGGTTCCGGAAGGGCGCCGGATTCGCGATATCAGCAGCAGCGGCGCCTACGTCATCACGCCCGAGCGCTGGTATCTCGGCACGATCGTCCGCCTGATCCTGCAGGGCTACAAAACCACGCCGCAGCCCGGCGGAGGCATCGTATCTTCGCGGTCCACCTCGATTCCCTGCCGCGTGGTCCGGCACGGAGCCGACGGAATCGGAGTGGAGTTTATGTTTTCGACTCCCGAGGAAAAGAAGACGCTCCAGGAGTTTCTGTTGACGCTTCCGCAAAACGAAGGCAGCGCGATCGGACGCCTCACGGCAGTCGACGGGCAGGCACTGGTGGAGTTCGCCTTGATCGTGCCACTGATATTCCTGCTGATCGTCAACGCGGTCAACTTTGGCGGGTTCTTCTTCGCCTGGATCACGGTCGCCAACGGCGCCCGGTCGGGCGTGCAGTATATGGTCCAGGGAAGAGCGACCGTGGGAACTCCCACGCCGGCCACCGCCGCGCAGATCACCACGCTGATCACCAGCGATATCTCGTCCCTTCTAAACCGTTCGAGTCTGGCGGTGCGGGTGTGCAAGGACAATAACGGCACCCAGACTTGCTCCGGTCCCGGCTCCTATGTTCCACCCGCCGATCCGGAGCCCACGAAATATGTACTGGTGTCAGTGGATGTGACCTACACCTACCAACCCTTCCTGCCGCTGTGGGATTTTGCCGCGCTGGGGATTCACGCGACCCTGCCGACCACCACCATTCATCGCCAGGCGAGCATGAGAATGCTGCAATGATTTCGTCGCCCAGGTGCCGGGACCGGCGCGTCCGTGTGCGGGGACAGGTTCTGGTGGAGTTCACTCTGGTCGCGCTTCTCTGTTTGCTTCTGCTTCTATCGATCGTCGAGATCAGCCGCATGGCGCTGATCTACACCACCGTCGCGAATGCTGCCCGCGCGGGCGCCCGCTACTCCATCGTGCACGGCGGAACACGCACCGGAGCAGGCGTCGATGGGCCGAGCGGGCCGGGGGCGAACCCGCCCCAGGTGCTTACTGTAATCCGGAATTTCGCCAGCGCCGGGCTGCTCACTACCGGCAACCTGGTCATTGCAGTCAGCTATCCGGGCGCGAGCAACGCTCCTGGGCAATTAGTGTCGGTCAGTGTGATTTATCCTTACGACCCGTTGACCACCTACTTTCCTTTCCGCGTACCGCTGGGAAGCATGTCGCAGGGAGTGATTGCGTTTTGAAACCTTCCCGCCTTCCTTCGGTGATTCCATCCCGGCGTGAAAAGGGTCAGGCCATATTGCTGGTCATCCTGGGCCTCAGCTTGTTTCTGATCGGCGCTCTGGGATTGGCCCTCGATGGGAGCCAGATGTACGCGCACCGGCAAATGGCGCAGACCGCGGCCGACTCCGCCGCGGAGGCCGGCATCATGAGCATCCTCGCAGGGACCAATGCCACCTCGGTGTTCCCTTTTGCAACCGGAGCTCCGCCCACTGCGTTCACCTGCACGACCGCCGACGGCCGCACGCCCTGCGTATACGCCCGTAGGAACGGATTTGGCGCAACGGCTGCCGATACCGTGAGCGTCGACTACCCGGCGACGGTCGCCGGCGTGCCGCTCTCCAGTGACCCGGTGCCCGCGATTCGCGTCACCGTCCGGAGAACCTTGAACACCGGATTGATCCGCTTCATCGGGCCCGCCACGACGTCCATCGCCGGCATCGGCGTGGCGGCCATCGTGAACCAGAGCAACCTGGTGCCCTTGCTGATCACGCACCCGACGTTCCCTAGAGTGCTATCGAATGGCTCCGCGGACCTCAGAGTATGCGGCGGCCCCCCGCGGAGCATCCAGGTGAACTCGGATAACGCCGGGGCGTTATTGCTCAGCAAAGTTGTGAATCTGGCGCATGCCGGACCTGCCGACCCGGGCGATTGTACCACCGGCACGGGCGGCGATTTCGCCGTGTTCGGCGGACCCACGGCCGCTCCGGCGAGCCTCGATTTGGGATCCACCGGCCGCTACGATCAGCCGGCCACGCCGCAGCGCGATCCTTTCGAAAACATACCGGCACCGGCCGTCCCCACCGGGGGTGTCAAGTCCGCCTATAGCGGACCGGGATGTCCGGTGGTGAGTTGCACGCTTTATGGCCCCGGACTGTACAACGGACTGGTGGTCAAGAACGAGACGGCGCTCTTCAAACCAGGCCTGTACTACATCACCGGCAACATAGGTTTCGGCAACGCGGCCAACGGCAATATGCTGATGGCCACAGGCTGGGGGGCGGACCCAAAAACCGGAGCGGGGATGGTGGTGTACAACACCGGCACGGGAGTTTTCAATGTTGGTGCCAATTCGAACGCCACTTTGGTGGGGGCCGATAATACTTCTTTCTATGAGGGAATCCTCTTTTTCGAGGATCGCAACGCCGTGGCGCTGACGCACAGTCTGGGCGGAGGTGGCAGTATCAACCTGACCGGCGCGATGTATATCACCAACTGGCTGACGGTGATGCAGAACCAGCCCAGCCAGTACCAGATTCTGAATCTGGCTGGGAATTCGGGGATTCAGATCAATGGATCGATTGTCGTGGGGGCTCTGAGTATGTCCGGAACCTCCTTCGTAACCTTCAACCTAGCTTTGGGCCCCAGCCTGCCGACCCGCAGGGCCGGACTGGTGAGATAGCCGAGGCTGTAACTGCACGATCGCACCTGCGAGTCGTCGTGTGCGCGGCAGTTAACAGGCCATCTCCCAACGCCCCAGAACTTGCTGATTGCACAGCGGTCGCACCGCCGGCCCAATGGGCGATGAATTGCGTTCAGAGGAAAGAGAGATCCATGTGAAGAGTCCAGTCAGGTCCCATGAATAGACGGCTCCTGCTCATCCTGATTTGCGCCCTGATCGGCGGCGCCGGCGCCAGTTACCTGGTCTATCGATTAATAGGAAGCCGTTCCGGTCCCGCGCCGATTCCGACAGTCCAGGTGGTGGTCGCCGCTCGCGACTTGCAGATCGGAACCTTGATCGGTCCCGCCGACGTGAGCATGGGGCCGTGGGCGGGGACGCTCCCTAAGGGCGTGCTGACCAAGCTGGACGCAGCGCTGAATCGGGGGGCCGTCGCCAACATTTACCAGGGCGAACCGGTCATGGCGGATCGTTTGGCGGCGCCCGGTTCCGGCGGCGGGCTCGCGGCGATCATTCCGCCGGGCATGCGTGCCTCAGCTGTGCGCGTCGATGAAGTGGTCGGCCTGGCCGGCTTCGTCACACCGGGGATGCGTGTGGATGTCTTGATGAGCGGGATTCCCCCCGGTGGCAACCCGAATGAGGGTTCGCGCGTGAATACGCTCCTGCAAAACATTCAGGTCCTGTCGGCCGGCGAGAATCTTCAGAAAGACAGCGAAGGCAAGCCGCAAAAAGTTCAAGTGGTCAACCTGCTGGTGACGCCCGAGCAGGCCGAGAAACTCACCTTGGCCAGCAACCAAACCCATATTCAACTGGTCCTGCGCAATCCGCTGGACACCCAAACCACCAGCCCGCCGGGCACCCGCATGTCGGAGCTGTTCGGAACCTCGGCGGCGCGCGCACCGGATTCCGCGCCGGGATGGAAAACGCCGTCGTTGCGCGTGGTGCAGGTGGAAAAGGGCGCAGCGTCTCCGGCCTCGCGGCCCACGGACAAGCCCAAGACCCGGGTCGTGGAAGTATTCAACGGCACCGCCAGGACAGAAGTTAAATTCCAGGAGAATCCATAAGTGACAAAGAAGATAGACTGGAGCTCGAAACTTTCCGTCCTAGGTCTGTTGACGTTTTTGTTCGTAGTGGCGGGAGCTCAGGAGCATCGTGGCAAGGAACCGGAACCGCGAACCCTCCCGCCACTGCCGCAGGCGCTCGATCTGACGGTGGGCAAGTCGCTCCTGCTCGACAGTAACCTGCCGATGGACCGGGTCTCCGTCGGCCTGGGCGGCTTCGCCGAGGTGACTGCCGTCGGTCCCAGCGAAGTACTGGTCAGTGGCAAAGCGCCCGGAGAGACCTCGCTGATCATCTGGCAGGAGGATGGATCCAAGCTGTATTACGATCTCGCTGTCCGGCCAAGCCGCTTCCTGGCTGCGCATCGCATCGAACTTGCCGACCGCCAGCTCAAAGAGGAATTGCCCGGCCAGAATATTAATGTAGGTCTGGAAGACGATACCTTCTTCCTGCGCGGAAGAGTGAAGGATGTGACCAGCGCGGAGCGGGCCTTCTCCATCACATCGACGCTGGGGAAAGTGGTTAATCTCTTATACGTCGATGTCCCCCCGCCGGAAGCACAGATCCTGCTCAGAGTTAAATTCGCGAGTGTGGATCGCAACCTCAGCAAACAGATGGGAGTGAATCTGTTCAGCACCGGCGCGGTCAACTCCATCGGCTCAATCTCCACCGGCCAGTTCAACCCGCCTTCGATCGGCAAGGTGGATTCACCTGCGACCTCCGTGACGGCGACGCTTTCCGATGCGCTCAACCTCTTCCTGTTCCGGCCCGACCTGAATTTAGGCACCACCATCAAGCTCCTGGAGAGCCGGGGCGTGCTCGAAGTTCTGGCGGAGCCCAATGTCCTGGCGCAAAACGGACAGGAGGCCAGCTTTCTGGCAGGCGGAGAATTTCCTTTCCCAGTGGTGCAGGGTTCGAGCGGGGGAGCCGGAGCGGCTGTGACCATCCAGTTCCGCGAATTCGGCGTGCGCCTGAAATTCGTTCCCACCATCACGCCCCGCGGAAGTATTTCGCTGCAGGTGGCTCCGGAAGTGAGCGCCCTCGATTTCACCCACGGCTTGACCGTCAACGGATTCGCCGTTCCCGCCATGACCGTCCGGAAACTGAATACCTCGGTCGAGCTGAGCGAAGGGCAGAGTTTCGCCATCGGCGGCCTGCTGGACAATCGCGTAACCGACTCGTTCGAGAAGGTTCCCTTCCTGGGCGATCTTCCGGTATTGGGCAAGTTTTTCCAGTCCCGGTCTCGCAACAAGGAAAACACCGAGCTTCTGGTGATCGTGACGCCGGAACTGGTTCGGCCGATTCCCAAAGGATCGCCCTTACCGCAATTGAAATACTCGATTCCGTTTCTCGACCCGAACACTCCCGTGGATCTAAGAACACCGTCATCAGGCTCCGGCCCGGTGCTGCCCGGCGCGGTACCGATCGAGACGCTGCGAAAAAGCTCGCAGGCCGAGACACCGGCTCACACGGAACAGGCCCGCCCGCCCGCGGCCCCCATGCTTTCTCCCGCTACCGCCCCCAAGAACTAGCAAACGGGTAAAGCAGCAACCTTACCTTACGATAGGACTACCTCGTGTTCGTGCATGGTCTCCTCAATCGCCTTCTGCGTGGACTGCCCGTCCCTGGGCTTCGAGAAATAGTAGCCCTGGCCGTAGCCGCAGCCCAACGAAGCCAGCTTGGCGAGTTGTTCGGGGGTCTCGATACCCTCGGCGACGACACTTAGGCCCAAGCCCTCCGCCAACCTCAGAATGGTTTTCACCAGATGCAGGCTTTCCGTCTGCGTGTTGAGATCCTTGATGAACGAACGGTCGATTTTCACGGTGGAGAAAGGATACTCATGCAGCCGGCTGAGCGACGAATAGCCGGTCCCGAAATCGTCGATTTCCAGATTGACGCCGAGTTCCTGTAAGCGGCGCAGGGTGGAAGAGGTTAGCTCCTGGCTCTCCATAATCGAGCTTTCCGTCACTTCGATTCGCAGGCTTCCCGCATCCAGCCCGGTTTCCTTCAAGACGCCCGCGACGGTCGAGACCAGATCAGGATCGGCCAGTTCCCGGGAAGAAGCATTGACGCTGATGGTCAGGCGGGGATCATGATGGAAGGTTCTATGCCATTCCGCCATCTGGCGGCAGGCCTCTCGCATCACCAGCCGGCCTAGGGGAACAATCAGCCCGGTCTCTTCCGCCACCGGGAGAAATTCGCCGGGCATCACCAAGCCGCGCTGGGGATGATTCCAGCGGACCAGCGCCTCGTATCCCACCACTTTGCCGGTGCCCAAGGACACTTCCGGCTGGTAATACACCACGAACTGCTGTTCTTCAATGGCCTTGCGCAGATCCGACTCGAGCTCCATGCGCGCGACCGCCCGGCCACGCATGCTGTCATCGAAGATTTCGAAGCGGGCCTTGCCGCGAGTTTTGGCGTAGTACATGGCGGTATCGGCATTCCGCAACAGGTCCCGGGATGTCCCGGCCGAGTCGCCGGGTGCGATGCCGATGCTGACGGTGGCGAAAATGATCCGGCCGTGGACATCGAAATGCGACGTGAACTGGGTGAGGATGCGCTGGGCCACCATGGCCGCATCCGAGGAATCGTGGAGGTTTTCGAGCAGCACCGCGAATTCATCGCCTCCGAAGCGGGCCACCACCGAGGGCAAAGCCACCCGCGCGCTCACGTCGGTGGACCGTACACTCGAGCGCAGCCGTTCGGCCACCTGGATTAGCAGCATATCGCCGGTCTCATGTCCCAGGCTGTCGTTGACGATTTTGAACCGGTCTATGTCCAGAAACAGAATCGCAAAGGAATCGGCGTGACCGGCGGACTCGTCAATCAGGGCTTCCAGACGGTCGATGAAGTACAGGCGGTTGCGCAGGCCGGTCAGCGGATCGACGACCTTTCCCTGGGTAATATCGCTCTGCGAGCCCGCCATCCGGACAATTCTTCCGGAGGGATCGCGGACCACGATGCCGCGGCACAGAACCCAAATGTAGCCGCCTTCCTTCTGCCGGATGCGGTACTCGCTGGCGAAAATAGGCTGGGTGCCGCTCTTGCGGTCGACAATCTCTGATCTCACACGGTCACGATCACTGGGATGGATCCGGTTGAACCAGCCTTCGAGATCGGAGTGGATTTCCGCATCGGTGTAGCCCAACATTTCTTTCCAACGCGAGGAAATATAGAGCTCACCCGTGACCGGGTTCCAGTCCCACAGACCGTCGTTGGCGCCCTGCGCCGCCAGCGCATACCGTTCCTCACTGGCGCGTAGCGATTCTTCCTGCAACTGAATCTGCGAAAGCATATCGTTGAAGGAATCGATCAGTAGTCCGATCTCATCGTTGGCGGTTTTTTCCGCGCGCAGGGTATAATTCCGCTGACTGGAAACCTGTTGGGCAACATCCGAGAGGTATCCAATCGGTCCGGTGATCACGCGCTGCAACCGGGCCATCGCCAGCAGGGAAAGCACCAACGATCCCACCAACACAACACTGACGATTCCGGCATAGCGCTGCAGGCGGGTCTGCACCTCTTTCATGCTGGACACCAGCAGGACCGTGCCGATTCGTTCGCCTCCCAAACCCACCGGTTGAAACAAAAGCAAAGTCCCTTGCTCAAAGTAGGCGCCGTCGATCCGGGGAACCTGGGGCGCGGCCGCGGCGCCCGTTCCGGGACGAGCGTACTCCCCGAAGGCATTGCCCGCCTTGTCATACACCACAGCCCGCAGAACCCGCTGGTCGCCGTGCAAGGCATTCAATGCTTCTCGCGCCGCCTGTCTATCCCCGAAACTTAGAGCCGCGGTACTGCCCGCCGCGACGATCTCCCCCAATGCCGACATCTCCCGGGTGGCCGCTCCGCGATATTGGACGCTCTCGTAACCGAGAAGCCCGGCCCCGGCCAAAACCAGCGCAACACTGGTGGTCCCCACAATCAGGAGAGCCAGCTTGGTCCGGATGGAGGAGTTCTTTACGGCCTTCGCCAGGTTCCTGGGTGCCGGGGCCGCAATCAGCAAAGGCGAATCCATGTACCCGGAACCCTCGCACATGAAGCTCCATCCGGCCGCATCGCCCGCCGTTTTCGGCTGGAGTCCCACGTGCACACGACTGGCATGTCGAAATGAACCGGACACAGATACTCCGCGGCACAATTCAAACCAGCCGCCGCAGCTCCGGCAGATTCCCGGTTGGGCGGGCCCTTGTGTTTGCCACAGCTTGTTTTTTCATAACCAACGCCGCGGGCCAGAATTCTCCACAGGGTTCTACCCCCAGAGATATCAGCGAGCTTGCTCCCGAAAACCTTATGAAGCTTCGGGTGACCTCGGCATCGCGTAAGGAAGAGGCGCTGTCCAATGTGGGAGCGGCGCTGTTCCTGATCACACGCGAGGACATTGCGTCCTCGGGAGCTAACAGTATTCCCGACCTGCTGCGCCTGGTGCCTGGTGTGGAAGTGTCGCAGATCAACGCCAATCAGTGGGCCATCAGTATCCGCGGGTTCAATTCGTTCTATTCGAACAAGGTCCTGGCCCTGATCGACGGACGCGCCTTGTACCAACCGCTGTTTTCCGGTGTGCTGTGGGACCAGCAGGATCTCCCCCTGGAAGATATTGAGCGAATAGAAGTGATCCGCGGTCCGGGTGGAACGATATGGGGCGCCAATGCCATGAATGGAGTGATCAATATCATCACCCGGCATTCTCGCGACACCCGCGGAGGGCTGATCACCGCGGGCGCCGGCTCATGGAGGACCGGTGAGGGCGTGGTTCAGTATGGCGGCAAGCTTGCCGCTGCAGGAACCTACCGGGCCTTCGGCAAATACTTCGACGTAACAAGCTCGGCGGCCGCGGACGGGCAGCGGGCCAATGACGGCTGGCATTCCTGGGCAGGAGGCTTCCGGTCCGATTGGGATCTGTCGCCGCAGGATACCTTGACCATACAGGGGGATTGGCGAGAGACGGTCGCGGGAGGCATGAGCCTGGGGACGTTCTCGGAACCCCAACCATTCCAAACCCTCTTAAATAGCCCCATCCGCAACACGCTGGGCAACGTGATGGAGACCTGGCGACACACACTGGAGAGCGGCTCTGAGACCACGCTGCGCGTCTACTTCGACCGCATCCACCGCGATGGGGAAGCCGGAGCGGATGTTTCAAACGATACAGTCGATGCCGATTTCGAACATCATCTGGCACCGGGCGAGCGGCACGACGTGGTCTGGGGCGTGAACCTGCGAGTGCACAGCGACGATATCCGCGCCCACGACAGTCATTCCCTGTACGTGATTCCTCCCAGCCGCACCGTTCCCTATGCCAGCGCGTTCTTTCAGGACGAAATCCGCCTGGCGAACTCCCTGTTCCTGACCCTGGGCTCTAAGCTCGAACACAATGACTATACCGGGTTCGAATACGAGCCCGGGGCCAAGCTGGTGTGGACCCCGTCGGACCGTCATACCCTGTGGACTTCGGTTTCCCGGGCGATCCGTCAGCCCAATCGGGTGGACTTTGGCGCACGGCTGAACGCCGGGGTTGCATCGATCGATGGTCTCCCGGCGCTGCTGACGTTTTTCGGGAGCAATCGCGTCAAGACCGAACAGCTCTATGACTACGAGTTTGGGTATCGCAGCCAGATGCATCCCCGGCTGAGTTTGGATCTCGCGACGTTTCTGAGCGACTACCGCAATCTGGAAACCTCCGAGCCGGGGAACCCGGATCTGGTCGCGAATCCGGGTGCGGCGCCGTATTTGGTCATTCCCGTAACATTCAGCAATCTGGCACGCGCGCGCAACTACGGAGCAGAGTTCTTCGTCCAGTGGATTCCCGCCCGGCGATGGACTCTCAGCCCGGGGTATTCATTCCTGCACATGTCGATTCAGCCCGACGGCGGTAGCCGCGATCCTGTCATCGGGTCCGCGTCAGGTTATTCCGCCCAGCATCATTTCCAGGTCAGCTCCGTTCTAAATCTGCGCGCCAACCTGCAATGGAACGCCACGATCCGATATGTCTCACGTCTACCGACTCCGAATATCCCCGCGTATACCGGAGCCGGTATGACACTACGATGGCGGCTCCGCGAGGACTTGGAAATGAATGTCACAGGGCAGAACCTGCTGAACCCCGGGCGGCTGGAATTCGCGGATCTGACCAAGCTTCTGATCCCCAGCGAGGTGCGGCGCAGCGTGTTCGTGAAACTGGCATGGCACTTCTGAACAGCTGCCGTATCTGGCGCGTCGTACTGCTGGGTATTTTGGCATCCGGGACAGGCGGCGCCGAGATCTTTAACGAGTATCACGTGAAGGCAGCCTTTCTGTACACCTTCGCGAAATTCGTCGTATGGCCTCCGCAAGCCTTCCCCAGCCCGTCGGCGGAGTTCGCAATCTGCGTCCTGGGCACGGATCCCTTCGGGGATTTTCTCGACGATGCGGTGAGAGATAAAACCATCGACGGCCGGCCGTTGGGCGTTCACCGCATGCTCGAGCTGCCGGTTCCGCCCGACTGCAAGATACTTTTCATCGCAGCTTCCGAACGCCACCGGATGCCAGCCTTGCTGGCGTTAGTCGCCGCTCCCGGCGTGCTCACGGTCGGAGATACGGTGGATTTCGCCGTGCAGGGCGGAGTCATCGGCCTGCGGCTGGATGGCGAGAGGATACGCCTGGCCATAAATCTGCCCGCGTCTGATAAGGCCACGCTGCGAATCAGTTCCCGCCTGCTCAGCCTGGCTGCGATTGTCCGGTGAGAACGAGAGGAGCAGGATGGACCGCGCCGTCGACAAAACAACCCGCACAACGGCCGCTGCGGCGGATGATCTAAACCGTATCGGACCTGGAACGGAATCGTCGAAACGAGATCGCATCCTGGACGCGATTGCCACTATCGCGGTTAGTCTGATGTCGGCTCCTTCGCTTGATGGCGCGCTGCCGGCCGCCCTCCAGCGAGCAGGGGAGGCAGTTGCCGCGGACCGTGTCGTGCTGCTCGAAAGATCTCCCGGAACCGGCACCGGATTTCTTGTGAACGAGCGAGGCGCCTGGAACGCACCCGGCGTGGAGCCCCGGATACACCCCCGCGAGATCACCGGCACACCCCAGGCGAGCCTCTTGGGAAGAGATCTGGCCGCTCTGCCTCCCGCACAGGTCTTTGCGGGCTTCCCGGGCAAGATGGAGGGGCCGCTGGGCAAATTTCTCCGCAGGCTCAAGGTCCAATCCGTGCTGTTGGTTCCTATCGTTCTGGACGAAAAGCCCTGGGGATATCTGGTCTTCGATGACTGTCACACGGAGCGGATCTGGACCAAGGCCGAGTCGGATACGCTACAAGTACTGGCCGGGATCATCGGGGCTTCCGTCGCAACAGGACGCCATGTCAACCAATTGGCGGACGCCATGCGCATCGTGGATAACAGCACCACCGTACTGTTTCGCGTCGCAGCCACGCCCACTGCACCGCTGATCTATATCTCGGAGAACGTGTCCAAATGGGGTTACACCGCGAAGCGATTCCTGGCTTCTCCCAACTTCTATTTGACGCTGGTCCATCCGGACGACCTCCCACGAATCACCACTTGGATGCAGGGACTATTGGCGGGCGGCGCCACTCCCTCATGGCTCACCTTACGCTTCCGGCTTACGGATGGGAATTACCGCTGGTTTGAAGATCACATCTCTGCGATCCGCAACGCCGCCGGCCGCGTGGTCGCGTTCGAGGGCATGCTGTTCGATGTCACCGAGCGTCAGAAGGCCGAGGCCCAGTTCAACTTTGTCAATACTCTGTTCCAAACCGCCATGGAGAAGTCTCCGAATGGCTTTCTGGTGGTCGGCGCGGACCGGCGCGTACTCGCCTGCAATCAACGTTTTCTCGATCTGTGGAAGATTCAGGGGGCAGCCCGGGGAACCAAACTGGACGCTGTCCTGGTGGAGGCTGTCAGCGATTCCCTGAAAGATCCCCAGGGATTCCGCACCACGCTCGAACATTTGTATGAACACCCCGAACAGGAGCTTCGCGACGAAATTGAGTTCCGGGACGGCCGGGTCTTTGAAAGATACAGCAGCTCACTTCACGAAAACCGGCAGTATCTGGGGCGCATGTTCTTCTTCCGTGACATCAGTGACGTCAAGCAGAACGAGCGCAAGATGGCGCAACTCGCCCGAACGGATGCGTTGACCGGGCTGGCCAACCGAGCCACGTTCCTCGAAAGGCTAGGTTTGGCGTTGGCCGCGGCTCGTCGCGGTGATACTCCGTTCGCGGTGCTGTATGTGGACCTGGATAATTTCAAGGAAGTGAATGATTCGCTGGGGCACCCGGCCGGCGATATCCTGCTGAAAACTGCGGGGCAGCGCATGGCCGATCTGGTGCGGGAAACCGACCTCGTCGCGCGATTCGGAGGGGATGAGTTCTCCATACTTCAGACGGATGTGGGAGATCCTTCCACGGCCGGAACTTTGGCGGCTAAGCTCCGGGCGATCCTCGGAGAGCCGTTCACCATCGATGTCAACGTACTTCGGGTCACGGCCACCATCGGCATCGCACTCTATTCACCGGATGTGACCAGCGCGGACGAAATCCTGGCCCAGGCCGACCGGGCTCTCTATCGCGCCAAAGAGGAGGGAAGAGACCGCTACCGGTTCCATTCGCGGGAACTCGATGCCATCGTTCATGAGCGCGTCACCATGGCCGAGGAGCTGCGGGCAGGAATCGATCGTGATGAGCTGGAACTGTATTACCAGCCGCAGGTGACCGTCGCCACAGGCCAGATCGTGGGCGTGGAAGCTCTGGTCCGCTGGAATCATCCGCGCCTGGGCCAGCTCAAACCTGGCGCCTTCCTGCCGGCTGCCGAGCGGACCGGCGCGATTGTACCCCTGGGCGCCTGGGTTCTGGACAAAGCCTGTCAGCAATTTCGGCTGTGGCGGAACCAGGGCCTGGCGCCTCCCCTGATCGCCATCAACCTTTCGAGCTCTCAGCTGAGACTGGGTCTGGATTTCTGCTCGAATGTTCAAAGGGTCCTGTCAAAATGGGGGCTTTCGCCGCATGATCTGGAGTTCGACATCCCGGAAGCGGTTCTCTCGGAGGTCTATGGATCTAATTCCGACACGCTCAAGAAACTGCGTGATCTGGGAGTTCGGCTGGCCATTGATGACTTCGGAGCCGAGTACACATCCATGGGGCGGCTAAAGTCCTATCGCGTGGAACGCCTCAAAATCGCTCCTTATTTCATTAAGTCGATGACATCCAACGCCGCCGACGCCGGCTCGGTTCGCCTGATGATGCATCTCGCGAGTAAGCTGGGAATAGAAATCGTCGCCAAGAGCGTGGAGACCGAAGAGCAGCAAGCTTTCTTGCTCTCGACAGACGAAGGCACCAACGCTCAAGGGTTCTACTACAGCAAGCCGCTGGCGGCCAGGCAGGCGACGGACTTCCTGCGCCGCAAACAAAGCGAGTTGCCTCTAGAGGTCCCTTTGACGCTTTAGAGACACGCCTGCCTGCCATTGCAAAGCCAGGTGCGCCATCATCAAGTCTTCGTGCGTGGGGATGACATAGGCATGCAGCTTCGATTCGGCGCGCGTGATACGTCCTTCCCGCCCCACCAGATCTGCATTTCGAGCCGGATCGAGTTCCAGGCCCAGTTGTTCCAGCCCCTGGCAGATGCGCTGACGAATGCCGGGCGCGCCTTCGCCGATTCCGCCGCCAAACACAACGGCCGCTGCCCCATCCATCGCCGCCAGATAGGCTCCCACATACTTTTTGGCTCGATAGCAGAAGACCTCCAGGGCCAGCCGCGCCCGCGCGTCCGTATCCGCGCGTTCGATCAGGACTCGCATATCTTGCGACCGACCGGATATTCCCAATAGCCCAGACTCGCTATTCAGCCATCCTTCGACGATCTCGACCGGCACGTTCTCCTTCCGCGCCAGGAAGCCGACCAGTGCAGGGTCGATATCGCCCGAACGGGTACCCATGACCAGACCTTCCAGCGGTGTGAAGCCCATGGAAGTGTCGATGGATTCGCCGTTCTTGATGGCCGCGGCGGAGCATCCGCCCCCCAGATGCAACGTGATGATGTTGGTCCCGCGGACCGGCGTGTGCGTGATCTCCGCATACCGCAGCATCAGGTACTGGTGTGAGATTCCGTGGAACCCGTAGCGCCGGACCTTGTGCTTCGCGGCCAAATCGTGAGGAATGGCATAGGTATAGGCAGCGGCGGATAGTGTCCGGTGGAAACTGGAGTCGAAAATCGCCACAGCGGGTGCGCCCGTGAGCCTTGCTTGGAATGCGCGGAATACCGCCACGGAACTGGCGTTGTGCAATGGCGCGAGATCGTCCAGCGCCTCAATATCGGAGACCACCTGGTCGTCGATCCGCACCGGCTCGCGATAGCGGTCCCCGCCCTGCACCACACGCAAGGCCATCAGGTCGAAATCGGAGGGAGCCCAACGCATCTGCGAGAATACCTGGGAGGCCGCCTCCGCGTGATCCTTCACCGGAACGTTCTCATCGTGAAGGCTCTGTCCCTGGCCATCGCGAACTTTGAAACTGGCCTGCCCCCCGATGGGTTCGATGACGCCCGAAGACAGTTCCTGTCCTCGAACCTGGTCTCCGCTGGGAGGGTCGGCCGAGATCACCGCGAATCGCAGGGACTCACTGCCGGGATTGAGGATGAGCACCTTCACGAGCCTAGTGTAGTGGGTCCAAGACGATACAATTGGAGTTCTCTTGCAACGGACTGTCCTCTTCATTTTCGGTACGCGACCGGAAGCCATTAAGCTCTGCCCGCTTCTCCTGAAGCTGAGAGCCTGCCCTGAGCGCTACTCGACCAAAGTCTGCGTTACCGCCCAGCATCGCGGAATGCTCGACCAGGTCCTTGCGGACTTCGGCATAACGCCGGATTACGATCTGAATGTGATGACGCCGGGACAAACTCTGTTTCAGTCCACGGCGCGCATCATCCAGGCATTGGAGCGGCCCTTCGCGGAATCGAAGCCCGATCTGGCGATCGTGCAAGGGGACACCACTACGACTCTGTGCGGCGCCCTGGCCGCCTTCTACAGCGGCGTTCCCGTGGCGCATGTCGAAGCCGGATTGCGCACCGGCGATCTCCGCCAGCCCTTCCCCGAGGAACTGAATCGTGTTCTCACCGCCAGGATGACCCACCTGCACTTCGCGGCCACCTCCTCGGCAGCCGATAATCTTCGGCGCGAAGGTATTTCCGAAAACGTGTGGATTACGGGAAACACCGGTATCGATGCGGTTCTCCACGTTCGCGAGCGCCTGGAGCGTGGCGAGCTGACCACCTCGGGTTCAGACTATGAACGCCCGGGGAAACGCCTGATCCTGGTCACCGCGCACCGGCGCGAAACCTTCGGCGACGGATTCGTGCGAATCTGCGAGGCCCTCTTACAGATTGCCGATCGTAACGACGTCCATCTGGTCTATCCGGTCCATCCGAATCCGAACGTGCGGACTGCTGTCGATCAGCGCTTGGGCGCCCATCCGAATATCACGCTCACCGAACCGCTGGACTACGTTCCTTTCGTCGATCTCATGCGCCGGGCCAATCTGATATTGACCGATTCGGGTGGCATTCAGGAAGAGGCGCCGTCGCTGGGAAAACCCGTGCTGGTTCTGCGGGAGAAAACCGAACGTCCGGAAGCGGTCGAGGCCGGCACGGTGAAGCTGGTGGGTACCGACGCGGCCCGCATCGTCCGCGAGACCATCGCTCTGCTGGATGGCCCGGATGAATACCAGCGCATGTCGCGCATTCACAATCCGTACGGCGATGGACATGCCAGCGAACGGATTGAAGCCGCGCTCCGGGACTATTGGAATGCCCTTTAGTTTCCGTGTTATACCTTGTGCATGAACCCGGCGGGAGAGCGTAGACCCAAATGATAAAGCCCCTAGTCACACATGGATTGAGAGTTCCCAAGGGCTGGGGTGACGAGCTAATATTCGCAAATGATGAGTTGTATTGCGGCAAGTTGTTAAACTTTCGCAAGGGCGCGAAGTCCAGCATGCACTATCACGTTCGCAAGGACGAGACGTGGTACGTAGCCGCGGGTGACTTTATCCATCGATGGATGGATACGGAGATTGGCGAGCTTCATGAGCAACGTCTGGGTCCCGGCGATGTCGTCAGACATGTCGCCGGTCAGCCGCATCAAGTAGAGGCGGTTACCGACGGCACCATCTTCGAGGTGTCAAGCCAGCATTTCGATACCGATAGTTATCGAATCCAGAAGGGTGATTCACAAACACGCTGACGGTCTCGATCACCTGGTGCCCGCTCCGGCCGTCTGAACGACAAAGACGGATTGATCGGCGAATGGACGCGGCGTGATGCGAACCCTGTCATAGCAGTTCCCAATTCGGCTGGCCTATACTGATAGCTTGCCTCGGCTTTCGATCGTGGTCCCGGCCTATAACGAGGCTGGCCGTCTCCCGCTGACCCTGCCGAAACTGGCCCAATTCTGCATAGGGCGCGGATCCGTGGAGGTTCTCATCGTGGACGACGGATCCCAGGACGCGACCGCCACATTGATCCGGGAGTTCGCTCTCCAGCATCCATTTGCGCGGTTGCTCCAAAATCCAGGCAACCGGGGCAAGGGATATTCGGTGCGGCACGGAATGCAGGTGGCGCAGGGCGATTGGATCCTCTCGACGGATGCAGATCTATCTAGTCCTCTTGAAGAAGTGGACAAGCTGCTGGCCGCTGTGGAGCGCGATCAGGCCGTCGCCGCCATCGGATCGCGAGCGCTGGACCGGTCGCTCGTCGGCATACACCAGGCCGCGCTAAGGGAGTGGAGTGGGCGCGTATTCAACATGGTGATGCGCACGACCACGGGACTACCCTTTCGCGACACCCAGTGCGGATTCAAGTTGTTCCGCAAGGATGCCGCGCGGGTCATTTTCCCCCGGCAGCGGCTGGAAGGATTCGGTTTCGATGTGGAAGATCTGATGATTGCGCGCATCCACGGATTTAGAGTAATTGAGGTGCCGGTGCGTTGGAACAACGTCGAAGGTACCAAGGTAAGTGCGCTGACCGGAGCGCGCGCGTTCTGGGATCTTCTCATCGTACGGTGGAATCAGATATGCGGGCGTTACGATTGACCCGCGGCAAGTTGTTAAACTTCCGCACGGCGCAAAATCACGTACGCCATGACCGTCGCATGCACCCGTGATGCCCATCAGCGCTGAGCGGATTCCGCGGGTGCTGATGGACCCTTACGGCCGCCCGCGGTCCGGATTACAAAGACGTATGGGTACGTCGGCCTACCTTAAGCCAAATGGTACTAAAAGTACTATCTTCTTATTCTTTCGCGACATTTGTGGACGTATCCTGCTTAGGAAAGTGCGGTTTCGAGGAGCCAAATGTCCATTTCGCCTGGGTCGGTCCCCCAGTCCCTCCATGTTGTTTCGCCGCTGGTGGAAGGCGACGTATTGGATTACCCTGAAAACGTACGCCTTATGAGCACATCGCCCAGCGTTCAACCCCAAGACGGGAATTCCCCAACCGTCGGCGAAGGCGATGCTCTTGACAGGCAAGTCTTTCCGGCCTCCGCGAGGCGCGATCCGGAAGAGGAGCTGGCCGATTGCAGGGGCAAGCGGATTGGTATCCTGATCGTCGCCTACAACGCGGTCACCACCCTCAAAGGGGTCTTGAGCCGGATCACACCCCATGTGTGGAAAAACGTCGAGGAGGTGATGATCTTCGACGATGCCAGCCAGGATGCCACCTACGAGCTGGCCGTCGGCCTCAAAGCGTTGTTCCAAACGGCCAAGCTACACGTTCTGAAGCACGACGCCAATCTGGGCTACGGCGGCAACCAGAAAGCCGGATATCAGTACCTGATCGAAAAGGGATTTGACATCGTCGTCCTTTTGCACGGCGACGGCCAGTATGCGCCGGAGATCCTGTCTCATCTCTACCACCCGCTGGTCACTGGCGCCGCCGATGCGGTTTTCGGATCGCGCATGATGAAGACCTACGGAGGGGCGCTCAAGGGGAAGATGCCCCTGTATAAATATGTTGGCAACCGCATCCTGACGTGGTTTGAGAACGGGGCTCTGGGAATGAATCTGACGGAATTTCACAGCGGCTACCGCGCGTATAGCCTGGCCGCCCTCCGCCAGATAGACTTTTCTAAAATGACGAATGATTTCCACTTCGACACGGAGATCATCATCAAACTGCACCACCAGTCGTTTCGGATCCACGAGGTGCCCATCCCGACCTACTACGGCAACGAAATCTGCTACGTCAATGGCATGAAGTATGCCAAGAACGTCTTTCGCGCCGTGCGTCGGTATCACGGCACCGTTCGGTCCGGCAAGAGAGCCGCTGAGTTTTCAGAATACTTCATTCACTATCCGATCAAGAAGAGCAAATATTCCAGTCACTACTACTCCCAGCAGTTCCTGGCCCAGGGCCACCAGGACGTTCTGGAGCTGGGTTGCGGCGAGGGATTCTTCGCTAGAAGCGTCGCGGAACACGGCAACCGGATCACGGGAATCGACACACTCCCGAAACCCGCGGATCCCGAAGCGTTTGAGAACTTCATTTCTGCGGATCTCTCTGCCGGCCTGCCCGATCTCGACGGCAAACGGTTCGACAAGATTCTGCTCATGGACGTTCTCGAGCACATTTCCGCGCCCCAGGTGGTCCTGCGGGATTGCCGGAAGGTATTGAAGCCCCACGGCCTGATACTCGTCTGCGTGCCGAACATCGCGAACATTTCGGTCCGGCTCATGTTGCTGGCCGGACGTTTCAACTACACCGAACGGGGCATTCTGGATCGCACTCATCTTCGATTCTTTACGAGGAAGACTGCCCATCAGATGCTCACCGACAACGGCTACGAGGTTGTTCGGGAGATGTCCACCGTCATACCCACCGAGCTTGCGCTGGGAGTGTCGGCGGATAACGCGTTCATGATCGCGGCCAACCGCATACTGGCCTTTTTCACGAGGTTCATGCGCGGACTCTTGGCGTACCAGCACATTTTGATTGCCCGGCCTGTCAAAAATGACGGCAACTGACCCACGCTGGCGGCGCGTTTTCATCGGATTTGGGATTCTTGGATATCTGGCGCTGATGGTGGCAAAGGCCACAACAACCTCTCCTTACGGAGACGAAGCATGGTACGCCATGCCGGCCTGGAACCTTGCCGCGCACGGCTCCTTCGGGACACCGGTCATCGAGACCTCGGCGTCACCCATGCCTGGCATGAAAGTTTCGCTTCTCGGAATCCGTGAGCACACCTACTGGATCATGCTGCTGCCGATTCTTCTGAAGGCCGGCTGGTTCAAACTATTCGGGTTCAGCCTGCTCACCTTGCGCCTGTTCTCGTCCCTGTGGGCCCTGATCGCCTTGGCGTGCTGGTTTTCGATCATGCGGCGAATGAGCGGAAATATATCGACGGCGGCGATTGCCGTCGTTTTGATCGCCACCGACTTTTTCTTCGCCGGAAGGGCCGCATTCGGCCGGGACGATATGATGAGCGCTGCCCTGGGATTTGCCGGCATTCTGGCATATCTTTCTCTTCGCGCACGTTCGCTGAGCTCAGCCGTGCTGGCGTCGAACGCGCTGATCGTCGCCGCTGGTCTCAGCCATCCCAACGGCGGTATTGCCAGCTTCGCCGGCCTGCTGGCGATAACCGTGTACCTCGATCGCAGAAGGCTGGAATTTCGCCACGCGAGCCTAGGAGTGTTTCCGTATTTAGCCGGCGCGGGGTTCGAGCTGATCTACATTCTCCAGTCGCCCCAAAGTTTTGCAGCTCAGTTCCTGGGCAATTCCGGAGGCAGGCTTCCCGGACTGGTGTCGATAGCAACTCTGGTGCCGCGAGAGACGATGCGCTACTTGAACATCTATGGCCTCGATGCCACCTCCCTCGCCAGCCGATTCAAACTCGCGATCTTGGCGGTTTACGTGGCCGGAGTTGTGGTGACTTGCGTCAATGAAAAGGCCAGAAAGCAGTATCGCGCCCTGTTGGTGCTGGCCGGCGCCTACCTGGGCGCCCTCACCGTTTTCGAAAACTACAAAGTCCAGCACTACGCCCTCTACGTGGTGCCCTTCTTCGCTGCGTTCGCTGCCACCGGCTTCGAGACGATGAAGCCGTTCCATCCGCGGCTCGCCGGCGGCCTGCTCGCGGCCGTCATCTTGCTGAACGCCGGGGTCCAGGCGCGGCTTATCCTGCGCAACTCCTACAGCAATGAGTATCTGGCTTCGATGCGTTCTATCGAGAGCCATGCTTCACCCAGCAGCATCATCATGGGTCCGTCGGAGATCGGATTTCAGTACGGATTTCGCGACAACCTAGTCGACGATATTCGCCTCGGTTTCCATTCGGAGAAACGCCCGGATTTGGTGCTGATCGACGACCGCTATCGCGAATCCTTCCGGTCTCTGGAAAAGTCAGAGCCCGATGCATACAGCTACATTGTCCAGTTCCTTCAGACGGAATGCGTATCCGTCAGTGAAAACGGTAACTACACCGTCTACATGCGCCGCTCGAATCTCTGAGAAGCCGCGGCGCGCCGCCTAGGCCGTTCCTGGGCGAGTCTGTAGAAAACCGCGAGCGGGCAATGGGGCACGAGAACGAGCGAGCCCAAAAGAGGTAGTCGTCATGGCGAAACTGTTTCTTCACCGTGCGGCCGGAGCGAGAAACGGGAACATCCGCTGGCGGATGCGCCCTCTCACGCCGCAACTGGCCAAGGCCTGTCCATCATGCTGACACAAACCCGCGGGATCCGTGGCGCATCCGGAAGAAGTTCTTCATTGGGACGGCTTGTCCCCAAATCCCGTCGGAATCATCGTCACCCGTACACCGGCCTTCATCCCGAAGTTGGAATCCGCCACCACCAGCGACCCGTCGTTTGAAATGGCGGCGCGTGACATCGCCCAATAACTGGAGTCGCCCTCATCTTTGAAGCGTACACTGCGCGTCTCCGCGAGCCTCCGCACCTCAGCACCGTTATCCCGCATCACCATGATCTCCGTGGCGTGCGGATACCGCAGCGGCGGATCACTCTCCAATCGCTTCGGAGACACCGTCGAAATCACGCAAAACGGAGCGTTCTTCGCGCAGCCCACGTGGTCGTCGGTTCCTCCATCCGTATTTGGAAACGGACACTTCCATAGGCTTAAGACGACCCGCTTGCCGCCGCCTAATTCCATCGGCTCCAGAATGCTCACGCCCTTATTCAACTGATACGTCGCAAGCGAAACCTCGCAGGTGCTTTCTGTCTGGTGATTGAACACCAGATACTGCAGTCCCGCCGAATCCTCGAAGGTGTCCGAGTGCGAGGGACTCATGCATCGTTCTCCCGGATCGCAGACTCCGTCGTGATTCCCGCTGCTTTCCGGATCTTCCGGACCTCGAAACTCCAAATCCAATTTGCCTGTTGCTGGGTTTACAGAATACACGGCTGGATTCGCTGTCCCCGAGACGAGGATTGTGTACCGTTTGCCGCTGGCTCGATCCACGCCCTTGCTGTCGATCGTGTAGTCGATGTCTCCGAGTGGAACACCTGGCGCGCTTCCGTAATCGGCGCAATATGTCTTTACGGCGTTCAGATCCAGCGTGCACACTTGTTTTTCGGTGGGCGCAAAAAACGAAATCCAGTTATCCTTTGAGCTTCCGGTAGTGCCTCCGCGCTTGATGGTTTTGAATCGATGACCATCCTTGGCATAGTCGACCACCGTCGACTGCCCCGGTTTGGTTAGATCCCGTTTGATCAAAGCCGCCCCCTGCGGATAGTAATACACCGAATCGCTATAGCTATCCCAGAAATAATCCTGGTTGGCGGGTACGGAACGGAATGCTATGCGCCCCGTCGCGGCCAGGACCACGTCAAACGTTCCGTTGGATCGGAACGTCATCAGGTATTTGCTGGATGCGCTGAGGGGATTGTTCGCGGAATACGTGTGAAAGACGCCTGGCTCGCTGATCACCTTCACGCTGGCGCCCAGGTTGGGATCGATATAAGACTTGCCCGCGGCGGGAGGCTTGAAGTTTCCCGGCGGCGTCTCATTGGGGACGTTGCACAAGGCGGCGTCCGCATAACCCTCGGGTTGCGTGCACCCTGTCGGTCCGGAGAGATAACTGAACTTGGGAGGAGGCGCCCTTGGAACCACCACCCACGTAACATCCACTGTGACAGAACCCCTGCCGGCTATGTCGAATCTGATCTTCCCGGAGTAGTTTCCCACAGCCTGAGTTGCCACTCGCCACGCAACCAGCGTCAACTTGACGGCGGCCGGAGTGCTGCCCGTGACTGCGCTCAGTGAGATCCAAGGGGCCTCTTCGCTTACGCTCGCCGTCCACGGGAGGGCGCCTCCGCCATTCGCGCGGATGGAGAGCGTTTGAGGAACCGATACCGGCCCCCCCAGTGCCGTCCTGACCGTTATTCGGCTGGGCGAAACGGTTAGCGTTTGAGCCTGCGCAAGTGTGCACACGGCGAGTAAGGAGCTGGCGGCAAGGCCTGCTGGCCGGAATCGGCTTGTGCTTCTCACTAAACCTCTTGGACCTCTACTGACCATGATACTGTTCTCTAGCGGCCCAGCGAATGCTTTGATGACCGCCCTGGAGTTAGCAACTAGAGATGGATCGGACCGTCTCCATCGCCGCGATTCATGTGGATGCCGCGGCCATCGCCGCAAAACTCTTTGAGACTAAGGGAAACGGCCAGCGCGAAGTTGGACGGCGCTTGGAGGAAACCTGCCGCGCGTAAACCGTCTCCCCAGGCCGCATGCATCTGGTTGGAGATGATCACATCTACGTCCTGTGCGCGCAAAAACCTCGCTGCGGCCTGAATCACCGCCGTCGCATCCTGTGGCCTCGCGAAAACGTCTGCGATCGTGCCCACGCGCAAGTTGCCAAACTGTCTGTGGTCCCGCATCGCCGTGTCTAGAGCGACGAACCATCCAGCCGCTCGCCCGTTTCGCCGGAGCACCTTGCGATGAAAACGGGCGGAGCCGTCCGGATAGCGCAAACTCAAGGTGGCACTATCTCGCACGGCGAGGAAAGAATAGGAGTCCGTACATGAGTTCCACAATTCATTCGCCCAGGGGGAAAAACTCTTGATCGTTTCTGCATTCTCGATCGCCGGAGCCGTCTTCGATCCCACCAGATTCCACAAACACGCGCCGATCCATCCGAGTCCGCTAAATGCGGCGGTATCCAAAGCGGCGCGGCGCCACCAAGTCGTGCGCAGTGCTCGGATCCCGTGCAGAAATCGTGCCGGCCGGTTCACGAAAAAATAGAATGGTACGTCCCACACCTGCCACTTCATTGCTTCCAGAAGCCTCGGAAGAGGGCGATGGCGACCGCCCATTCCCAACGCAAACAACCGCGGCTGACGCCGCAGCGCCTCCCGAACCAGTTGCATCCCTACGTTCGCGTATTTTCGATTGACGATGCCCTCGGAAAGCGGCAGGCGGAAGTGAGCGATCGAAGTTCTTTCTTTGCCCAACCAGAAATCCTGATGCTGGAGAATGAAGGCGCCCCTAACCGCATCTTCATCCACCATCAATAACCGCTCTTCGAGCCCCTGCCGATCTTGGAATTCCGGGAAGAGCAGCTCCGGATCCGCCCCGCCCGCGCGTAAACGGGCGTTGAATTCCTTAACCGCACCGGCCAGATCCGCGGTAAAGGGCTGCACCTTCAACTTGAACTAGGGCTCCCGGCGTGTGCCTGAATTACTTGCGTGATCTTGCCCAGCGTGGTCATCTTATCCATCTCGTCCGGATCAAATTGCAGCGAAAAATGGCTCTCCAGAGCGAGCATCAGATTCAGATGCTGCACGGAATCCCAACTCTCGATTTTCTCCGGCCCCGAGTGCTCATCGAGCGAAGCTCTTTCAGCACCGAGCACATCGGCGGCAATCTGAATTACCTGTTCCCACACGGGTCCAGTCATGCGGTCACCTCTACACCTGGCCCGCGCGTGATCCATTCCGGCCACGCTGCGCCCTTGGTCTCCAGGTCCAGAGCCCAAAGCGTGCCCTGTGGTTCTTCCCGGATCTGCTCGAAACCGTGCGCGGAATAAAACTCGCGTGCGGGCGCGTTCTTCTTCGTCGGCAGGAACCAGCCCTCCAGTCGTACCTTACCCCGCAAGTGCGCCTGTTCAGCCAGATGAGCCAGAAATGCAGCTTCCACCCCGCGGCCAATCACCCGGCAACTCAACAAAAACGTGTCGATCGTACAAACCGCGCCTGTATCCCGTGTCACCGCCACCCCGACCAGGCCGTTGTCGCAATAACGATCTTTCACCCGAATCGAAAGAACCTGACACGTGGGATCGTCAGCCATAGCAGAAATTTGCTGCTCGCTGTAGCGCCGCGTCGTTACGTTGAATTGGTTGGTCTTCTGCGTCAGTTGCGCCACGCGTGCCAGAGTTACAGCATTCACGGGCGCGATCTCAGCCACTTGCTCCAGCGAGCCCAGGAAATCCTCCCGCGTCGAGGAACTGGCTTCCAGTGCGACCCTCTGCTTCTCCGCGGCGTAGTATTCGCTCCGGTGCCGATCCTCTTCCGACAGCGAAAGTCGCTCGAAGAACGGACACGCTCGAACCGTCGTGGCGTATTGCCAGGGGTCTTCCGGGAGATCGACTACCATCACCTCCGGGAGTTCGCCACGAACCCGTTGCCGCTCCACCGGATTGTCGTCCAGAAATGCCAGGGAATCCACGCCTACGTTAAGTTCCGCGGCGATCTCGCGCAGGCTTGTCGCCTTGTCGTTCCAGTTGATGCGCATCGCCGCGAAATGCTTCGGCCGCAGTAACATTCCGTCATGCTTTTCGAGCACTTCCATCGCGTCGGCTGGATTGTTCTTGCTGGCTACAGCCAGCAGAATGCCGCGCCTGGCTAAGTCCAGCAAAGCCCGCTGGAAGACCTGATAGGCAGCGCCGGGATGCTCACTGCCGAGCCGGACTCCCGCCAGGCCGTCTTCTCCCACGACGCCGCCCCACAGCGTATTATCCAAATCCAAAACCGCCACTTTGGCCACCCGCCCGCTCAACGGCTGCAAATAGCGCAGCCATTCTCGCGCTAAGTCGGGGAGATGCGGCGCCGCAATCGGCAAACGCACCGATCGCCATTTGCGCTCATCGTTCCAGTTGTCGCTGCCGTGCCGGCTCACCAGACCCTGATAGTCCAGCGTGTAAACCCCGCGAGTTTCTCTTGCCAGTGTCCGTAACCGCCCATTGATCTCCGCGATCCTCTGGCGTTGTCCCGCGGCGCTTGGCCCATCCCCTTGCCCGTCACCCTGTCCGTCGGACACACCCATCGCCGGAAAGGCCGGTGCTTCTAATTCATGGACAATCAGGTGCGCCTTGCTATAGCGCCGAAAGGCCTGGACCCAGTCCGTGAATTGCTGACTCACGCGCGCCACCACGCTTTCGGCGTCGCGGGAAGTCAAATCCGCGTATTCCGACCACAGGTCCGGCGCCAGCGATCGCGTATCTACCGCAAGAATTACAGTCTGCGGATCGAATCCGTACAAGGCACTTGCCTCGTTCAGTATTTCCTGCGCGTAGACGTTGAACTCACCTACGTGGACGGTTAGATCCAGTCCGTTCCCGAACCCTGCCACCCGCAGAATCGGAACCACCGGCTCCACGGTGAAGGATCGTAGGATTGCTACTTTGTAAGGAACCAAAGAAATGTGAGAGCGCAGCTTTTCGTAGCGCCCCCCGGTGAACGCCGCTGTCGCGTTCGACAAACCTTCCACCGCCAGCAGTTCGTTCAACCCTGCCAGCGCTTCCTGCCACGACCCCTGGGATATCCATCGGTCGATCTGTGCCCGTCGTTGGTCTCTCAAGGCGTCGCCAGAACCTCAATGGGAGCGGTACCTATAATGCCGTTGGTTACGTTTCGAAACACCCACTGGTACCACATCACCCGTTGGCCTAGAGCCGGGATGGTTACCACGCAGCCCGAAGCGCAAGAAACACCATTGTAGCTGTCCGTGCCCTCGAAGCTCAAGACGCCAGCACCTGTCTGGATCCCCCCTGCGTTGGCGATACAAGCCTCCTGACGCCGCGTGCAATTGAAGCTGGGGCTATACCCGAAGCGGACGATGGCGTTATCAGTACCCGGGGGAACCGATCCTCTCGTGAGCACAATCGGAATGAAGTCCGTCCGGTTGATGCTGCTCGATCCCGGCAAGGGTGGCAGTTTTGCAAGGATCGTCTCGGTCCGATTCTGGATCAACTCGACGTTGAAGAACATCCATGAGCCGTCAGCCAAGCTTCGGCCATTGCCTGTGAAGTTGCCGCCGGCTGGCGGGATCAGGCCCTTGGTAATTCTCCGGTTGGCAAAACCATAAGGCTCATTGGCCCCCGTGAACACATATTGCATCGCGAAGTCGCTGACGGAGCCTAGTTCGGCAACGCAAGGGTAGTTGGCGGGGATGATACCGCCGAGTCCTTTATCGAAGCAGGCGTAAGTGCCGGCGAGCGAGGTGCCGGTAGGCCAAGGCGTAGGGAAGGGCACGTTCACATAAATATCCCCTGCGGTCGATCCGCTAAGGCATTCATTGGCGACGTAGGCCTGACACCCTGTGTAAAACCCTCCGCTGCCGTCCGTAATGATAGATGCAGGGCCGCTGATGTCTTTCACCACGTGATGTCCGATCTGGTAGCCCAGGCGCTGGCGCTTCTGATCCATCGGCCAAGCCGGCTCGAGTCCGGTGATCTTGAAGATATTCGTCATGCCTCCGACCAGGGCAGTTGTCTGCAGGTCGACGTTCCCCAGGTTCCATGGATTCACGTCATTGAAAGCCAGCTCACATTCGTTCGGCGAGCTGTGATCGCATTTCACTTTCGATGGGTGATGCTCACAGGCGTCTCCGTAACACAGGCCATAGGAAGTGGCGAGCGTCGGGTTTCCGAAGGGCGTGTTGGAACCGATGATGTAGTTCGCTGTGGGGCTCTTGACGGTGCCGGTCCGGATTGCTGCCGGCGTATTGAACGGGCTCAGAATCGGACAGGCTTCCGCGTCGATGGTGTCGCAGGCATCCGCTATGGTCAGATCAATGCTGCCGATCGCGCTGTTGGTTGAATGGCTGCCCACGGAGAGCGCAACGTCCTTGTAGATCGTCGCGTTCGAGAGGTTCTGGCCGTAGGGATCGTTGGTGTTGGCGGCAGTCGGATCGGAAACCGAATCCCACCAGGCATAGGCGCTCAGGCTGGCCCCGAAGGGATAGGAGTCATACGGAATGCAGGAGCACCAGGCGTAAAAGTTCGCACCGGAAGAATGCGGCACCACCACATGGTCCGAACTGAATCCGCGCTGAATAACCCACGTCGTGCCGCTGGTGTTCGCAATCAGACGGACCATTTCCGTTCCGGTCGTCTGTCCGCCCACCAGCGCCGCGTCGCTGATCTGTACGGTGTCGCCCCGCGCCCATTGCTGACCGGCAACAGTGAAGCCGCTAAACGGACTGGCCGGCGTGTTGGTGTTAAATGTGACGGAACTACACGTAGCGCCCAGTGTCCCGAAAGGGTGACCAGGGGCCAGCGCCTCGCAAGAGGACAGCGACGTTGATAATGATGTCGTGGAGTGGGTAAGGAAGTACCCCGACGTCGCTTCGGTGGCTTCACTTCTAAGGAAGGTCCCTCCGATGTACAGATCACTGTTGCCTTGATCGAAAGCGGTGTGGATTCCGCACCAGCGGAAGCCGGGGCTCGACCACGTGTTGATCGCCGCCGAGACAGCACCCGTGGTTTGGTCGATGAGGGCAAGCCATGCCAAGCCCTCCTGAGAGCCGGACTTTACTACGATCTTGCCATTGTGCAGCCCAACCATATCCCAGCCCACATATAGGTTGGCATCGTAGTCGGGACGAAGGGCGTGTACCGCCGTTGGGATATCGCTCAGTAGGACCGACTGGGTCATAGGCGCAAAATTCCCGCCTTCGATTGGACCCAAATCCGTATTGGCCATGTCCAACTTCATTTTCAGGATTAAAGGTTTGTTGGTGGGAGAGGGAGCCAGTCCTGAATTGGGAACAATGAGGCAATAAAGGTAATCGAAAGAGGCATCCGTGGCTGTATCGAAGGGTAAAGAAGACTCGTTGCAACCCTGAACGCTACCACCAGTTCCGTTACTTCCCAGGATTCCGAGGTGCCGCACTTCTCCATCGATGGGAGCAATCCACCACAGGTTCCAGTTGCTATTGCCCATAGACGTTCCGCAGTGATAACCCTGCTTGCCCAAACCGTCCGACCGGAGTTTATTACTGCAAAGGACGCTCTGACCACCGCCGCCGTCGAGCTGGTTTAGGATCGATTGGCCTACGCCAATTTGCGCGCGCAGCTCGATGGTGTTGGAGGACGTAGTGCGCTTGCGGACTAGGACACCGAAGCCGCTAAACGATCCGGCCAGTCCTGTGTTGTTGCCGGGGTTGGTGGTTACCGTCAGATGGAATCCGTCCGTGTAGGTCGCAACGATGAACGGGTTGCCGCCCAGGATGATCGTAGCCCCAACCGGAATAACAGGAAAGGCGGACCCTCCACTTGTTCCAACAACCGTGTTGCCGGTCGAGGAAGTATTGACCACGAAGTTGTGAACCAGCGTATCGGGGATCTGGGGCGGCGACTGGCCGGGGTTGAGCCACGCCGCGAGGTAGGCCGCGATCAGGCCGGGGGCTGCATGGGCCGGATCGTCACCAATCTTCTGCTCCGTGGCCGCGCCTATCGTGGCTGCACACGCCGCGGAGGGAATCCACTTCCCGTAGGGATTCGTTTGATCGATGGTCAGCGCAATTTCGACTTTGCCGTCATCGCCCGTGGGTGATCCGGTGACTCCGCAGGTTGGCAGGGCGTTCACCAGATCGATAGGTCTGTCTGGCGGATTGTAGTCGTAATTCAGAAACAAGATGCTTTGCGAAGCCGCGCACGCGCCCCCGCAAGTTGCTCCCGCACCCGAGGTATTGAGCGCGTTGTTTGGATTGGTCCAGTTTGTGGACGCGTTGTAGGCACGATTGAAAGTCGTCACACCGCCGAGCCCGCCCACTGTTTCTTGCCGTGGAAACGTCAACCGTTTCAACAGCACGCCAGTTTGCGGATCGATCACCGTCGCGGCGCGGTTGGTTTGGTCGAGATACGGCCACGCCGGCTCACCGGCCGGCCCCGCAGGATCAAACGGCACATCTGCTAAGGTCGGGTCTCCCTCAAGATTAGCGGTTCGAAAAGACACTGTGGCGGTATCCGAGCCGCAGGTTACGCGGCCATAGTGCTGGGTAAAAGCCTGCAGCGCTCGCGAATATCGAATTCCATCACTCGCCACGGGAGCGTAATCGATCCCCGTCCCGCCTTGACCCAGCACAAAGCTGCGCGCGCTCCCGCGCGATTGAGAACCCGCTCGATCGTCGCGATTGGAGTTCGGGAAAAGCGCGGTATCCAGGTCGTGTACCAGCGGGGTCAAGGCGCTCGACTCGCTTACTTCCCACGTACACGCCGCCGCCCCCTGCGGAACCACGTAGCTGATCACCGCCGACCGCGGCGTTGCATGAACGCGGAAATTCGCGGCAGCCGTGAAGTCCGCCGCCCAGCCCGCGATCGGTACTAGAAACGCAATCAGAAGTCGCATCGTTACCCTTGACAGAACCATTTGGAATCTCCGATCGAGTACACGCAGATCACGATCGTGTTTACCGTGGGCGTCAAAGCGGCCTTGATATTTCCCGCGGTCCCCAGCGGCGCTACACCGTCCATGATGATGGTCAATAATTCTCCGTCGCTTACGTTGGCGGCTCCGATGGTCTGAATGGTCGTGGTCCCGGTGATGTGATGCACGCGATTAGTGGGTGTGATAGTGGACGCGCTCGCAAGATCTGCGCCCAGGCCCGGATTGAGCCTGAACCCGAATGCGAGGCTGTCAAAACTCAGCGTCCGTGTGCCTCCCGCGTCGCTCGAGCCCATGAAGGTGCCGGCCACGATCCGGTCTTTGCGCAGAAGCGCCCGTAAATCCGTAACACCGCTGCTGTCCCAGCTTCCGCTCGTCGCCGTTCCCGTTGCAATCTCGATGTCATCCACTCCGAATGCGGACCCAACCACGCTGTTACAAGACATGCCCGAGCAGGTCAGGGTTAGCCCTCCTTGATACACCTTCAGGGTGAGCGGGCTTGCGGAGCTATCGAAGGCGATGCGTGCGGTTCCGGTCCCTCCACTGAGGGTAATCGTCGCGCTGGCTGTGAACGTGGTGACCACACTCCCCACTCCCACCGTGCACGGATCCGCCGAGGACGCCGCAATAGTCAAAACCGTGGACGATGTCCGCGTCACCCGGCATGTCGTCAGACCCGAAACCGTGCTGGAGCCCCCGCCTCCGCTGCCGCCCCCCTGCACCGTCCAAGTGCCCGGGCCGGACGTGCAAACGTAAACATTGGCGCCTGCGGCCGCGTCCGTCTTCAGAAAGATCTCCCCCACCGAACAAGTCGATGGAAGCTGCGTTCCTGTCTTCGCCGGCTTGGTCGACGGCGCGCCCGAAAAGTCGATTGGCACGGTCGTATTGAACTGATTGATAGGATTTATCTTCGTGCTCTGGCTGTGGGCGATGCTCAGGTAGAGCCCCACCGACGCACAAATGAAGCAAATCCAAACCCAAGATCTCATTGCCCTCTCCTCGGCTAGAGCCTAAGCCATCCGAACGGCTTGGCCTAGCCGCCCGTTTGAGGATCTGACTCAAATCAAGAGATTTTCAGGCCCGACGATGGTGGTCACGTCTCCGGCTTGCAAAGAGATGCCGCCCTTTTGCAGCACCACCCTCAAGTCTGGAATCGGAAGACTTGCTCGTCTGCCCCAGCCGAACGCTGCTGCCCAGCGTATCGGTAAATTGTCTTTGCTGTGAACTCTCAACACAGGCGAAGGCGCCTTCTGTCCGAACGCTAAGGATCGCCAGCCGTTCTCTGTCAGCTCCACTTCACCGCCCGAGGATAGCGCGAACCACATTTGTTCCCCGCCAATCTGGTACTGCCTCTCACCCGTGGATCGCGGACGCGACGCGAAATGCCAAAACTGCTCCACCTCGTGCTCCCCAGGCGGGCCCTGCATCTCGTCCAGCACCAGCAGAAGGTCGGGCTTGAGGAATACAACCCTCCGCCTATGCTCGAAGCCCCCGTAGCGGCACACCCCATCAAAGTAGTCTCGATCCTGGCCGGCCTTCCATGCCAGCAATTCCACCTGCGGCGGATGGACCCAGCGGAACGCGTTCGCGGCCACGGCCTGATCCCGGCCATCGATTCGCATGGTATTGTGCGCGGCCGAGCTCCGAAACCGGTTGCGCCACTCTGGATCGCTGACATACGTATACGTTCCCGGATCGATCAGAATCTCTGCATCGCCGTTTCGGTCACTCTTTCGTAGGATCAAACTCAGCGTGTCCGAGTGGCTATGTCCCGCCGTTCCCGGGCCGAAAGGGCCCCCGTCGATCAATACCTGGACGCCTCCGGCCTCCATGACCGCAATCCCGGAGTCCGCATGTAGCCGAGATTGCGGCTTCCACCCGGCCCTGGGGCGTGCCTGCAGAACCTCGGCCCCCAGCCACCATGCAGCCTGCTCCGCTAGATCTTCTTGATCAAACGCCTGTTCCGGCCGCAGCAATACCGCCGACGTCGCCAGTGTTGCCCGTCCCGGCTGGCTGATTCCAAATGGCAGACCGAACAGCCTGCCTCCATCGTCGTCGCCCAGGAGAGGAAGCTGTAGTGCGGGCCCCATAAGCATGGCGAGATGTTCCCCCATCCGCCGCAAAATCTCGTCTTGAGCCGGATCGTCTTCTCCCAACACTTTGTGTAGTAGAAAGAAATCCAGCGCGTACACGTGGTAGTAGCTCGACTGCTCGAAATGACTACCGTCGGATCGTACCTGCCGCTCGAACTGTTCTCCCACCACCTGGGCGCCCAGCCGCTTCCATCGCCCCGCGCCTGGAAACCACGGGTACAGGATTCCCACTGCTTCGAGCGCGACCGCCTCGCCCAGAAGGTGTGTATTGGGCGAGAAGTAGAACGAGAGATTCGGCTCCAGATAGCAGCCGTGTTGATACAGACTCTCCAGCAACTGGTCACGGACACTGAGCTCTGGGCCCACAAGATGATCCACCCATATCCAGGAGAGAGCCCGAAAGGCCACCTCCAGAGCGCTGCACCAATTGATACCCTGCGGGAGCGGATTCTGCGACCACCACGTGATTAATTGCCGTTCCGTTTCGCGCAGAAACTCTTCGCGACCTGAAAACAAGTACGCCTGCGCCAGGATGACCAGATGCTGGTGCCGGTTCAGCTCCCAGACCACCTTGTGGTCTCCAGTTCTCTCGAAATCCAGATACGGAACGCGGCGGAAATAGGAGAGATCCGTGGTTTTTCCATGGACTGCGTCCCTGCGCCAATCGATGTGGTCTCCCAGGCCAACGACAAGTCCGAGCAGGCGGAAGTGATGCGCCAGAATTTCTTCCGCCAGACTCACTACTTGCGTTGAATAGCCGGTTCCCCGAAGCGCTTCCACGACCTGCGCCGGGGGTGGCAGCTTACTCGCGATCGGCCCTCGATAGGTCCTCGATAGGTGGGGCGGGCGCAACCATAGCCGCAGGTTGGATGCTTCCTGGCGCAGACGAAAGGAGATTTCCCGGAGGCTCCGCATTCTACACGATGGTCTTTTGCGGCGGGCGTACCCAATCCCATAAGTGCTGCCGGTGTTCCGCTTCCATGCACGTAAACAGCGCAGCGACCAAATACAGTGAACTCAACAGCACCGCCGCCGCTCCCAGCTGAATCCAGTTGGCGCCCGCCAACAGGTGGGATTTGAGGAACCATCCTAAAGCGAAAATTGGTGCGGCCGTAAGCACAGGAGCCATATAAATCGAATTCATGTAGTAACCGAATGACACGTTCACACTGCGGGACACGATCCAGGGAGTAATGATTCCCCGGCTCAGCAGCATCAGAATTGAGACCACCCACGCGGCTCCCAGAATCCCGTGCTGGGGGATCACCAACCACATCAGCGCGATACTTACTACCGCCTCGGCTAGCAGCACCCGGGAATACCACTGGTGTTTTCCAAGCCCGAATAGGATCGAACTGGAGTTGAACTGGCCAGCCATGGCGATGGCCACCGCAGGTGCCAGAATCGGCAGGAGCGGCGCGCTGTTCGCTGCAAATTCCGCACTGATCCACTTCGTGATCAGCTCTTTTCCATAAAGCAATAGAAACAGTACCACCGGCATGAAGATGGCGAAACAATACCGGTTGGTGTAGATACCCAGCCGCAAAACCGATTGATAGTCCTCACTCGTGTCGAGCGCCGCCGAGCGCGATCGGGTCACGATTCCCACTCTCGAAACCGCATCGACTCCGTATTGCAACAGTCGCAGCGGCAAGCTAAAGAAGCCCACGAACGCCGTCGGGAGCAGATGTCCTGTCACCAATGCGGGCCCCTGGTTTAACAACAGATTCGCTGCCGTCGCCACAAAAGAGTGCACCCCGTAGTGAGTCATTTCCCGGAACATGCCCCACCGGATCAAGACCCGACCGAACCGCAGCCCAGGGAAAATACGCGAAAAATTCCAGAAATTCACCAGATAACACAGCAACTGGCCGATCACGACCATAACAGCCATCTCCAGCAGCCCGTATCCGTTCAGCACCAGTACCAGACAGCCGACGCCCCGCACCATCAGCATCGCGATCCACGCGCGGCTGGTCAGCTCGAACCGCTGGAAGCCATCCAGACATGAGGTGAAAATGTGTAAAAGGACGAAGCCGCTCCAGCTCAGTCCGGTGAGCAGAATCAGGCGCGAAAACTCAACTCTGTAAATCGGAGAGACGCCTGGGAACAGCACCGCCGAGTGGGACGACACCAGTAGGGTTGAGCCGACCAGAACAACTGAAATCACCGAAAAGAAGGCCAGAGCCGTATTGATCAGCTCGTTGAGTTTTTCAGGCTCGTTCGCGGTGCGGTAGCGGGCCGAGAAGTTTACGATCGCCGTGTTCATCCCAAAGTCGAAAAACCAGAAGTAATCCAGTAGTGCGAAGACCAGGGCCCAGATTCCATATCGCTCCGCTCCCAGCCGCCGCACGATAATGGGAGAAAGCACGAACCCAATGAACAGACTAACCCCCACCCCCAGCCAGTTCCATAAGACGCTGGTTAGAAACCGGCTCGGCGGGGCTGGTGAAAAAGCTTCCTGGTCGGTCAAGACTGGCTCAGCCACTGGTTCCTTCATGCTAACGCGCCCTGCGTGCCCGCGCCTCTGTTACATTAGTGTGAGTATCTGTTAAATGTGCGGAATCGCCGGCTTCTGGTTGTTTGATTCGTCCGCTTCCCTGGAAACAATTAGGTCCATGTGCGATCAGATCCGGTATCGCGGACCGGACGACGAGGGTTTTCACGTCGACGGCGGCTGCGCCATCGGCATGCGCCGCCTGAGCATCATCGATCTTGCCACCGGCCACCAGCCGATCTCCAACGAGGACCGCTCGGTCTGGATCGTTTTTAACGGCGAGATCTACAACTTTCAGGAGTTGCGGCGGCGTCTTCTCCAGCAGGGTCATCGTTTTCAAACCGCCAGCGATACCGAAACCATCGTCCATCTCTACGAACAGGAGGGCGTCGACGGGCTGACGCGGCTGCGCGGCATGTTCGCCTTCGCGATCTGGGACGCCCGCCGCCGAGAAATACTACTGGCGCGCGACCGCTTTGGCAAGAAGCCTCTATACTATGCAAGCACTCCGCAAGGCCTTTGGTTCGGCAGCGAGTTGAAGTGCCTGCGCGCGGCCGGCGTTCCCGAAACCCTGGACGCCGAGGCGCTTCGTCTGTACTTCCAGTTCTCTTATATTCCAGATCCCCGTACACCCTTTACCTCCATGCACAAGCTGGAGCCCGGAACCTGGCTGCTGGCGCGATCCGATGGGACCGTACGCCAAGGCCGGTACTGGCGCATGCCTCCTCCCACCACCCACTTTCTGCCTGGCACGCAGCCACCTGCCGAACAGGATGTTGCCACGTCCCTCCGCGATCGTTTTGACGAATCCGTCCGCATTCGTATGCTCGCGGACGTTTCGTTGGGCGCGTTTCTCAGCGGTGGCATTGACTCCAGCGCCGTGGTGGCCTCGATGGCGCTGCAATCCCCGGATCCGATTAAGACCTTCTCCATTGGTTTCAAAGAAGCCGCGTTTAATGAGCTGGAATACGCCCGCATGGTCGCCCGCCAATACAAGACCGACCATCACGAGCTGCTGGTGGAGCCCGATTCCGTCAGCCTGGTTCCGCTGCTGGTCAAGCATTTCGACGAACCCTTTGGAGACACATCCGCCATTCCCACGTTCCTGGTCTCGCAGTTCGCCGTCCAGCACGTGAAGGTCGCGCTCTCCGGAGATGGCGGCGACGAACTATTCGCAGGCTACGAAAGCTTCGCCGACGTTGAACGGCGGCACATCTTCAATCAATTGCCACAGCCTCTCCGCCGCGTGCTGACGCACATCGCCGATGCGCTGCCCTATTCGGCGTATGGGAAGAATTATCTTCGGATGGCCGGCCGGCCAACCGAGTTGGAACGCTATTTCGAATCGAACTACGCCCCCTACTATCTCCGGAAGCGGCTGCTAGCGCCGGAGTGGATGCTGCCGGCGGATGCTGCGTTCCTCCGGCGCACATTCCCCGATTGCCTTTTGCCGGAGGGCGTCGATATGCTTTCCCAGGCGCTCTATTTTGAGTCCACCGCCAAACTGACTGGTGAATTCCTGGTCAAGGTAGACCGGATGTCCATGGCAAACTCTCTCGAAGTGCGCTGCCCCTTGCTCGATCATGAGCTGGCTGAATATGCCGCCGGCATCCCGAATTCCTGGAAGCTGCGAAACGGCAAGGGTAAATACATCTTTCTGCGTGCTATCGGCGACCGCCTTCCTGCGCCCTTGCTGGACCGCCCCAAAATGGGATTCGGCGTACCACTGGCAGATTGGTTCCGCACTTCGCTGCGCGAGATGCTGTGGGATAATCTCACCGCTTCCCGCTTTCTCGATCGGGGCCTGGTGTCCCCAGGTTTCTTGCGGTATCTTCTCCAGGAACACCAGAGCGGACGACGTGACAACAGCTTCTGGCTGTGGCAGCTCCTGTTCCTGGAACTGTGGTTTCGTGAAGTGGAGCAACCGGTGTGCTCGCCGGCGCTCGCTCGCTGAAGGAATGTTGTTGATTGGCCGATAGTTAAACTGTGTACTAGGGTTTTCGAGAACTCTTTGGAAAGGCAGCTGTGGCAAAAACAGAGGGGTTGAGCAGCCATCAAACCATGGAACAAGCTTCGTTCCGGGATCCTGGCGGAAGCGTCTTCCTGCGTGAGCAGCGTGTTTTCAGGATTGTCACGCCGGCTGGCCAACAGGATCTGGAGGCGTTCCTGGCTTCGCCTTCCGCGCGTCGCATTATCGGTAGCGGCCAAGTCGTATCCTCCACGCAGCTGGCCGAGCCGGAACGTCGTGCCCTACTGGATTCGGACGGTCCGTGGGACTTATTCAAAGACCTCGCGCACTGCATGGTTTGGGAACACGAACGGATTCCATTCCCCAGCTTCCCCTACGAATGGCCGCCGACGATGCTGTACGCCGCGGCAGAGTTGACGCTGGATCTGGCGGAGGCTCTCCTCCACGATCAGCTCGGATTGAAGGACGGCACTCCGTACAATATTTTGTTTCGCGGCCCGCAGCCAGTGTTCGTGGATCTGCTTTCCGTGGAAAAGCGTCGCCCTGGCGACCCCACCTGGCTCCCCTACGCCCAGTTCCTTCGGACCTTTCTTCTTCCCCTGGCCGCCCACAAATTCTTTGGCCTTTCGCTGGATTCGGTATTCATGACGCGGCGCGATGGCTTGGAACCCGAAGAAGTCTACCGGTGGGCGGGCAAGCTGCGTCGTTTGCGCCCGCCGTTCCTGAGTCTGGTGACCATGCCCACCTGGCTGGGAGCCAAGCACTCACCCGACGATACCGCCCTGTATCAACCCAAGCTGATGGAGAACACGGAGAAGGCAGATTATGTGCTGCGGGCCCTGTTCGGGCGTCTCCGCCGCCAGCTGAAGGCTGTCGCTCCCGAAAAATCGTCGTCCACCTGGACCACGTACATGACCACCAACAACAACTACAGCGGCGAGCATTTTGAGGCTAAGGAGAAATTCGCCCAGCAGGCGTTGTCCGAATGCACGCCCGCGGCAGTGCTCGATGTGGGCTGCAACACCGGCCACTTCAGCGCCATCGCCGCCAACGCGGGCGCCCGTGTCGTGGGGATCGACTACGATCCCGCCGTACTCGATGAAGTTTGGCTGCGGGCGCGTAAAGACCGCCTGAATATCTTGCCGCTGGTGGTCAACCTGACCCGACCCACGCCGAGTCTGGGGTGGCGCAACCGAGAGAATGCCTCCTTCCTCGACCGCGCCCAGGGATCCTTCGATTTCGTGTTGATGCTGGCCGTCGCCCATCACATGCTGGTGACGGAACGCATCCCGCTCGGCGAAATCTTGTCGCAGGCTGCCGAACTCACCACCACCTGGCTTCTCATCGAGTTCATCGGACCGGAAGATTCCATGTTCCGCCGCCTCACTCGCGGCCGCGACGAGCTGCATCGTGGCTTGGATCACGTGGTGTTTGAAACTGCTGCCGCGCGCTGGTTCCAGGTGGTGCGGTCCCAGCACCTCGACAATACCCATCGCTGGCTGTACCTGCTGAAGAAGCGATGACCGGGCGTACCTCTTTCTGGGCGGATTGGCTGGCCGGCGTCTCTCTCGCCAATCTGTGTTTTTTGCGCGTCTGGTCTGAGCTCCTCACCTACTCCCGCGCCGATACCTTCTGGATGAAAATGCCCCCGGCGCGCATCGACTTCGGCGCCGGCATCGCCAACGTGCTGTCGTGGGGAACTCTATTCGGCCTGTTGCTGAATTTCAGGCGGCGCATGCCTGACCGGTTCCGCCGCTACGCTAACATCGCGCTTCTTCTTTTTCTCGTCGTCCCGCTCAACGCCCTGCGAGGAATTCTCTCCAATCAATACTCCTATCTCAAGTCGCCCCTGTTCGAGTTGGTCGGTCAACGGGGTGCTTTGACGCTGGGGGTCGGTGGCGCTGTAGCCTCGGCGGTTGTTCTATTTTACTTTCACCGTCAGCTCGCCGATGCGGCGCAGGTGGCTTTGCGGATTTTGTCGCCGTTGGTGGCATTTACTCTCCTTCAGGCCGCCCTGGCGATGGTTCGCTATGATCCCCGGCCGTTCGCCTATCAGCCGTTGCAGCCCCTTCTCACCGATCCGCGTCCGTTGCCCCGCGTGGTATGGATCATCTTCGATGAATGGGATTTCCGTTTACCTTTCCTGGATCGCCTGCCGGGGTTGTCCCTTCCTGACGTGGACCGCTTGCGCCGCGAATCCTTCTTTGCCCAGAATGCCCAACCACCGGGCCCGGGAACGCCAATCTCCATGCCGGGTTTGATCACCGGCCGCCTAGTAGACCAGGTACGCCAGGAAGGCCCGAATGAGCTGCTGCTCACCTACCAGGGTGAACACGACCCGGTACCCTGGAGCCGGCAGCCGAATCTTTTCGATGCGGCCCGCACGCTGGGCTTCAATACCGCACTACTCGGCTGGTATCATCCCTACTGCCGGGTGATCGGGCACAGCCTCTCGTCATGTGATAGTTGGGAGATGGCCATGCAGCACAACAGCATGGGAGACAGCTTTTTCCAGATTCTTCCCAACCAGGCCCGCAGCTTGCTCGAGACGAATTTGTTCTCTCCGTTCGGACAGTCTTTGCCCACAGAACAGCAAGCCAGCGTGGCGCAGACGATGCTGGCTCGCGGCAAGGCCTTGATCGTGGATACTCGCTTCTCGATGATCCTGCTGCATCTTCCAGTTCCTCACGGGCCCCATTCGTACGACCGGCGGAGCGGCACGTTCACTCTGGCCAATAGTCCCATCAAAGGCTACTGGGACAGCCTCGCACTTCAAGATCGCTTCCTGGGAGAATTGAGACAGGCACTGGAAGATGCCGGTTTGTGGGACCAGACTACGCTGGTCGTCAGCGCCGACCATCACTACCGGGAAGACAAACTGCTCGACGGCAAGGAGGATCTTCGCATCCCGTTTATGGTGAAGTTGGCTGGACAAAAGGCCGGCGTAGAGTACCAACCTGCCTTCAATACGATCCTCACGAAGAATCTGATTCTGGCTGAGCTCAGAGGGGAAATTCCGGATACGGCCGCCTTGCAACGGTGGATGCAGGCTCATTCGGCGCCCCAATTCTGACGATGTCCTGAAAACCATGGCGGGGAACGCGAAGCCCACTCCGGTCCTGCTTCTGGTGCGCGAACTCGGGCTGGGCGGCAGTGAGCGCCAATGTGCCGAGATCGCGAAAGCCCTCGACCGCAGCCGCTTCCACGTCCACGTGGGCTGCATGCGCGATGGATTCCGCGGCACCGAGTTGCGGGCCTCCGGTGTACCCGTGACGGTCTTTCCGGTGCGGTCGTTGTACGACCCTTCATGCTGGTCAGGTTTATGGCGGCTGAACCGCTATCTGCGCCGTCACAACATTCAGTTGGCGCACGCGTTCGATGTGCCGATGAACCTGTTTGCGGTACCCTCGTCCAGGCTGTTCCGTACTCCCGTGGTGCTGGCCAGCCAGCGGGCGTTTCGTGACCTTACACCGGGAATGACCCGCCGTCTGCTGCGCATCACGGACCGGTTTGCGGATGGGATCGTGGTGAATGGCGAGGCCGTGCGCCGGCATCTGATCGAAGACGAATCCGTCCGCCCGGAGCGCATCCATCTCTGCTACAACGGCATCGACCTCAGCCAGTTTTCCTTCCAGGCTCGTCAAGAAACACCGAAGCTCACCGTCGGCGTGGTGTGCGCCCTGCGGCCCGAGAAAGACCTGGCCACCTTGATTCGGGCGTTCGCGCACGCCCGACAACCTCACTGGCGGCTCCTGGTGGTGGGATCCGGCCCTTGCCTTGCCGAACTGCAGAAACTGGCGCGGGATCTAGAAATTGCGTCCGCTGTCACGTTTCAGCCAACCACGGATCAAGTACCCGCATGGCTGTATAAGATTGATATCTTCGTACTGCCTTCTTTGTCGGAAGCATTCTCAAATTCGCTGATGGAGGCCATGGCATGCGGCTGCGCCGTAGTGGCATCGCGCGTAGGCGGCAATCCCGAATTGGTGATCCCGGACCAGACCGGGCTATTATTCCAAGCGGGCCAAAGTGAAGACCTGGCGGCGGCCCTGGAGCGCCTGGCGGAGAATCATGCCCTTCGCCAACAGCTTGCCTCCTCTGGATCGGAGTTGGTACACACCCGATTCTCGCTGGCGGCCGCCGCGCGGCGCATGGCGGAGATCTACAGCGCCTTGCTGCAAGCCGGTAATTCCCGGTGACCCATTACGCTGGTCTTAGAATGCACGTTAAAGCAGAGGTCATGAGCTCACGCACCAAAGGAAGATGGGTGACCACGGGCAACCCCTTGACGCCGCGCAGCCAAAGATACTCAACCTTCATTCCCGGAGCCGATGAGACCAGCTGTTCAAACCGGCGGACAGTCATTTTGTTCAATCCGCCGCGCACATCTTCAATTCGTTTGGCGCCGTCGCTGCCGTCCGGGTAGAGATTGCGAACACTGAGCAGCGTTTTCTCGGAGAAGATTAGGTTCAGCCAGGGAATTCTAGTCGTGCCGTTGAGATGCGTTCCGTAGGGAGAGTACCAAGGTTCGGCGAAGGAAATGATCAGCTCCTGGCCGGCTAAGCCGCACATCCGCGCGAGTTCCGCTCTAGGATCTCGAAAATGCTCCATCGACCCGAGGCTCAGGACGATGTCATATTTTTTTGCATCTGGAGCGTGGCCAAAAGAGACGTTATCGGCGCCCGCCTGGGCGGCCAGAGAGCGGCCGTGATTCAGCCATTCGTCATTTATATCCACGCCGTGGACGCGGCTGGCACCCGCCTTACGCATGGCGACGGCTTGCCATCCGGGCCCGCAGCCATAATCCAGAACGCTCTTATTCTGAATCCTTTTCACAAAATCCGGGATCATTTGAATGGCATAATCGATCGCATTATCCAGGGTATAGTCGACCGTCGCCGTGCCCAGCGGCGCCGCGTTGACGGGGCGGCAGAAAGCCAGCAGGAGCCTCTCGGAAAGCCGCAGAGCTTCTCCGTCTCGGTTGTGTGTAAAGGTAATTGCTTCCCTATTCATTGACCCGAATTCCCCTCCGAGACTTCCGCCAGTATACACCGCGTTTTAATCGTGTTTTCATGCAGCCGTAGCACCCGGCTGCAGAGCATTGTATACAGCTTTATAAACATTCAAGACCGCCTCCTGATTTTCACCCATATCCGAAGGGCACGGCGAAGCTACTTCGGGCGGCATTTTGGCGCGACCGGTTTGCTCCCCAAGCTGACCCAGAATGGCCTGCTCCAGCGCCGCGGGATCATGCAGGGGAATCCGCCGGACTCCCGGCGGACGCATGCCGTTATCGGTCGCAATGACGGGAGTGTCCAGATGCAGGGCCTCGCGCACCGAGACTGCATCCCCGTCGTAGAGAGTGGTGCGGAGCAGCAGGGAGGCCTCTCCGATCGCTTTCAAGGTGATCGCGTGGGGCACATCGCCCTCCAACAGAATATGAGCAGCCCAGGGGACGTTCGCGATGCGGCGCCGCAGATCGTCTTCCAGGCTGCCTGAGCCAATCATAACCAGCCCAGCGCCGGGCCAAACGTCGCGAATTTTGCCCAGCACGTCGATCTGCGCCGGCAGATCGTATTCGGGCTCCAGCAAGCCGACGCTCAGCAGGACCGGACTATGCTCGCGATAAAACGCGCCTAGCCGGGGCGACAGCTGAGTCGCCGGCGTTAGCTCACCCGCATGGGGGGCGATCAGATGCAGCCGCCAGCGGGGCACGCCGAGTCTCTCCATCCACTGAACGATTTCTGCATTGACGCCTATGATCGCGTCGAAGCGGCGCAGGACGAACGCAGCGAAGCTCTGGGAGTTGAGCGCACGGCCCTGCGGCGACGCAGGGAATCCGCCCGAATGAAACGTCAGCACGGCCTTCTTCCCCGGGATCGAGCAACACACCAGGCTTAATGTCAGCAGACGGGTGGTGAGGTCGCCGCCGAGATGCAGATGCAAAACGTCGTAAGGCAGCACCAGCAGCAGACGGACCAGGGCAACCGCGCTTTCGGGGTAATATACTTCGTTCGCATTCGCCTTGCGATGGCGGGTGAGATTGATAACGGAACAGGGGATGCCTTGACGGCGGAGATGCTCTCGAATCGCCACCAAATTGGTTTGGACACCGCCGTGGGGAGGCGGAAAGGGACCTAGCTGAAGAACTCTCATGAACCAGAGAGCGCGATGCGAGCGCCACCGGCGCGCGCGGACTCAAGAATACACAAGCACCCGATGGTGGCCTTCGCGCCATCCTCCACTGTCACCTCCGGCGGGCGGCCTTGCCGGACGGCTTCCAGGAATTCGTTCAACTGCGCCGCGTAGCCCTTTTCCGGCCACCAACGGCTACTGCCCTGCCGGATACCGGTATGAATACCGAGCTTCTTGAAATCCTCGGTTACCATTCCCAACCCCGGCGCAAACGCTTCGACGCGTTCCCCGCCGGAGGTGCGACTGCCCACCGTGCAATAGGTTAGATTGGCGATAGATCCGTCGGCGAACCGGCAGCTCGCCACTAGGTTATTTTCCCCGACCGGTTCCTTGCTACCCGTGGGCAAGGAGAACGCAGTCACTTCCACCAGCTCAGCCCCCAACAGCCAGTAGAACAGATCGACGAAATGGCAGGCTTCTCCCAGGACCGCGCCGCCGATGGACGGATCGGCCATCCAGTAATCCCCGGAGATTCCCGGCGAGTTGACTCTGCAATTCAGCACAGCAGGTCCGCCACGCTTCACCAGGCGTTTCTTAAGCTCCATGTAATACGGTGCGAACCGCCGGTTGAATCCCACGGTTAGTTGCAATCCGGTTCTTTGAACCGCCGAGGTGAGCGCCGTGCACTCCTCACGAGTCAGGGCCATGGGCTTCTCCACAAATACGTGTTTGCCCGCCTCGAGTGCGGCCAGGGCCTGCGGGGCGTGATCCTGATTGCGGCTGGCGATCAGAACCGCGTCAATATCGCGGTCCTCGAGAATACGCCGGTAGTCCGAGGTAACATAGGAGGCTCCGAAGCGTACGCCATAGGACTTTCCGCGGGCTCCGCTAGCCGAATAGATGGCGTGCAGCTTGGTATGCGGCGCTTTCTTGATGTTCGGCAGATGCGCCCAGCGCGCCAGGTTGCCAGCTCCGACCACCGCTATCCGCAATTCCCCTTTCGAGCGCGAGAAGGAAGCGGAGGTAACCTGGACGGTGCGTTGAGGCTGGTAAGACACAGCCTCCGCAGGCTCGTCCGCCTGGGGATACCGCAGCAAAACGGCCAGGCTGGAGAGGGCCGGATTCAGGATCGTGTCATAGGCCTGCGGCGCCTCTTGGAGGGCGAACCGGTGGCTCACCAGGCGTTCCACGTCGATCTTCCCGATCGCGAGCAAACGCAGGAACTCCTCCATGTTGCGGTTTTCCGTCCAGCGAATGTAGGAGACCGGATAGTCCAGCCCCTTCTGTTCGTAGAGCGGATCGTAGCTTCCCGGTCCGTAAGCGCGGGCCATGCGCAGCTCGATCTCCTTGCGATACATCTCAAGCCAGGGGAACTCCATCTTGACCGCGCCCACCACCACGATACATCCGCGGTCACGAGTCAGCGCCAGCGCCTGCTCTGCAGGTCCGGAGCTTTTCGCGGCGGCAGCTACGATGGCGCAATCCACGCCGCGGCCTCCGGTGATCGACATCACATGTTGCAGGGCGTTGTCTCCGACCACGGCGTAGTCGGCTCCCAGACTGCGGGCGAGTTCAACGCGGTCGGGCTTCAAATCCACGGCGACTACTACGGCCCCTTGGAGGCGCAGCAGTTGGCTGACTAGTTGGCCGACTAAACCCTGGCCGATCACGGCCACCACATCTCCCACACCCGGCGCGGCGATGCGCACGGCATTCAGAGCTATGCAACCCATGGTGGCAAAGGAGGCTTTATCGCAACCCAATCCAGGTGGCACCTTGGCTACCAGATTGCGTCCCGTCAGGATCGTCTCGCCGTGTCCTGTGCCTTCTCCGCCGTACGCCACAACATCGCCTACGCCGATGTCCGTAACACCTGTTCCGATTTCGGACACCACGCCCGCGCCGGAATATCCCAGCACGGCGTACTCGCTGAACTTGGCCATCACCTCTGAAATCGTCGGCCCCACTCCGGCCACTTTCATCACGTTGTACACCTTACGCAAATGACCCGGGTTATCCGCCACTTCCTTTATCAATCCGTCGCGATGGATGCTGGCGGTTTCCGTGCCGGCGCTGATCAGCGAATACAGCGGGCGAATCAAAACGTGATGCGGCCGCACGGCCGGATCCGGAACGTCTTCGACCACGATGTCCTTCAATCCCCTACGCAATACTTGTTTCATTTCTTGGCCTGAATGACGGGAGCCGGCTGGTTCGCCTGATAGGGAGGAATCAGAAAGTTATAGTATTGGGTCGGGTCGCCGCTCTTGCCGGCCACCGCGGCGCGCGCGACATTGTAGGCCTCGCGGGCTGTGACGTAGTGCAAAATGTAACGGCGCCCGTCGTTGTAGTTTGTTTCCAAATAACGTAGCGTCCGGTCGAAGTTCGGGCCTAGCGTTTCGTTCATGTCCTCTTCGCTGCTGGCGGCATGTCCGAAGACCTTGACGAAAACCCACTCGGGCCGCCCCGGAATGTGAATGTTTGCCTTGACCCAAAGGTCGGCGCGTTTTGGCGTGGCCGGTATGGCCGGATGGATATCCGCGTCTTCCACCTCCCAGAACAATCGCGCCGGATTGGTCGACGGCGCCACCATCATCGGACCCTCGAAAATCACCAGATCGCCCTTGACCTCTTGCCCCACGCGAAGCAGCGTGCCGCGGTCATAGGACTTGGGACGATCGTCGTCAGTGGCGGCGTAGATCGAGTTCACCAGTGCAGGCTGAGCGTGGCTCCACAAAGCGGAGAACGTAAAGTCGGCGAACGATCCCAGATTGCTCAAGATCCGGAGTTCGTGGTCCGCGCCGCAAAAAACCTCGCCCGTGCTGTTGTCGAGTCCCCAATTTCCGTGAATGAAGCCGAAGTGAGTCGTGCCGTCCACGGATTTCAGAAATCCGAATTTCTGAAATTTCTCAATCGCCTGGCGAAACTTGGCTTCCGTGGATGCATCGGTGTCGTGCTCGTGATGGTAGTGGAGTTCGACTTCGCCATAACCGCCGGCGACCAGCCGCGCCAGACCCGCCAGATTCTCGTCGTACAGCTGCTCGCCGGGGTAAAACCAGCTGTGCTGAAGCGCGCGCCCCTGGCTGTCGCGATGGCGCGAGGCTAATTGCGGGTATTCCCGCTCCCAGCGATGGGTTCGCTCAAAGTCGCGCCCCGGCTCGAAATGGTCGGTATAGAAGAACAGCACGTGGATCGGACCGGACGCCGGTTCCGATGGAGCCATGGCCCAGCGGACGTAGTCTCCCGCCCAGTCGTAATACATGCGTGAATAGAACCGGTAAGCCGTGGCCGCTCCGTATAGGCACACCAGCACCAGGGCCACACGCCAAAAGAGTTTTAGTTTCATCGTCCGCCGGTTGTCACCCGACAACTACTTCACCTTGGTTTGTTCGAGCATATTGCGCCACAACTTTAGATACGCATCTCCCGCTACCTGTTTGGCCACTTTTTTGGTATTCCACACCAGGGCCTGCGCGGCCCGGGGCGCCCACTTGGCGGCGGCAAAACCCGCAGCGAGCCGGGCTGGCATGTGACGCTGCAGATAGTATCGGCCCAGCACCCAGCAGCCCGATACGCGGTGCAAGTCCACAGTCGGCTCGGAATTGAATAAAATGGAAAATCCCGCTTCCGCGGCGGTTTCCCCAACCAGAGCCGAATAGTAGCCTCCTGGAACCGAGGCTACTTCCACCGGCGCTTCAAGGATTTCTTCCAGGCAAGTTCGGCTGCGGGTCCATTCCTGGATCAGATCATGCCGGCTCAACTTGGACATCCTGGTAGGGTGGGTAGCAGAGTGGCTTCCGATCAGGTGGCCGCGCCCAACCAGATCCCGCAGCTGGTCAGCGTTCAGGAATCCCGGATGGCCAATGTAGTCCGTGGTCATGAAGAAGTGCCCACGCCAGTCGCGTTCCTCGAGAAGGGGCGCAATGATATCCCAAGCACTTACACCACCATCGTCAAACGTGAGAAACAGGGGCTGTGCGGATTCCCATGGCTGGACCTGTTTGGAAACGGCTATCTGCGGTCTCCCACCCACCGCTTTGATGGCATCGAGGTGGCTCTTAAAAGACGCCGGAGAAAGCTTGTAGAGAGCTGCTGCCGGGCCACGGAAACCGCTGAGATCGACGTCGCCGTCCACAACGTCGTGGTACATCAGTGAAGTAGCTTTGGGCAAAAACTTGCATCCCCTAGGGGAACAATCGTGTCGCTCCCCTCAATCATAGAACATCGGTACGGATTCCGAACGGGTTAACAGCGGCGGTTCCTGGGATTAGACTGATTGATTCTAAAGCTAAGATTTAACGCTAAATCGCTAATGGGGACACCTTAGAACAACGTAGTCCACACGGTACCATCTCGATACAACCCGCAGAAATCCCCTAGTTACAATCCGAGGACGTTGGTCTAAGATGGTAATAGATGAAACCCGGCTTGCAAAAGTTCTTGTACCGAATCTTCGGGGC
>Ga0310810_10000219_pt1 | contig 58275 bp, 44 predicted proteins | sample NCmetagenome_FD_207641 | JGI IMG/M metagenome (GOLD analysis project Ga0310810, IMG submission 207641) | Soil microbial communities from experimental microcosm in Duke University, North Carolina, United States - NC | ecosystem: Engineered > Artificial ecosystem > Soil microcosm > Unclassified ...
CGCGGTGTTGTGGGATGTCCTGTCCCTGCCACTCAGCGGGAGAGGATTTGACAAATCGCATTTCTAACCGAATGGTCTGGAAAGGCCGGCCAAAGAAGGTGACAGCCCCGTAGGTGAAAGAGATGCGGTTTCCTTTGGGAACATCCCAAGTAACGCCTGCCACGGGAAAACAGGCGTGAATCTGTGCGGACCATCGCATAAGGCTAAATACTCCTCGGAGACCGATAGTGAACTAAGTAGCGCGAGCGAACGGTGAAAAGCACCCCGTGAGGGGAATGAAAAGATCTGAACCCATGTACCTACAAACACTCGGAGGCCCGCAAGGGCTGACGTGGTGCCTTTTGCTTAATGAGTCCGGGAGTTGCTGTGTGGTGCGTGCCTAAGGTGTTCTGCACCGGAGGCGGAGCGAAAGCGAGTCCGAAACGGGCGATTCAGTGCCACGTAGCATACCCGAATGCCAGTGATCTACGCACGGCCAAGATGAACCCTGAGTAACATCAGGGGGAGGTCTGAACTCGTGAAGGATGAAAACTTCTGAGATGAGCCGCGTGTAGGAGCAAAAGACTAGTCAAACTGGCGAATTGCTGGTTCTCCCCGAAATAGCTTTGGGGCTAGCCTCGAGAAACTACGCCGTGGGGGTAGAGAGACTGAATGGGTTTTGGGGGTCCACCAGACTACCCTGCCCAACCAAACTCCGAATACCATGGCGACTATCTCGGGAGTCAGAGGGGTGGGGATAAGCTTGCTCCTCGAGAGGGAAACAGCCCAGACCGCCAGCTAAGGTCCCAAAATCAGGGCTAAGTGTAAAAGGATGTGGGAGTGCTAAGACAGCCAGGATGTTGGCTTAGAAGCAGCCACCATTTAAAAAGTGCGTAACAGCTTACTGGTCGAGCACTGCCGCGCCGAAAATGATCGGGCCTCAAGCCCTGTGCCGAAGCTGCGGATTTGCATCTTTCGTTGATCGATGCAAGTGGTAGGGGAGCGTTCCAAACGGCTGCGAAGGTATGCCGGCAAGGCGTGCTGGAGCGTTTGGAAGTGATAATCCGGACTTCAGTAGCGAGCCAATGCGGGTGAGAAGCCCGCACGCCGTAAGCCTAAGGGTTCCTGGGCAACGTAAATCGCCCCAGGGTTAGCCGGTCCCTAAGGAGAGGCCAAAAGGCGTATCTGATGGGAATGGCGTTAATATTCGCCAGCCACCTGTATGAGGTTATTACCGCATGGGGGGGTAGAGGAGGCTATACCAGCGCACGGATAGAAATGTGCGTCCTTGTTCGTAGACGGGGGTTCTTGGCAAATCCGGAGCCCTGCGCAAGCAACGTTGAGGGATGAGGTGACCCGGAAGAAATGAAGGGGAAATGGTTGATGCCATGCTCGCGAGAAAAGCCTCGGCGGGACGAATGCAGGTGACCGTACTAAAACAGACACATGTAGGCGAGGAGCGTATCCTAAGGCGCTCGAGTGAAACCAGTTGAAGGAACTAGACAAACTAGCCCCGTAACTTCGGAAGAAGGGGTGCCTTTGATCGTCAGGGGATTTACTCTCTAAAGCGATCGAGGGTCACAGCAAAGCGGGCTGGGGAACTGTTTATCAAAAACACAGGTCTGCGCAAAGTCAATTAAGACGATATATGCAGACCGACGCTTGCCCAATACTGGAAGGTTAAGGGGTGAGGTCAGCCGCAAGGCAAAGCTTCTAACCGAAGCCCCAGTGAATGGCGGCCCTAACTATGAGGGTCGGGCACTTCAAGGGCCCTCAGTAAATCCGGCTGTATGCTGGAACATCCGTGAATCCTCCCCTACCCTGCCGCAAGGCAAGGTGACAATGGGCGAGGTGCGGACTATCAGCAGGAAACCGAAGGCGCAAGCCCTAGGGATCCTCAGAGACTGTACGCCGGAGAACCGTGCAGTAAACAGTTCACCGTCCAGGGCTGGAAAGTTCTAGATTGCGTCAAGTCGCTATCAATCCGTCGAACCCGTCTTATCGTTGCACGGATTCAAGAGCCAGTCCGATCACCAGGGCGACCTGGTTCTCGGCATGCCTAAGGTAGCGAAGTTCCTTGTCGGGTAAGTTCCGACGCGCATGAATAGCGTAATCACTTGGCCATTGTCTCCAACTGGTACTCGGCGAAATAGAAACGGCGGTGAAGATGCCGCCTACCCGCCACAAGACGAAAAGACCCCGTGAACCTTCACTGCAGCCCTAGTATTGGGTTTAGACTTGCGTTGCGTAGGATAGGAGGGAGACTTTGAAGATCCGGCTCCGGCTGGGTCCGAGTCGACGGTGAAATACCTCTCTTCTCTAGTTTGAATCCTAACCCCGACCCATTGAATCATGGCAGGGGACAGTGTTTGGCGGGCAGTTTTTCTGGGGCGGAATCCTCCCAAAGAGTAACGGAGGAGTCCTAAGGCACCCTCAACGCGGTTGGCAATCGCGTGACGAGCGCAAGGGCAGATGGGTGCTCAACTGCGAGACTGATCAAGTCGAGCAGATGTGAAAGCAGGGCCTAGTGATCCGGTGGTTCCGAATGGAAGGGCCATCGCTCATCGGACAAAAGGTACTCCGGGGATAACAGGCTTATCGCGTCCAAGAGTCCACATCGACGACGCGGTTTGGCACCTCGATGTCGGCTCATCGCATCCTGGGGCTGGAGAAGGTCCCAAGGGTTCGGCTGTTCGCCGATCAATAGCGGTACGTGAGCTGGGTTCAGACCGGCGTGAGCCAGGTCGGTCTCTATCTGTGGTGGGCGCAGGACACTTGAGGAGAGCTGCTCTTAGTACGAGAGGATCAGAGTGGACGTACCTCTGGCGTGGCTGCTATCCTGCTCAGGGTAATCGCAGCGTAGCTATGTACGGCACGGATAACCGCTGAAGGCATCTAAGCGGGAAGCCGCCTCCAAGATAAGGTGTCCCTGAAGGCCCCTCGAAGACCACGAGGTTGATAGGCCGGGGGTGTACGAGCTGTAAGGCTCTCAGCTTACCGGTACTAATCGGCCGTTCGGCTTGTCCGCATATATTAGAATACCAATTCTTCTAAGCGGCTGGACGAACCTAACGCCTTGAACTGCGAAGCTCCTCACCGGAGCTGCGGATGTCCCTCGGTCGACATCCCCCTTCCCTTTTTCACTCCCCGTTCTGACGGTCTGCTTTTGAACAGGGGGGCTGCTCCATGGTCACCCGACTCCTCGGGCGTAAGCTCGGCATGAGCCAGATCTACAACGAAACCGGCCAGTGCTTCCCCGTCACCATCATCGAGGCCGGCCCCTGCACCGTCACCCAGCTCAAGACCAAGGACAAGGACGGCTACGCCGCCGTCCAGATCTCCTTCGGCACCCGCCGCAGCAAGAACATCTCCCGCGCCGAAATGGGCCACATCATCCCCAAGGGGGAGCTCAAGGCCGAGGAGCGCAAGAAGGCGTTTGATCGCCAGCTCAAGGAAACCAAGTCCGCCCCCGAAGTCCTTCGCGAAATCCCCTGGGACGGCAAGGAAGACCTCAAGGTCGGCGCCAAGCTCGACGTCGGCATCTTCGAAGGCTACAAGAAGGTCGACGTCATCGGCACCTCCAAGGGCCGCGGCTTCATGGGCGTCGTCCGCCGCTGGGGCTTCCACGGCCTCCCCGCCACCCACGGCCAGTCCGACCGCGAACGCGCCCCGGGCTCCCTGGGCCGCCAGCACTCGATCTCCCAGGGCGTGCCCCCCGGCAAGAAGATGGCCGGCCACTGGGGCGTCGAACAAGTCACCAGCCGCAACCTCGACGTCGTCAAGGTCGCGAAGGACAAGAACCTGATCTTCGTCCAGGGCTCCGTCCCCGGGCCGACCGGCGGCCTCGTCCTGGTCAAGGAATCGACCTGGACGCCGCCGAAGCCGTCCACCGTGGTCTCCAAGAAGACCAAGGCCGGCCAGGTCGTGAAGAAGAAGTAGTCCCCCCAAAATTCGGGGAACTTCTTGCCAAGAGCCCTTGGCTAGTGCTTAATTAGACCATGCCCGTCCGCCATTGCGTCTTTGTGGCCGATCTGGCGGAGATGGAGAAATCCTTCCAGCTCCCCCTCTCCGTCTACGTCGACGAATTCCTCGAGCGCCCCACCCCCGGCGACCGCCTCCGCGAATACGCGGAGCTCGCCTTCGCCGACGAACAGCAGATCCAGACCCTCCGCAAGGCCGACCGCGAAACCATGGTCATGGCCCGCCGCCTCGTCGCCAGCGGCCAGGGAGAGCCCCGCAAGGAGCTCCCCGCCCACCTGAACGACGTCACCGGCGATTACGCGAAGACCCGCACCACCAGCCAGTTCAAGTGGTTCCTCCACGCCTTCGCCGCCTCGGGCCGCACTTGGATCAAGGAATTCGTCTGCAACTCCGGCCGCGAGTGGGTCGCCGAAACCGTCAACCTGCTCTTCACCCAGCGCGGCTTCTCGTCCACGCCGGAGGAGGGCGAGGAGTTCAAGCTCACCCGCGAGGCCCTCATCCGCCTCAGCGGCCCCTTCCCGATCAACGAGTCGGGCCGCGAGGTCGAGGACCCCGAGCCCGTCAGCGAGGCCAACTTCCAGTGGGTCCCCCGCGAGGACGGCGTGATCAACTTCCGCCTCACGCCCAGCTTCAGCGTCCCCACCGTCGCGCGCACCCTCGCCGGCCTCGATTTCTCGGCCCAGGCCTTCACGGACGCCGGCCGCCCCGACAACCCGCGCCTGCGCGAGCTCACCACCCAGATCGCCGGCAAGTTCCGCGCCGCCCTCCAGTCGCCGATGGCCCGCCCCGCCGTTCTGGCCTTCATGGGCGCCTGATCCTCGGGTACAGTACCGGTAGATGAGTCGTTTCCGCCTCTGCCTCGCCGTCGGCCTCTCGGCGGCCTTCGCGCTCAGCCTCGTCGCGTCGCTCCGGCCGCCCGCGCCAAGATCCGCCGCTTCCTCGCCCACGATTCCTCCGTCGCTCCCCGCTCCGCGCGTGAACTGCGTCCTCACGGAAACCACGAAGCCCCTCCTGACCCTCTGGGGCCAGGCCGCCTTGCCGGACGAGACCATCCTGCGCATGACCGTGAAGCGGCTCGTGGAGCGGGATGTCCGCGGCCGTCTCGAAGCGCACGGGATGCCGATCGGCGGGGACTACGTGGAGGTCCGCGGCGGAGCGTTCAAGGCGGAATACGCGGCTCCAGCCCCCGGCATCTACGTGGTGGACATCGAGCTTCGGGACGAGCTCCAGACGCGCCACGTGCTTGCGAAGCTCTCCCCGGCAACGACTAACCCACGCTGGAAGTTTGAATATTACCGCTGGTCGGGAAACGACTTTCTCTCACGCCTGGCGGAGGAGCTCCTGGAGGTCGAGGCCGTCCTCGAGCGAGTCCGCCTACTCAGCCGGAAGATGGATCAGGAGACCTCATCTCAAGCCGGATGGAGGCGCGCCTCGGATGCCTTCCTGGGACAGGCATGGTTCCTTTGCCGGGAACTGGAATCCGCCCGCTTCCGCTTCCTGTATCCCGCGGTCCATCAGGACCTCCTGGACGCCGCCTGCGCGCTCCGGGACGCGCAACGCCACTTCTACTGGCGGTCCCCCGACGACGGAGGTGGCTTCGGCGGAGCCTACAACGTCTCCTCGAAGACGTGGGTGTTTGGGCCGGACGAGCGTCCCTTCAATTTCCTTCGGATGGAACATTTCCTCGACGCCGCGCGCCAGGTCGCACGCCGAGAGAATGCCCTCTGGATTCTCAAAGACCGTCGTCGGGACAGGCTCCCGGAGGATGACCCCAACGTCGAGAGAAGCCTTCGAGGGGAGGTACGGCCAATCGCGCTCGAACCCGCGCCTCTCCCGCCTCAAGCCGCCGTCTCGGCCGAACGGAAGAAGAAGATCGAAGAAGCCCGGGGCATTCTGCAGAACGCGGACCGCCTCTGGGACGAGGTCGGCGATAAGCAGGCCCCGATCCTCTACCGGAAGCTCCTGGCCGATTTTGCCGACGTCCTGGATGATCTCCAGGCCCGGGCGCGGGTGGGCAACCGGGCCCGCGAATAACCCGTTTTGCACACACTGAACCCCGGGATTTCGTAGCATAGACGAAGGGGCGAAACGGGGGTGTCTAAGCCACATATGGAGCGGACCCTATGAACGCCGTCCTCGCACTCCTTCTCGTCCTCGCGCACGACGCCGAACTCGACAAGGCCAAGGCCGAGTTCAGACAGGCCCTCGTCGACCTCTACCCGACGGCGCTCCAGCAGGCCGGAGACAGGCTCGCCGCCCTCGACCAGAAGTCCGCCACCGACACCCTCATGGACGGCTACGGCAAGTGCGCCGGCGCCATCAAGGGCCTCTGGGTCGAAAAGGTGAAGTGGCTCCAGCTGCGCGAGAGCAACAGCGACTTCAAGATCGACTACAAGACCAACCCGCCCTCCATCCCGCCGGGCGACGTCAACAAGTACGAGAAGTACGTCGCGGCCGACAAGGAGTCGAAGGCCGTCGAGATGAAGATCCTCTCCTTCGAGGCCGCCAAGGGCGCCATCGTCAAGTCGCTCGGGAAGTCGAAGGGCGAGGCGGCCGCCAAGGTCCTCATCCACGAGGTCACCGCCGGTGCCGACTGGCAGCGCCGCGCCGCCGCCGCCGAGGCCCTGGGCCAGATCGGCCACAAGGACGCCCCCGCCGCGCTCCTGGAGGCCCTCAAGAAGGACAAGGAAGCCGCGGTCTGCGTCGCCATCATCGACGCGCTCCGCGAGCTCAAGCTCTCCACCCCCGAGGTCCTGGCCGCCGTCGCGGCCCAGCTTCAGAACGACTTCTGGCAGCTCAAGATCTCGGCCGCCCACGCCCTCAAGGCCACGGGCTCCCTCGCGGCCATCGAGCCGCTCGTCGAGGCGATCGCCAAGGCCGACGGCCGCCTCAAGGTCGAATTCAACGACGCCCTCACGATCCTCACGGGCGTGAACAAGCACGGCGACGGGGCCGCCTGGAAGGCCTGGTTCGACGCCAACAAGGACGCCATCTCGAAGGGCAGCTACTCACCCAAGGCGACCGAGCCCGGCGCGCCGCCCGGCCGCGCCCAGACCACGACGAGCTTCTACGGCATCCCGGTCGAGTCGAAGAGCATCATCTTCGTCCTCGACCGCTCCGGCTCGATGATGGAGCCCTCCGACTGGGAGGAGCCCAAGGACGCGACCCCGAGCGGCCCGGGAGCGGACATCCCCCGGAAGGGCGACCGCAAGATCGACGTGGCCCGCTGGCAGCTCAAGAAGGCCATCGCGCAGCTGCCCGAGGGCGCCGAATTCAATCTGATCTTCTACAGCCACGAGGTCGTGGTCCTCTCGGAGAAGATGCTCAAGATGTCTCCCGCCACGAAAAACCAGGCGTTCACCTGGATCGACAAGATGGACCCCTTCGGCGGCACGAACACCTACGACGCGCTCGAGAAGGCGCTCGCCTATACCGCGGGCGGCACCAGCGGCGAGAAACTCCAGAAGGGCGGCGGCGTCGACACGATCTGCCTCGCGACGGACGGCCTCCCCACGGCGGGACAGGCGGCGAAGCCGGACGAGATCCTCGCGGCCATCCGCGCCCTGAACAAGACCCGCAAGGTGAAGATCCACACCGTCGGCATCTTCACCGTCGACAAGAGCGGCGACGTGGCGAAGCAGCAGAAGGAGAAGGAGGAGGGCCTCAAGTTCCTGAAGCAGCTCGCCGAGGAAAACGGCGGCAAGTTCACCGGCAGCGGCATGATCCCCGCCGACAAGCCCGAGCCCAAGAAGCCCGAAAAGCCCGAGAAGCCGGACGACAAGTAGCCTAGAGCAGCTTCGCGATCACGCTGTCGGCGACGCACTTCCCCGCCCGCGTGAGCCGGACCCGGCCGCCGACGCGCTCGAGAAACGCCTCCAGCCCCGCCGGGATCGTCTCCATCTCGACCCCGACATCCTGCCGCAGGCCGAGGAGCATCCCTTCGATCCGCACCTGCTCCGGCGTCAGCGTCTCGCGGCCCGCGACCACGTCGTCGCGCTCCAGGTACTCGCGGACGTTCGCGAGATTCCACCAGCGCTCGGGCGGCGCGAAGCTGTGGGCGCCCGGGCCGAAGCCGAGGTACGGCCGCCCTTCCCAGTAGGCGCGGTTGTGCCGCGACTCGAAGCCCGGCCGCGCCCAGTTCGAGATCTCGTAGTGATGGTAGTCCGCGAGGACGTCCATCGCCGCCTCGTACATCGCGCGCTCGGCCGACTCGGGCTGCCGCTCGCGGATCTTCTCGAAGGGCGTGCCCTTCTCGTAGGTGAGGCCGTAGAGCGACACGTGCGCCGGCGCCCAGGAGCGCACCTCCTCGAGCGTGCGGCGCCAGCCCTCCAGGGTCTGGCCCGGGACGCCGAAGATCAGGTCGACGCAGATGTTGTCGAGGTGCCGCGACGCCTCGCGGTACGCGCGCCGCGCGCCCTCGGCATCGTGCTCCCGCCCCAGCAGGCGCAGCAGCGCGTCGTCCAGCGCCTGGATCCCGAGGGTGATGCGGGTCACGCCGGCCTCGCGGAGCCCCTCGAGCCGCAGCCCCTCGGGGTTGCACTCGACCGTGATCTCCTCGGGGGCGCCGCCGACGGCCTCGATCATGCGCCGGATCGGCTCCGCGCCCAGCATCGACGGCGTCCCGCCGCCGAAGTACAGGGTCCGCGCCCGCGGCGCCGCCGCCCGGATCTCGCGGCAGACCTTGTCGACGAAGCGCTCGTGCAGCGAGCCGTCGGATTCAATCAGAACGAAGGCGCAGTAGGGACAGCGCTTGCGACAGAAGGGAACGTGAATGTAAACGCCGACGTCGCCGGTCACGGGTAAATCTTGTGCAACATCCTCGGGAAGGGAATGCATTCGCGGATGTGTTCCGTCCCGGCGATCCAGGCGACCGTGCGCTCGACGCCCAGCCCGAATCCCGAGTGCGGCACCGAGCCGTACTTGCGGAGGTCGAGGTACCACTCGAAGGCCTCGCGCGGGAGCTTGTGGTCGGCGATCCGCTTCTCGAGCAGCGCGTAGTCGTGGATGCGCTGCGAGCCGCCGATCAGCTCGCCGTAGCCGTCGGGGGCGATGACGTCGACGCAGAGCGCGTGCTTCGGGTCGACGGGGTCGGGCTGCATGTAGAACGCCTTGATCTCCGCGGGATAGCGGTGGACCATGACGGGACGGTCGTAGCCCTTGGCCACGGCCTCCTCCTGCGGCGCGCCGAAGTCGTCGCCCCAGGGCATCGCCACGCCCTCCGCGTTCACCTTCTTGACGGCGTCGTTGTAGTGGAGCCGGTGGAAGGGCGGGAGGATCTTCTCGAGCTTCGAGAGGTCGCGCTCGAGGACCTTGAGCTCCTCCCTGCGGCGCTCGAGGCAGCGCGTCACCAGGTGCGCGATGAACTGCTCCGCGAGCTCCATCAGGCCGTCGAGCTCGAGGAACGCCACTTCCGGCTCGACCATCCAGAACTCGGTGAGGTGCTTGCGGGTCTTCGACTTCTCCGCCCGGAAGGTCGGCCCGAAGCAGTAGATGCGGCCCATCGCCATCGCGGCGGCCTCGCCGTAGAGCTGCCCGCTCTGGGTCAGGAACGCCTTGTCGTCGAAGTAGTCGACCGGGAAGAGCGTCGAGGTGCCCTCGCAGGCCGCCGGCGTGAGGATCGGCGAATCGACGCAGATGAAGCCGCGGTTGTCGAAGAACTCGCGGATCGAGCGCACGATCTCGGCGCGGACGCGCAGCAGCGCGGACTGCTTGCGCGAGCGCAGCCAGAGATGCCGGTTCTGCATCAGGAAGCCGACCTCGGGGGCGACGTCCTGGATCTGGATCGGGTAGTTCGGGGCCGCCTCGGTGACCACGCGGACGGACTTGAGCCCGACCTCGACGCCGCCGGGCGAGCGCTCGTCGGCCCGCACGGTCCCGACGAGCTCCAGCGAGCTCTCCTGCGGGACGTGGTCGCAGAGCGCGAAGGCCGCGTCGCCGACTTCGTTCTTCACCGCGACGCACTGCACGAGGCCGGACCCGTCGCGCACCATGAGGAACGCGATCTTCCCCTTCACACGCTTGTTGTAGAGCCACCCCCGGAGGGTGACCTCCTGGCCGACGTGCTTCTTGAGGTCTTCGACGTAGGCGAGCATGGAGTCGAAGCTACTCAGGTGCCGAGAATGTGTCAAACCAAAGTGGAGAAAATAACCAGGATGCTTTCTCCACTTACTTGCCGAGACGGTCCAGGATCTCGACCAGGCCGCGCTGCAGGACCTTGTCGGTCTGCAGGTCGCTCATCCACACCTTGCCCTCGTCCTCCATGCGGCGGCGGACGGAGCGGCGGATCTCCTCGCGGACCTGGTCGCGCGTCAACGTCGTCTTGAGGCGGCCGACGAACTCGTCGAAGCCCTCGTAGCCGGCGGTCTCGAACGCATCGTTGTCCGCGAGCTTCCGCAGCGCGGCGCTCCAGTGGGCGTCGCGGTACTTCTCGATCTCGCCCGAGCGCCGCAGCGACCACTCGGCGGCGAAGAGCTCCGCCGAGGGGCGGCCGTCGTCGAACGCGAGGTCGGGCACGACGCCCTTGTGGTCGACCGGGGTGCCGTTGGGCGTCGTGTAGCGCATCACCGTCAGGTACAGGTAGCGCTTCAGGAGCATCGACGAGAGCAGGATCGGCGTCTGGCCGACGCCCTTGCCGTAGGTGGTCTCGCCGATCAGGGTCGCGCGCTTATGGTCCTTGAGGGCGCCGGCGAGCAGCTCGCTCGCGGAGGCCGACGCGCGGTTCACCAGCAGGACCATCGGCATCGACTCGTACTCGCTCTTGACCTTGGTGACGAAGTCCTCGTTGCCGCCCATGGACGGGAGCCGGAAGCCCCCGACGCTCGGCTTGTAGTGCGAGACCGTATTGGTGATGGTGAGCCCCTGGGGCAGGAAGAGGTCCGCGACGCCCGTGGCCGCCGGCAGCGCGCCGCCGGGGTTGTGCCGCAGGTCCAGGATCAGCCCCTTCATGCCCGCGCGCTTGAGCGCGTCGAGGGCCGCCTTGGTCTCCTTCACCAGCTGCATGTCGAAGATGGTCAGGCGCAGGTAGCCCACGCCCTGGCCCAGGTACTCGTAGCGCACGTCCTTGACCGAGGTCTTGCGGGCGGCGATCTTGAAGTCGTACTCGCGGCCGTCGCGGCGGAGCCTGAGCTCGAGCGTGTCGCCCTTGGGCAGGCGGCAGAGCTCGTTGAGCTCCTCGGGACGCACGCCCGCGGCCTTGCGGCCGCGGATCTCGAGGACTTCGTCGCCGATCTCGACGCCCTCCTGGTAGGCCGGGTAGCCGTACTGGACGTAGGCGACGACGACGACGCCCTGGCGGTTCTGCAGCATGATGCCGGGCGATTCGTCGCGGCCCTCCCCCTGCATCGCCTTCGCGAGGCGCTGCATCTCCTCTTCGGTGAAGAGATGGGAGTAGGGGTCGTTGATCGTCGACACCATGGCGCGGGCGGCCAGGTCGGCCAGCGCGATCAGGTCCAGATCGGGGTCGGCCTCCTCGGCGGCTTCGAGGGCGCCCTCCAGGCTGGCCGCGCCCAGGACCGCGTCGCGGACCGCCGGCTTGGCGCCGACGGACATCGCCTTGATCCCGGCGACGATCAGGTCCTCTTCCTTCACGCGCTCGGAGTCGATGAACGACTCGAGCAGGTGCTTTTTGACTTCGCGGAGGTACGCTTTCGACTTGCGGAGGTCGCCCGTCTCGGGCGCGGCGGCGACGGCGTTCGCCAGGACGGCGAGGATCAGCAGGGCCCGGGCCAGCATGCTCATGGAACCCTCGGAACTACGGCTCTTCAGAGTATACGTGCTTCCGGGCCTTTCGGGGAGGGCGCGGCCGCGCGCGGCCCATTTTTGACTAGATTTCCCCGGGGGTTCCGATATGATTTTGACCGATGGATCGGACCTGCCAGCTCTGCAAGGGGCCGGCGGTCCGGGACGACTGCTACGTGCGCCTGGAGGGCGGGGACCATCCGGCCTGCCGCGCCTGCTGGGAGCAGCTCTTCCTGGACCCTCGGAGGGTCTTGCGGACCCTCCAGAACCCGCCCCTCGACCGCACGCCCCCGCCCTTCCGTGCCGTCCGCTAGCGGGCGGACAAAACCACCCTGGACGCTTTTGGCCACGCGGGCCGTTTTATGCTTGAAAATGCATATGCAATGGGTGTACGATTGGTCTGGGCGCGCAAGGAGGAATCCATGTACATCCGGTCCAGGGACGAAGCCCTGCAGTACCTCGCCGAGATCCTCGACATTCCCGACCGCCGCGAGCAGATCATGCAGTCGACCATCTGCACCCTCCTCTGCCTCGAAGTCGAGCCCCGCCTGCTCCTGACCGATTGCCAGACCTTCCTGATCGAGGGCGGCCTCGAGAGCCTCCGCGCCCGCCGGCGCGGCATCATCGAGTCCCGCGAGGTGCCCATCGCGATGCTGGACCGCCTCGAGGACGCGCGCTTCGAAGAGGTCGCCTCGGCCCTGGACGCCCTGCACTTCACGGAGCTGGTCCGCCAGGTCTTCCCGGACCTGCGCGCCGACCGCTGGCAGATCGCGCGCGCACTCCTGCTCTACGAATCGGGCCTCCGGGCCCAGCTCATCGCCGCCGTCAAGGCCCGGGGAAACCCGGTCCTCGTCAAGGCGTCCCGCGACGCCGTGGAAGGCATGATCGTCGCGCTCCGCCCCGCCTGGGGCGACCGCCTGGGCGCGATCCGCACGGCCTGCCTCGAGACGATGAAGAAGATGAACGGCATCGAGGCCGACCGCCTGCACGAGGAGGCCGAGCGCCTCTTCGAGCTCTTCGCGGTCTCCGACCGCCGCGCCCCCGAGCTCCTGGAGGCCATCGACGCCGACGCGTCCCGCGCGACGGCGCAGATCGCGGCCTGCCGCGACCTCGCGGCCGCCGCCCACGCGCTCCTGACGGAGCCCCCGCCGACGCCGCCCGACAAGATCCGCGACGTCGCGTAAGGCGAAGAATCAAACCGTTTGTTTCTTCGCCTATTGACTTTTACATTTCATAAATTATAATCCGCCGGGGAAGAGAGAGGGGGCCTGCCATGTACATCCGTCATCAGGGCGATGCGCTCGACGCGCTCGCCGGGATCCTGGACCTGCCCGACCGGCGCCAGCAGATCGTCCAGTCCACCATCAAGATCATGCTCTGCCTCGACGCCGAGCCGCGCATGTTCCTCGTGGACTGCCAGGCGCTGCTCCTCGAAGGCGGGCTCGAGGCCCTCCGCCGCAAGCGCCAGGACAGCCTCCACGCCCAGGACTCGGTCCCGATCCTCATCCTCGATCCGGAAGGCGACCGCCTCTTCGAGGCCGCCGCCGGCGCCCTCGACGCCCTCCGCCTCACCGACGTGGTCCGCCGCGTCTTCCCCCAGATCCGCCACGAGCGCTGGATCATCGCCCGCGCCCTCCTCACCGACGAGTGCGCCATCCAGGACCAGCTCTCCGCCGCCATCAAGTCGCACGGACAGGCCGACGTCGTCCGCTGCGCCCTCGCCTCCGTCGACTCCATCCTCGCGTCCCGGCACCCCGCCTGGGGCGACCGCGCCGGCACCATCCGCGCCGCCTGCGTCGACGTCCTCAAGGGCGCGCGCCTGACCGATCCCGACTGCCTCCACGAGGAGGCCGACCTCCTCTTCGAGCTCTTCGCCCTTTCGGACGAGCGGGCCGAAGCCCTGCTCGCGGCCCTGGACCGCGACCCCGAGGACGCCGTCGCCCAGGTCTCGCGGCTCTACGAGGCGCTCGACGCCGCCCGCGTGATGGCAGTGACGCCGCCCGTGCCCGCCTCGAAGCGCGAAGCGGCCTAAACGTCGCGGCCTCCCGCCCGGCTTGATATCATGTCGGGTGCATGTACATCCGGTCGAAAGCCGAAGCCCTGGACGCGATGGGCGCCATCCTCGAGCTGCCCACGCGCCCGGCGCAGATCATCCAGGCGACCGTCAAGCTCGCGCTCTGCATGGATCTCGAGGCGAGGGCCCTGATGGTCGACGTCCAGGCCGCCCTCATCGAAGGCGGCCTCGAGGGGCTCCGCAAGCGCCGCGAGGCCGCGCTCGCGCACCTGAGCGACACCAAGATCCGCCGCCGCGCGCCGGGCATCGACGTCAAGAAGGACCCCCTGCTGGCCGAGATCGGCACCGCGATGGACCTCCTCCGGATGGTGAAGATCCTCGGCGAGGTCTTCCCCGCCGCCGCCGCCCGCCACCCCCACTGGGAGCTCGCCCGCTTCATCCACGAGAACCAGGGCTACGTCCGCGAGGCCGTCGAGGCGGGCCTCCGCCGCCGCGGGAAGCCGGAGCACGCGACCCTCGAAGCCAAGCTCGTGGGAAAGATCGAGGAGAAAAAGCCCTGGTGGCCCGAGTGGGCCGACTCGATCAAGCAGGCCTGCGTCCACTACGCCCACGCCCTCGCCAAGGAGCCCGTCCCGACGCCGCCCCCGGGCGAGAAGCCCGCCGAGATTCACCCCGGCGCGAACGACCCCGAGACGCTCTTCTACCTCATCGCCATGAGCGAGGAGCGCGCCCGCGAGATCCTCCGCCGCATGGCCGGCACCTCGCAGGATCTCAAGGAGTACCTCTCCGCCCTGCGGACGCGCCTCAACCTCACGCTGCTGGCCCAGCAGGAAGAGGCCGGGCGGTGATCTACATCCGCAGCAAGGCGGAAGCCCTCGACGCGGTCGCGGCCGTGCTGGCGCTGCCGGAGCGCCGCCAGCAGATCGTCCAGCTCACCGTCCGGGTCGCCATGTGCCTCGATCCCGAGGCGCGCCGCTTCCTCGCGGACTGCCAGGCGGGCCTCATCGAAGGCGGCCTCGACTACATGAAGAAGCGGCGCCACGACCTGATCGCCGCGAAGCAGGAGGAAGCGCCCGAGGCCATCGTCATCGTCGACTCCAGCGAGGACCAGCTCCTCGAGCAGGTCGGCGTGGCGCTCGACGCCCTGCGCCTCACCGAGATCGTCCGCCAGGTCTTCCCCGCCGTGCGCGAGAAGCACGCGACCTGGGAAATCGCCCGCGCGTTCCTGGCCGACGAGGCCGAGATGCGGAAGGTCATGATCGAGGCGGTGCGGGCCCACGGGGCCGGCAACAGCGAGGTCTACGAGCAGGCCCAGGCGGAGGTGCGGCGACGCATCTCGGCCGTCGCCCCAGCCTGGGTCGAGGACCTGCCGCTGCTGACGAAGGCCTGCGAGGTGGCGGCGCCCGGCGAGCCGCAGCTGCTCCCGGCCATCGCGGTGGACGACATGCGGGCGAAGCTCGTGATCGACCTGCTCACGACCAGCAAGGCCGAGGCCCTCGGGTACCTGCGCGACGTCATGACGCGCATCGAGACGCTGCGGCAGCTGGAAGCCGACGCCAACACGTAGCGGCCTACTTCTCGATCTCGATCGTCGCGGCGAAGAAGCGCTCGCCCTTCAGGTCCGCCTGGACCGCCCACTTCCCCTTCGGATCGACGACGCCGGACGTCACGTGACCGGCGCGTTCGCCCTTGGGATCCGCGGCGTTGGCGACGACGATCCACTGGCGGCCGCTCCGAGCGCGGAGCTTGAGGTTGGACTCGTGGAAGGCGCGGACGAGGGTCAGCTCTTCCCCATCCGGGGATTGACCCGCGTTTACGGAGTGGAAGATCAGCGTCGCCCCCATCTTTGCCAGCTGCTGCGTCAGGTGAGGATCGTCCATGGGCGTGTATTCCGGATTCGCCCACAGGTCGTTGCAGATCAGGCCGCCGACGGTCAGCCCGTTCCACTCGAAGGTCCGCAGCGGCTTGGTCTGATAGAAATCCACTTCCCCCTTCCGCTCCGGCACGCCCATGCGCCGGCAGCGCAGGATCTTGGCGTGGAAGCCCAAGTAGCTGCCTTCCTTGTCGTAGTGCCGCTGCTCGTTGTAGACCTGCCCGTCCTCCTCCCGGAAACAGGTCCCCAGCGCGAGCGCCACCTTCGCATCGCGGGCCCGGCGCAGGACCTCCGCGAGCCCCCGCGCCACCGCCTCCTGGTCGAACTCGTGGGTGTAGCCCGAGAGCGACCCCTCGGGCGTCACCAGGATGTCCGCCTTCTCGGCGGCGGCGTAGTCGATCGCGCGTCCGATCGCCGCCACGTTGGCGGCCACGTCGCGGCCCACGGGGATCTGCGCGCCGGCGACCCGGATCCGGACCTTGGGCTCCTCCTGCGCGACGCCGGGACAGGCGGCCAGCAGCAGCCCGAGGAGCAATCGGTTCATCATTCCGTCCTTTCCGGAACCGTGGAGAAAACAACCTGGTTACTTTCTCCACCGGCACCAGGTCTCCCCGTCCAGCTCCGCAAGGCGGAGAAAGTAACCGGGTTGCTTTCTCCAGCCTTCCTTAGCCGGCCAATTCCAGGCCCGTCAGCGTGCCCGTGCTGGAGCCGAAGCGGTCCGTCTCCACCCCGAGCCTCTGAAGCATCGACACGAAGAGATTGCAGAGCGGCGGCGACGTCTTCGGATCGAAGGCGAGGTGCTGGCCGTGCTTGAAGCCGCCGCCGGCGAAGAGCACCGGCATGTTCGTGGTGGCATGGCTGCTCGCGTTCCCCAGGTTGCTGCTCAGGAAGACCATCGACCGGTCGAGCAGGCTCCCGCCGTCCTCCTTCGTCTCCTTGAGCTTCGCCAGGAACTCGCCCATGGCCTTCATCAGCTCCAGCTCGACCGTCTTGAGCTGGTCGAGCTTCTTGGGATCCTGCCCGTGGTGGGAGAGGTCGTGATGGCCGACGCTGACGCCGTTGATCGGCGGCACGGAGCTGGTCCCGAGCAGCAGGATCGTGACGAGCCGCGTCGAATCCGTCTGGAAGGCCAGGTGCGTGAGATCGAACCAGAGCCGCGCCTTGCCGATGAAGTCGGCGCCGTTCGTGGGGTTCTGGGGCGCCTTGGCGTCGACCTTCGGCTTGGGCTTCTTCGACCACTCCTCCGCCCGCGCCAGCCGCTGCTCCAGCTCGCGGACGCTCGTCAGATACTCGTCCACCTTCTCCCGGTCGGCCGCCCCGACCGCGGGCTTCAGCCCCTTCACCTGGTCGCGGACCTGGTCGAGGATGCTCTGCCCGTGCCGGAGCCGGCGACGCAGCGCCTCCACTTCTTCAGCGCTCCCTTCGATGAAGAGCTGGGAGAAGACGCTCGCCGGATAGTTCGCGGAGGGCACCATCGCGCCGCTGCGGGTCCAGGAGATCCCCGAGCCTTCGCAGGCCAGCGCCAGGCTGGGGACGCGCGTCTCGAGGCCGATCGTCTCCGCCGCGAGCTGGTCGAGCGAGATCGTGTTGCGGAAATTGCCGCGCATGAAGCCGCTGTGGTGCGCGCCGGTCAGGAAGCTGTAGCCCGAATCGTGGCCGGTCGCGATTTCCGGGTGCGTGAGGCCGGAGATGACCGTGACGTCGTCCCGCAGCTTCTGGAGCGGCTCCAGGTACGGCGTCATCTCATAGTCCTTGCCGGCCTTGGTCGGAAAGAAGTTGGGCGGATGCAGGCCCAGCGGCGTGTTGATGCAGACCATCCGCCGCGGCACGGGGGCGCTCGACGCGAAGGCGCCCTTGGGGCGGAACGCGTCGAGCCAGGGCAGCGCGATCGACACGCCCGCGGCCCGGAGGAAACGGCGCCGGCTGAGGTCCATGCTATTTCTCCCGGAAAAGTCGGCTCTGGACGATTTCGTGGACCAGGGAACGAAGCCCGTAGTTCTTCTCGCGGACGCGGGCCACGATCGCGTCCAGCTCCGAGCGATCCGAGGCCTCGGGCGCTCCACCCGTGGCGTAGGTCGCGAGCCGCTGCGCCATCGCCCGGGTCACCTGGTCCTTCTCCTTCAGGAGCAGCTGCTTGAGCTCGTCGATGTCCTTGAAGGACCTCCCGTCGGCCATCTCGCCCGTGCAGTCCACCTTCGGGCCTTCCAGGTACTGCTTGCCCTTGATGGACTTCGCGCCCTTGACCCAGCGTTCGAGACGGTAGAAGTCGCGCCAGCCGCCGATGACGTCGAAGCTCTCGAGCGCGAAGCCCGGGGGATCGATCTTGGCGTGGCAGGCCGCGCAGGATTCGATCGTGCGGTGCTTGGCCAGCTGCTCGCGGATGCTCGTCGCGCCGCGGATGTCCGGCTCGAGAGCGGGGACGTTGGCGGGCGGCTTCGGCGGCGGCGTGCCCAGGATGCGATCCAGGACCCAGGCCCCGCGGATGATGGGCGACGTCGCGGTGCCGTTCGCCGTCACCTTCAGGACGGCCGCCATGGTCATGAAGCCTCCCCGGTGGCTCTCGGGCGGCAGCGCCACCCTGCGGAAGCCCCAGAGCCCCTCCACCCCGGGGATCCCGTAGTGCTTCGCGAGGCGGCCGTTGAGCATCGAGAAGTCGGAGGCAACGACGTTCGTCAGGCTCAGGTCGTTCTGCAGCAGCTCCGTGAAGAAGAGCTCCGCCTCCTTGACCATCGAGAGCTTCAGCATTTCGTCGTACTCGGGGTAGGCGATGTGGTTGGGCGCGGTGAAATCGATCTCGCGCAGCCCGAGCCACTGGCCGCAGAAGTTCTTCGTCAGCGCCTCCGCCTTGGGACTCTTCAGCATCCGCTCGACCTGCGCGCGAAGCACCGCGGGGTCCCCGAGCTTCCGTGCCTCGGCCAGGCTCAGCAGCTCGTCGTCCGGCATCGAGCTCCAGAGGAAGTAGGAAAGCCGCGAGGCCAGCGCGAAGTCGTCGAGCTTGCCCGGCTTCTCGTCGAGGAAGAGGAAGCGCTGCGACATCAGGATCGACGAGAGGCCGACCCGGACGGCGGTCTCGAAGGACTCCTTCTCGGCCAGGCGGGCCTTCACGAGGTCCATCGTCGACTTCAGGTCCTCGTCCGTCACGGTGCGGCGCAGGGCCCGGCGCGCGAACGCGCGCAGGATCCGCTCGGCGTCGGCCGCGGGGTTCTCGGACGTGGTCTCGAGGCGCTCGCGCTTCTTCGGCAGCGGCGCCATCGGGAGCTCGCCGAAGATCCGCCGCTGGCTGGCCGGCGGCCAGGTGTCGTTCAGGGGGCCTTCGACCTCGACCCACTGGATCGCGAGGCCGGGGCCCGCGTACTTGTCGATCCCCGCCGCCTTGACGGCGTTCGGATGGCCCATCCCGTACGGGAGGATCCCGAGACTGCTCTGGGGCTCCTTGTACGCGATGAACTCGAACTCGGTCGGCGTGTCCGCCGGCGCGTCGAAGAAGTCCACCCCGTTGGGGCCGCCGACGACCTCGAAGGTGACCGGCTTGCCCTCGCTCTGGTAGCCGCAGGCGGAGATCTTGAAGCGGTAGTAGCCCCGCTCGGAGGGCCAGAAGCGCGGGATGAAGACGCGGTGCCAGTTCACCGAGGTGAAGCAGACGACCGTGCCGTCCTCGAGGACCCGGAACGCCGGTTCCCCGGCGTGCGCGACCTGGTGGGAGGTCTTGACGCTCTCGCGCCACGTCGTGGAGGCCGGCTTGGAGCGGTTCGCGACGGCGACGCTGAGGGCCTTGTCGGCGGCCTCGAGGTAGCGCTCCATCGCGAACGAGGAGAGGTGCAGCGCCGCGCCGACGTTGTCGAAGCCGTCCATCGTGCTGTCGAGCGCGAGCACCTCCTTCAGATCGACCCGCACGTCGAAGAGGTCCCGGATCGTGTTGGCGTACTCGAGGCGGTTGAGGCGGCGCAGCACGACGCGACCCTCGGAGCCGCGGCGGGCGGCGTCGACGGCCGCGAGGCGCCCGCGGATCCAGTCGATGAAGGCTCGGGTCTCGGCCTCGGGCGGCCGGGTCTTCTTCTTGGGGGGCATGGCGCCGGAGCCGACCTGCTCCAGCACGGCCCGCCAGCGCTCCTCGGCGGTCTTCGCGGCGAAGGAGAGGTCGAGCTGGTCGATCCGGAAATCCCCCTTGGGCTTCTCGCCCTGGTGGCATTCGCGGCAGTGGGTCTCGAGGAAGGGGCGGACCTTGGCGGCGTCGGCAGGAGCGACCCGAGCGGCTTCCTGCGCGGGCAGAGCGGAAGCCATCAGGGCCGCCGAAGCGAGGAAAAGGAGGTTTCTCATCGCGGGTTCTCGCCCCCTGAAATCGCTCCCTTTAATTCCGCGACCAGGGGAATGTTACCCCAGGATTTGCATTCCCATCGCGCAGCGGGGCGGCCCGTCCGTCGGATAGGATAGACGCATGAAGACGTTCCCTCTCCTCCTGCTCGCCGTCCTCCTCAGCGTGCAGGCCGACGCCAAGCTCCAGGAGGGGGTCTACTCGATGTGCGAGGAGGTCGCCGGCTACTCCGGTGAAGTCCTCGAGCTCAAGGACGGCAAATATCGCTACTGGTTCTATAGCGACGTGGGTACGGACAAGGAACCGACCTATCCGTTGAGCGGAGCGTACCGCATCTCGGGCACGACCCTGACGCTGGACAACGATCAGATCCACAAGAGGGACCGCAGCATCGCCGTGGTCAACGGGATGGATGTCCTTTGGAGGGCGGACGGCCTCAAGCTCTGGACGGACGAGAAGAGGATCCATCCCTACGCCGTCCTGATCCGCATGGCCGGCATGACGGACGGCTCCAAAGTAGACGCCCGGCCCTCGATCAAGTCGCTTTACACCAAGGAGATGCTCGATCGGGAGAAGAAGGAGTACGAGGAGCGCTACCAGGATCGACCGGAGGAGGTCCGGGTCCTGCTCCGGGCGCGGACCAAGAAAGGCGATCCAGACATGGCTGCCTACAGGACGGAGATCACCCGGGCGCGCGTCCAGCCGGATCCCAAACTGCTGGTCCAGCTGGTCGGACTGCTCGGTCATGACGGCAACGATTCGATCGAAGCCGAGTCCATCCTGACGGACCTGTTCCAGCAGGGATGGCTGATCAAGGACCCCCCGCCTTTCCTGGCCGACGCTGCCGCGAAGAAGAAGGCGCTCGACGCTCTCATCGACGCGTTATCCGGCGCGCCGGACCGTTGGGCCCTGGAGAAAACGATCATCCTCTTCCTGCGCGTCACGGGCGTCGGGAAGATCGACCTGCCGATCCCCGATACGGGCCACCGCATCCGACTGGAGTGTCTGCCGAACGGCGGAGGCCGCTACGATTGCCAGGGGACGACGACCGACGACATCTACTGGGTCAAGTCGATCTCGAAGATCGTTCCGGTCTGCCAGAAGTGGATGCGGGAGCAGCTGGCGAAGTGAAACGGGATAGCGGAGAGGGAGGGATTCGAACCCTCGGTACCCTTGCGAGTACACACGCTTTCCAAGCGTGCCCGTTCGGCCGCTCCGGCACCTCTCCAATGGAAAAGCGGCCCGTAATCCTAGCAATAGACTAAGGTCCTGTCACGCGGTAGGATGGCCGGCATGCCGCTCCCGCCCTTCCGGGGATCGCTCAAAGTCGTCCCCTTCAAGCACGAGGGCAAGGACGTCTTCGTCGTGCTCGACCACCAGGAGCAGCTCTTCGAGCACCAGGTCGTGCTGCCCCCCATGGCGTTCGTGGTGGCGACGCTGCTCGACGGGCGCCGCGAGGTCGCCGAGGTGCAGGCGCAGATCAAGGAGCTCCTGAAGGTCGAGGTGCAGGCCGACGAGATCGAGAACGTCGTGCGGGACCTCGAGCACCACCTGCTGCTGGAGTCCGCCCGGACGCGCGAGCGCCGGCAGCAGATGGCGGAGGAATTCGCCAAGCTGCCCGCGCGGCCCGCGAGGTTCGTGCAGGGCAGTTCGGAGGAGCTCTCGAAGCAGCTGGACGGCTACTTCAGCGGCGACGCGGGCTCGGGCAAGATCGGCGCCCGGAGGGACGAGCCGCTCTCGGGCATCCTGGCGCCCCACATCGACTTCAACCGCGGGGGCCCCTGCTACACGTTCGCGTACCGCGAGCTGGCGGAGCGCTCCGACGCCGAGCTCTACGTGATCCTCGGGGTCGCGCATCTCTCGCCGGCGAACCCGTTCGTGGTGACGTCCAAGGACTACGAGACGCCGCTGGGGACGGTCCCGACGGACCGCGAGGTCGTGGCCGCCCTCGAGAAGCGCCTGGGCAAGCGGATCTACGACCACGAGTCGGTGCACCGCTCGGAGCACTCGGCCGAGTTCCAGGCGGTCTTCCTCAAGCACGCGCGCCCGCAGGCGAAATTCACGGTCGTGCCGATCCTCTGCTCGGCCTTCGAGCAGTGGTGCGGCATGACGAGCCCGTCGACGGCGCCGGAGATCGAGGACGTCCTCGGGGCGATCCGCGAGTCGGTCGCGGGGCGCCGGGTCTGCTTCGTCGCCGGCGTGGACTTTGCCCACGTGGGCCCCGTCTTCGGCGACGACGTGGAGATCAACCAGGAATTGATCCAGTGGATGATGGCTGGCGACACGCGCGGCCTGCAGACCATCGCGGAGGGCAACGCGGAGGCGTTCTGGAACTCGGTGGTGTCGGACGGCAACAAGCGCCACGTCTGCGGCCTCTCGGCGACCTATGCGGCGCTGCGGCTCCTGGACGACGCCGACGGACACGTCCACAAGTACGGCTTCGCGCCCGACCCGGCCGGCGGCATCGTCAGCTTCGCAAGCATGTCCTTCAAGCCGCGCAAGAGGATCATCCTGCCGTAAGAGTGGGCGCGGAGGGATTCGAACCCCCATCCCTTGCGGGGCCGGATCCTAAGTCCGGTGCGTCTGCCAGTTCCGCCACGCGCCCCAAAAACCCTAGTCAGCAACGGCGAGAGCATTATAATATGCCCCGCCGCATACTTCACGGAGAGGTGCCAGAGCGGCCGATCGGGCTCGCCTCGAAAGCGAGTGTCTCCGCAAGGGGACCGTGGGTTCGAATCCCACCCTCTCCGCCATCCCAATCCCCATCGAGGCGCCGCCCTGCCCGCGACGCTTCCCGCTTCCCCATGAAGCGCCCCGCATATCCAGCACCTCGTCCATAACGCCGGCAGTAGGCCGGTCTCTATATCCCCGACCCGACGCTCAGGTTTTTCCGTAGAGAGGGGGATGTATGTCGAAGGAGACGCTTACGCGATCGGGGAACGCCCTGGCCTGGGTTCTGGTAGCGTTCGCGATCCCGGCCTGCTCGCGCGGGGGCGGGCAAGGCGAGGGGACGACCCTCCACGCGACGAACCTGCCGCCCTCGGTGACCCTCCTGAAGCCGTCCTCCGGGGCCACGTTCCCTCCGAGCACGGACATCACCCTCGAAGCCGAGGCCTCCGATCCGGACGGGACGATCCTGCGCGTCGATTTCTTCGACGGCCCGGCCTGGCTGGGCTCGGCCACGGTCGAACCCTACACCTTCGTGTGGAGCGGCGCGAGCATCGGCGCGCACTGCCTGGTCGCGGTCGCGACGGACCAAGGCGGCATGCAGGGCCGCTCGCTTCCGGTCTCGATTTGCGTGGCGACTCCGCCGCCGGGCTGGGTTTCGATCGGTCCGGTCAATCCTCCGCTCGACTTCCGGGCCGTCTTCTTCACCGACAGCCTGCACGGATGGGCGCTCTCGAATAACGGCGTGATCGTGTCGACCATCGACGGCGGGCAGAATTGGGTGCTGCAGACGAGCAACACGGCCGCGGCGCTGCAAAAGCTCCAGTTCGTCGACTCGTCGACCGGCTGGATCGTCGGCGGCTCCGGCACGATCCTCAAGACGACCGACTGCGGACAGACCTGGACCCTCCAGTCCAGCGGAACGGACGTGTTCCTGACCGGACTTTCATTCGTGAGCCCGACCGAAGGCTGGGTCTGCGGCCAGGATGGGACGATCCTGAAGACCTCGGACGGGGGGGCGACGTGGACGCCTCAGGACAGCGCGTTCAATCTAGGCCTCGAGGCCATCTTCTTCATGAATCCGCTGCGGGGCTGGGCGGTGGGCGCCTTCGGCACGATCCTGTCGACGACCGACGGGGGCGCCACCTGGAGCTCGCAGCATTTCGAGCGGACCAACGGGGGGATGCCGGAGGTCCCAGGATTCACGGACGTCCGCTTCGTGAGCTCTCTGCGAGGCCTGGTCGTGGGCATCGAGCGCGACGGCGGCATCATTCTCAGCACCGAGGACGGCGGTGCGACCTGGATCCCGCACGCGCCCTTGCAGACGACCCAGGCGGCGGGCACCTTGACGGGCCTCACCGCCGTGGCCTTCGGCGACGCGCTTCATGCCTGGGCGGTGGGAGTCTCCGGCACCATCTGGGCGACGACGGACGGAGGAGCCACGTGGACGCTTCAGCCCATCGGCTCCCTGGAGCTTCTGAGCGGCGTCTCCTTCATCGATGGAAACGTGGGCTGGGTCATCGGCTCCCATGGAACCCTGCTGAAGACGACGACCGGCGGCCGCTGAGCGTCGGAGCCGGGTTCCTAGCTGGGCGGGCGCATCGTCGAATCCCCGCTCGCCGTGGGGGTGGTCCCGCGGCCCCGGAGATCCGCGAGCAGGCTCGCGGCCTGCAGCAGCATGCGCCGGTCGGGGGCGCCCTCGCCGGGGTTGAAGAGCAGGTGCCCCTCCCGCTTCCCCGACATGAAGATCAGGGCCTCCTGGTCGCGGCGGCTTTCGAACTCGGCCGCGACGATCAGACCCGCGTCGAACCAGATCTTCCCGAGCGGGCCGTTGAAGTTGAACGCCAGCAGGCCCGTCGCCTCGATGCCGCCCAGCCGCTCGACGATCGCGTCGAACCCGATCTCCTGCAGCGTGCCGCCCGCCTTGGTCGCGGGCATCACCCCCGCGGCCCCCGACACCACCTGCACCGCCAGCGCGCGCTCGCCGAAGGCCTCCTGCAGGGGCGCGTAGAGCGCCTGGTTGGCCACCGCCCGCACGGCCGGATCGTGGTCGTCCTTCGCGGCCCGCAGCGCATCGCGGGCCTCCTTGTGGGCCGGGAACGCCGAGAGCGCCCGAGCCGCCGCGGCCCGGACCGAGGCCGGGACGATGCGGAACACCTTCGTCAGCCCCTTCTCGCCCTTGTAGTAGAACTTCGTCAGCACCGGCACCGCCCGCACGTCGCCGATCCGGGCCAGCGCCGCGCAGGCCGTCACGCGCACCTCTTCCGACTGGTTCTTGTCGTCCAGGACCTTGCTGATCGCGTCCACCGCGCCGCGGTGGCGCAGGCGGCCCAGCGACTCCACGAAGACGCCCCGCGTCTGCATGTCGCCCTCGGAGGACAGCGCGTCCATCAGCAGGCCGCCCGCCCGGGGATACGCCTGCTCCGCCAGCAGCTGCGCGGCGCGGCGCCGCACCGCCACCGTCGCGTGGCGAAGGAGGCCGCCCATGGCCATTTCGGCCATCTCGGGAGGCATCGCGTAGGGCACGATCTCGACCAGGTGCAGCACGTCCGTCGGCACCGCGGTCTTCTGCAGCTCGTCGACCAGGACCGTCGCCGCGCCGGAGCCGGCGCGCTGGATGAACGACGCGAAATGCATCCGCCGCGCCGGCGCGTCGGCGTTCTTGATCTCGCGGATCAGGAAGCGCGTCGCGGCGGCGTCCAGCGACTCGATGATCTTCAGCGCCTCGGGGTCGCCCTGCCGCACCTTCTCGGACAGCGACGCGAAGCCGACGCCGTTCGCCACCCGCTCGAGGGCGATGTAGGCGAGCTCGCCGCGCTGCGCGAAGCTCGGGTCCTTGATGTGGTAGTGGCGGTTGAGCAGCGACAGCACCTCCCGCGCGTGGTCGATCCGGCCGCGGCGGATCTGGAGATCGGCGATGAACGCCGTCATGTCCGCCAGCACCGAATAGATGGTCGCGTCGCGCTCCACGTCGAGCGCGGTCCGCACCGCCTGCTCGAAGGCCTCCTCCAGGTCCGAGGAGCCGGCGCGCTCCATGCCGCGGCGGAGGCCGTTGAGGGAGCGGGCCACGTTGAGGCGCTTCCGCGCCATGCGGTCCAGCAGCAGGCCCGAGAGGGACCCGAACATCGTCCGCATCAGCTCGCCTTCGTGGAGGGCGCCCAGCTCGTCGAGCAGGCCGTTCCCTTCCTGCGTGAGCGCCGTGATGCGCTCCTCGTCCTTCATCTGCAGGATCATCTTCACGCGGGTCACCGCCGCCGACTCCGGCGGCTTCTCGTTCTGGTCCCGCACGCCGGGCAGGGCCTCGACCGCCTGGTCGGACAGGAGCGTGACCATCATGCCCGCCACGCGGGGATTGTGCTTGAACGCTTCCGTGATGAACTTGCCGAGGGTTCGCAGCGACTCGTGGTGCTCCGCCGGAACCGCCTTCAGCATCTGCGCGATCAGCCCGAGGGCCTGCCGGGCCGTCTCGAAGGACATCTTGCCTTCCTCGCCCAGGTCGGCCCCGTGTCCCGCGCCCTCCGCCAGCTTGCCCCCGGTCTTCTCGAGCAGGGTGGGATCCTTCTCCACCATCTTCTTCATGAGATGGAGCCGGGCCTCCTGGCCCATCCCCTGCTGGGCGGCCGCGTCGATCAGCTGCTCCAGGTTGGCGAGCAGCTTGGCCAGCTCGGTTTCGCCGCCGGCGAGCTTCCTCGCGGCGTCCTCGATGACGATGTCGCCCTGGCCGAGCGCGACGTACTGGATCTCGTCCACCGAGACCTGGTTCACGCGCTCGTCGCGCAGGCGCTTGTTGATCTCCTTGCCGTCCTTCACGTCCCAGAACTTCCGCGTGAGCGCGTGGAGGAACGTGATGAGCTCCTCGAGCGTCAGCCCCTTCCGGAAGGTGATGCTCTTCACCGAGGAATCGCCCAGGATGCCGAGCATCGCGGTCTCGAGCGAGTCGGAGACCGTCCCGCGCTCCCCGAGGGGCCGCCCGTTGATGAGGAGGCCGCGCGGGGTCTTCGACACCGTCAGGATGTCGGCCGTCTCGAGGAACGAGTGGATCGAATGGTAGGTGTCCGTGACGACCTTGAGGACCTGCGGGCTGTCCTTCGGGTAGAGCCGCAGTTGCGCCACCGAGACGCGCAGGGTGAGGAAGATGTCCAGCAGCGCCGAGTCGGCGACGCGGCTGCTCAGCCCCTCGACCAGCGTGTCGAACTCGACCCCGGCGACGTGGGCCTCGCGTCCCTTCGACTCCAGGAACTGCGCCCAGCGCACTTTGCCCCGGGTCGTGACCTTCGTCTTCGCGCCGGGGAGCATGATGTCGAGGTTCACGGGCGCGCCTTCGGCCAGCGGACCCGTCGAGACGAAGCAGACGCCGAGGGCGCTCACGTCGATGAGCTTCTGGACGAGGTTGGCCCCCGTGGTGCCGCCGCTCTCGTCGCGGGTGCAGAGCACCACCGTCCCGGCCTCGGGCTTGTAGCGGGGGAACTTCCGACGCTCGGTGCCGCCGCTCTTCATCGCTCCAGATTCCACACTCGAACGGTCGTATCGGCGCTGCCCGAGGCCAGGATGCGGCCCGTCGGGGAGAACGCCACGCAGGTGACGCGGGAGCTGTGGCCCGGCAGCAACTTGAGCAGCTTCCCCTGCACCGGGTCCCAGATCCGCACCATCCCGTCATTGCCGCCCGCGGCCAGCAGCCCGCCGTCGGCGCTGAACGCGATGCAGACCACTTCGTCGCCCCGGCCCGCCAGCACCTTCAGGAGCTGCCCGGTGTCCGAGTCCCAGAGCTTGATCAGGCCGTCCGCGCTGGCCGACGCGATCGTGCGGCCGCCCGGCGTGAACACCACGCAGGAGACGCTGTCGGCGTGGCCCAGGAGCGTCAGCTTGGGCTTCCCCGTCTCGACGTCCCAGGTCCGGATCGTGCGGTCCAGGCCGGCCGTCGCCAGGATCTTGCCGTCCGGCCGGAACGCCAGCGACTCGACGCCGCCCGCGTGGCCGGACAGCAGCAACGGATCGTCGTTCGAATCCAGGGTCCAGACCCGCACCGACCAGTCGTAGCTGCCCGCGGCGAGGCGCTTCCCGTCCACCGGGCTGAACGCGAGGCACTGCACCGAGGCCGTCGGCCCTTCCAGGGTCCGCAGCTCGTTCCGGTTCTGCGCGTCCCAGATGCGGATCCTGTTGTCGCGGTCGCGCGTGCCGGTGGCGAAGGTGACGCGGTCCGGCGAGTACGTCACGCTCAGCACGCCGGCGGGGTGCTGCGCGATCGCCCCCGCCTCGCGCTGGCTCGTCGTGTCCAGGATCTTCACCTTGCGGTCCTCGCCCGCGACGGCGAGGAACTTCCCCGTCGTATCGAAGGCCAGCGAGGTCACGTTCTGGCCGCGGCCCGAGACGATGTTCACCAGCTCGGGGATCTTCGGAGCCGTGAAGTTCCCGGGGTCCGTCGCGAGATGGAAGAACGACTTCGCCGTGATCGGCATGGGCGGCTGCGTCGGGCTGCTGGACCAGGCCATCACGCAGCCGGCCATCCAGGCCAGCTCGAAGTACTCGACCACGAGCTTGTGGTAGCCCTCGTCCAGGAGGCACTCGAAGGTCCGGGGCGCCTCCGTCCGGCTGTTCCACGACGCCAGCACCTGCTGGTCGTCGATCGTCACCCGGACGCCGTCGTCGGCGGCGATCGTGAACATGTACTTCATGGAGCGCGGCACGTGCAGGAAGCCCGACCAGCGGCAGGAGAAGGAATCCGTCGGGCCGCCCGGCCAGGCCGAGCCTTCGTTCCAGCGGAAGTCGATGGTCGAATCGATGCGCCGCGCCGCGAGCGCCTGGAAGTTCGTGCCGAGGAAGTACTCCCCGAGGAGCCCCGGCTTGAGCTGCGACGAGAGCACGTTGGGGGCCTTGAAGGGCTGCAGCGGCGGCGGCTCCTGCTTGCGCCCCCTGCCGGTCACCTCGAGCAGCTCCATGCGGTGGAACTGCACCTCGCTCTCGTGGCTGCCGACCCCCAGCCGAAGGGTGTTCTTCAGCTTCCAGCGGGGGTTGAGACCGGCATCCGCGAAGTCGGTCTTCCATTCCAGCAGCGGCTTGTCCAACGGCGGCTTCCCGCTCAGCGAGGCCTTCACGCCGTCCGCGCGGACCTGGATCAGCAGCGTGTAGAGGGTGTCGTTCTTCAGGACCACCGGCTCCTGGGCCGTCGCGGGGTACTCCAGGATCTGCGTCGGCTTGAGATTTTCGAAGACGCTGCGCGTGTTGCCCTCGCCGCCGATCTCGCAGCGGAACTGCCGGCCCGCGCGCGACAGGATGACGCTCACGCCTCCCGCGCCCGAGCGGCGCTCGAAGACCAGGCGGTAGTCGTATTCCTGGGGCAGCACGAAGGGGATCTCGACGCGCGCGTAGGGCGAGCGGTCGGAGACCAGGCGCCCCGCCTCCGCGATCTCCCAGGTGCCCGACACCGAGTTGCGGCGCGGATCGATGTACTGCAGCAGGTTGATGGAGTTCTTCCACTCGTCCTTGGCGCCCGGCGTCTCGTTCACCAGCACCTGCGTGCGGCGGAAGTCTTCCTCAGCCTTGGCCGCGAGGGCGGCGGCGGCCTTCGCCTCCTCCTCGAGCTTCTTGGTGGCTTCGGCGAGCTTCAGGCGCTCTTCCTCGGACGCGGCCTCCCGCTCCCGCTGGCGCGCGGCGGCCGCTTCGAGCTGCTTCTCGTCCGCCTCCTTGAACTTCGCGAGGACCTCGGCCTTGAGCCGCTCGTCCCGCTCGCGGTCCTTGCGGGTCACGCCGTCCTGGGCGTTCTTCGCGCCCATGACCGCCTCGAGGTTGCCCGGGTCGGTGGCCAGCACCACCCGGTACTCGATCAGGGCCTCGGCATACTTCTCGTCCTCCATGAAGCGCTGCGCGGCCTCGAGCCGCGGCTTGATGGAGGTCCTGGTGCTGTTCATCCCGAGGAAGACCAGCCCCGTGATCATGGCCATGAAGAGGAGCCCCGCCAGGACGTAGACGCGCTTGCTCCCCGGCTTGCTCGGCGCCTTGGGCGCGACGACGTGGACCTTTTCGCCCGCGAGCCACTTCGTCAGGTCGTCCGCGAAGGCCTGCGCGGTCACGTAGCGGTCGCGGTCCTTCTTGGCCAGCGCCTTGAGGCAGATGTTCTCGATCGCCTTGTCCAGGCCGAGCGCGCTCGCCGAGTCGACGACCTGCAACGGCGGCGTGACCGGATCCTTCACGACCTTCATCAGGATCTCGATCGGCGACTCGCCCGTGAACGGCGTGCGCCCCGTCATGCACTCGTAGAGGATGACGCCCAGCGAGTAGATGTCGGTGCGCCAGTCGACGCGGTCCAGGCCCTGCGCCTGCTCGGGGCTCATGTAGGCGGGAGTGCCGACCACGGCGCCGGAGCCGGTCAGCGAGTGGTGGACGTTCTTGCCGAGCGACTTGGCCAGGCCGAAGTCGGTGACGTACGAGTGCCCCGAGGCCGACACGAGGACGTTGCGCGGCTTGAGGTCGCGGTGGAGGATGCCCTGCTCGTGCGCGTGGTGGACGGCGCCCGAGACATCCGCCAGCACGCGGATCTGGTCGCGGATCGTGACGGTCTTGCGCCACTCGCTGAACGCCTGGCCCTCGATCATCTCCATGCTGAGGAACTGACGCCCCTCGAGCAGGCCGGCCTCGTAGACCGTGACGATGTTCGGGTGCTTGAGCTTCGCGCTGAGCTGCGCCTCCTGCACGAAGCGCTCTTCCTCCAGCGCCCGCTCCTTCGGATCGGCGTTGGGGTTGGTGAGCATCAGCTTGAGCGCGACCTTCCGGTTGAGTTGCGTGTCGACCGCCTCGAAGACGACGCCCATGCCGCCGCGGCCCAGCTCGCGCACGAGGTGGTACTTCCCGAGCATCGCGCCGACCTGCAGGTTGTCGGTCGCGGTGATCGCCGGAAGCGAGGGGCCCGACACGACGGGCGCCGTGCCGTTGGTCAGGATGCTGCGTTCGGAATTGGGCGCGGGGGCCGGCCCGGTCAGGATGCGTCCGGAATTGGACTGCGGCGCCGTGCCGGCCGCGGGGTAGCGGCCCGAGCCGGGGGTGGGCGACGTGGCTCCGGGCGCGGCGGGATAGCGGCCCGACCCGGGCGACGGCGACGAGGATCCGGGCTGCGGCGTAGCGGTCTCGTAGGGGGCCGGCGGGTCGTTCTTCTCCTGCTCCAGGATCAGGCCGTTGAGCTGCTCGTCGGTAAGGTAGCCCTTGCGGACGAGGATGCCGCCCAGCGGCATGGCCGCCTGCCCGCCGTCGGACAGATTGCGAGCGCGTTCGACCAGCGCCTCTCGGAGCTGATCGGGCGTGATCAGCCCCCGCTCCAGCAGCATCTTGCCGAGGAGCAGTTGCTGGCCGCCGTCATCCGGATCGAGGGCTCCAGGCACGCTCACTCCACCCAATCCACAGTAAATAGGCGATCCTGCCGGCCTTCCGGCCGGCCGGGGTCGCGTCCGGCCTGCATCGGGAGACGCGAGGCCCCCCGGAACAGGTTTCGCCTAACTTCTTATTCTACGACCTGCTTCCGAAAATCTGAAGCAGAATCCCAGGGTTTATTCGAACCCGAATTGAACTCCGGGACCCCCCGGGACCCGAATGGATAATGCTTCTTCGAGACGATTCCGGTATGATGCCTGGATGGACAATCTCCCGGCCCCGCCGCCGGAGCTCTTCGTCCAGCTGGGGGTGCTGGACGCGGAGAAGCTCAAGCGCTGCGTCGAGTTCCAGGACACCTTCGGAAAGCAGGGGCTCAGCATCTCGCTGGCCCACGTCGTCCTCAACCTCGGCATGGCCAAGCCGGAGCAGGTCGCGCGCGTGCTGGCCCACAAGGGGACCGCCTCGCTGCGCTGCCCCAGCTGCTCGAGGCGCTTCACGGTCCCGGACTTCCAGGCGAACCGCCGCTACAAGTGCGAGCCGTGCATGATGTACCTCGAGGTGGTGGTCGACGAGTCGCTGCTCTCGCCGCCGATCCCGGGCCAGCAGGCCCCGTCCCCGTCGCCGTTCCCCGGAGTCCCCCGCGCCGCGAGCGCCGGCTACCTCACGCCCACGCCGGGGGCGCTCGCCCGCAAGGACCCCTTCGAAGGCCGGCAGTTCGGCGGCAAGTACAAGATCCTGAAGCGCCTCGCCAAGGGCGGCATGGGCGCCGTGTACCTCGCGCAGAACATCCAGACCAGCCAGCAGGTCGCGGTCAAGATCCTGACCGAGGAGTTCAGCAAGATGCCGGGGATCCAGGGGCGCTTCAAGCGCGAAGCCAGCGCCACCGGCCGCCTCAAGCATGAGAACATCGTCGACACCATCGAGATGGCCCAGGAGGAGAGCTGGACCTACATCGTGATGGAGTACGTGGACGGCGGCTCGCTGATCGACCTCATCATGAAGGAGAAGAAGATCGCGCCGGTCCGCACGGTGGAGATCATGTCCGACATCCTCGCGGGTCTCCACTACGCGCACCAGCACGGCGTCATCCACCGCGACATCAAGCCCGCCAACATCCTCCTGACCTCCGCGGGCCGCGCCAAGGTCATCGACTTCGGCCTCGCCAAGGACGCCGAGGCGCAGACGATCCTCACGCTCTCCGGCAACGTCGTCGGCACCCCGGCCTACATGGCCCCCGAGCAGGCGAAGGGCGAAGGCTCCGGCCCGCCGGCCGACCTCTACTCCTGCGGCATCCTGAGCTTCCTGATGCTCACCGGCCGCAAGCCGTTCGAAGGCAAGAGCCTCGTCGACACGCTCAACAAGCAGATCTACGACCCGCTCCCGTCGATCCGCGAGACCTCCCCGGAGGTCCCGCCCGCGCTGGAGGAGGTCGTCAAAAGGATGTGCGCCAAGGACCCGACGACGCGGCAGCGCTCGCCCGCGGTTGCGATCGTCGCGCTGCGCAAGGCCGTGGGCCTGCCGGTCGACGAGTCGGCGATCCCCAAGGAAGACCTGGCGCCGCCGCCGACGGACAATGTCTGGCCGCTCGTGGCGGGAATCCTGGCGGGCGGCGCGGCGAGCTGGGCGGCCCTCTGGTGGGTGATGACCCGGGTGATGATCAAGTGACCCTCGCGGACGCCGTCGAGGAGAAGCTGATGGCGGAGGCGCTCCGCCTCGCCGCCCGCGCCGCGGAGGCCGGCGAGGTCCCGGTCGGCGCCGTGATCGTCCACGGCGGGCAGGTGATCGCGCGGGCGCACAACCAGGTGGAGATGCTGCACGACGCGACGGCGCACGCGGAGATGATCGCGATCACGCAGGCCGCCGAGGCGCTGGAGAACTGGCGGCTCGAGGGGGCCGAGATCTACGTGACGCTGGAGCCCTGCCCCATGTGCGCGGGCGCGCTCGTCAACTCCCGCGTGTCGCGGATCGTCTACGGCGCGGACGACCCGATCGCCGGGGCCTGCGGCTCGGTGTTCAACATCGTCAACGAAAAGCGCCTCAACCATCGCATCCCGGTGGTCAAGGGCGTGCTCGGCGAGCGCTGCAGCGAGATCCTCAAGTCGTTCTTCCGCTCGCGCCGCCAGGCCCCCAAAGAAGGCAAGACGTCGGAGCCGTAGCCGTTTCAGTTAGGCTATACTGAGACCGGTCGAACGATGAGCGAATCCGGCATCCCCGTCGCCCCCCAGGTCCTCCAGGACCTCCTGCTCTCGCGGAGCGCGGTCCGAGTCTTCGGCGCCGCCGCCGAGCCGGTCGAACTCTGGGAAGCGTACGCGCTGGCCAAGGCCGACGCGCCCGCGCTGAAGGAAGAGGTCGACATGGCCCGCGGCTCCGGCGCCTCGGGCCCCGCGCTGAAGAAGCGACTGGAGAACGTCCGCAAGGACACCGGCCCGCTCGTCGACTACCTGCGCCAGACGCTGCCCGCGACGGTCCCGCTGCTCGAGGACGCGCTCGCGCTCGACCTCGCGCTGGTCTTCATCATGTCGACCCCGCCGGCACGAGATGCGGTCGTGCGCTGGTTCAAGAACCCGTCGGGCTCGCGCGACGAGGCGATGAAGCTGCTCAACAAGATCAGCCGCATGGTGGAGAGCCACCGCGGCGCCCTGAAGGAAGCCGAGGCCAAGGCCGCGCCGCCGCCTCCGCCCCCCAAGCCTGCCGCCGCCCCGAAGGGCGGGGGCTCCGCGGAGGACGAACTCGACCGCATGCTCCAGGCCAAGCTCGACACGGCGCGCCGCGCGCGCGAGAAGGGCCAGACCGACCGGCGGGTCAAGGACTCGGCCGAGTCCCTGGAAGCCAAGCGGAAGGAGCAGGAGCGCGCCGAGGCCGAGCGCCGCGCGCAGGCGAAGCAGGAGGAGGATCGCAAGGCCGAGGCCGAGCGCAAGGCGTGGCAGAAGGCCGAGGTCGAGCGCATCGCGAAGGCGAAGCCCGAGGACGCCGAGGCCGCGCTGGCCGCGCAGGCGGCCGAGGCGCTGCGCCTCGCGCGCGAGAAGTCCGAGGCCGAGCGGCAGGCCCAGAAGGATACCGAGCGTCGGGCACGCGAAAAAGAGGAGGACGACAAGGCCGAGCGCCTGAAGCGCCAGATCGCCGAGGCCGAGAAGGCCGCGGAGGCGCTGCGGATGCAGCGCGAGAAGGTGGAGGCGGAGATCCGGGCGCAGAAGGAAGAGGAGGAGCGCCGCGAGCGCGAGAGGATGGAGGCCGCGCGGGCCGCCCGCGAGAAGGCCGACGCCGAGCGCGCCGAGAAGGAGAGGGCCGAGGCGGAGGCGCGGGCGCGCGTCAAGGCCGAGGCGGAGGAGAACGCCCGCCTGCAGGCGGAAGCGGAGCGCGCGGCGAAGGAGAAAGCCGAGGCCGAGCGCCTGGCGAAGCTCAAGGCGGAGGCCGAGCGCATCGCGCGCGCGAAGGAGGAGGCGGATCGCATCGCCCGCGAGAAGGCGGAGGCCGAGCGGATTGCGAAGGAGAAGGCCGAAGCCGAGCGCCAGGCGAAAGCCCAGGCGGAGGCCGAGCGGCTCGCCCGCGAGAAGGCAGAAGCCGAACGGATCGCCCGCGAGAAGGCGGAGGCCGAGCGGATCGCGAAGGAGAAGGCTGAGGCCGAGCGCAAGGCGGAGCAGGAGCGCCTCGCCCGCGAGAAGGCGGAGGCGGAACGCATCGCCCGCGAGAAGGCGGAAGCCGAGCGCCTCGCAAAGGAAAAGGCGGAAGCCGAGCGGAAGGCCGAGCTCGAGCGCATCGCGCGCGAACGGGCGGAGGCGGAGCGGATCGCCCGCGAGAAGGCGGAGGCCGAGCGGATCGCGAAAGAGAAGGCCGAAGCGGAGCGGATTGCGCGTGAAAAGGCCGAGGCCGAGAGGATCGCGAGGGAAAAGGCGGAGGCGGAGCGCATCGCCCGCGAGAAGGCGGAAGCCGAGCGCCTCGCGAAGGAGAAGGCCGAGGCGGAGCGCATCGCCCGCGAGAAGGCCGAGGTCGAGCGGATCGCGAGGGAGAAGGCGGAGGCGGAGCGCAAGGCCCGCGAGGCCGCGGACGCGGCGCTGACGCCGGAGCAGCGGAAGGCCCGCGACGAGGCGCGCGTGCAGCTGCGGGCCGCGACGCCGGAGCGGCTGGCGGACCCCTGGCGCGACCAGAAGGTGGGCGCCTGGTTCCGCGTGCGCGTGCTGCTCGGCAAGGACGAATCGTACACCGACAGCGGCCTGCGGGAGCGCGGCAAGGGCTATTCGATGCTCGGCGTGCAGAAGTGCGTCGGCGGCCGCAGCGAGTGGGAGAACATGGAGCGGGTCCAGAACTTCGCCGTGGAGCCCGCGGGCCAGGAGATGATCGACGTCGGCGGGACGCTCCTGGATTGCGACGTCTACAAGATCACCTCGAAGGCCGGGGTCGAGAAGGTGTGGATCCTGCTCGACGGCCCGCACGCGGGCGCCCCGGTGAAGTCGGAAGCCCCGTCGGGCGCGTTCCTGGCGAAGAAGCTCGAGAAGGAAACGCTCGCGGTGGGGTCGAAATCGCTCGAGTGCACGAGGATGGAGGGCGACGAGACGGCCGGCGGCAAGACGCGGCCCGCGCAGCGCTGGTGGAGCGCGCCCTACCCTCTGGGGCTGGTCAAGTCGGCGGTCGAGGGGTCGCTGACCGAGGCCGTGAAGGCCGGCGACAACTGGGGCAACCGCCCGCCCTTCCCGTCCTGAGCGGAATCACTTCCAGACGCCGTCGAACGGGATCCCGCGCCGGCCCAGCTCGTAGAGAGAGCGGGCGCGCTTCTGGTCGATCGGTTCGTTCTTGACGATCACGACCGACGCGAGTCCGAACGTGCGCCCGGACGCGGCGTATCCTCCCAGCCAGCGGCCGATGCTCATGCCGTCGGAGTCGTGGCCGAGCTTGTAGGTGATCTGCAGGCCGCCGCCGGCCGGCCACGGGTAGGCGTCCCGGCCGGACGTTCCCGTGGCGTACTCGACCGCCTGCCCGTTCACCCACATCTGCACCTTCTCCGCAGGTCCGTCCGCGCTGAGGACGAGGTGCACCCAGCGGGCCGCGGCGGCTTCCTTCTGCGCCGGGAGCAATCGGAACGTGTGCCCGGGTCCGAGGCCGTTGCCGACGTCTTCCGACACGAAGCGGTCGATCGCGGCGAAGGTCTGAAGCCGCCCGTCGGTGGAGCTGAATCGGAAGAGGGCGTTCACTCCCTTGTGGCCGAACTGCGGAGGATCGCCCTCGGTCTGCAGCAGGAACCAGGCCGCCCAGCCGAAGCTGCGCAGGCTCCCGCCCGGCCGTCCGACGAGTTCCGTCGCGAGACCGGGAAAGTGAACCCAGTTGCCCGGCTTGTCCGAGTAGACCGCGAGGGCCTGGGGGCCGACGGGCGTGCGGACGCCGTCCTCGAGGCCGTTGTCGGGGATGCCCGCGAAGGTCGCCCAGCCGCTCTTCGCGACGCGGACGCTCGTGCGGAGCCCGGTCCGGGAGACGGAGAAGTCGGCCGGCTCGACGTCGACGCCGGCGAGGACCTTCGGATCGAAGTCACGGAGGACGGCGGGGACGCCTCCGCCCTGAGGTCGTTCGTTCCGGACGACGCCGTCCTTGGCCTCCTTGAAGTTCCAGACGCCGACAAGGTCGCCCTGCGCCGGAACGGCCAGGAGCAGTGCCAGGGCTGGAATCGTCAGCATGAGGGTTCCTCCCGCAGCATTCGTGCCTTCCGGAACGGGAAAAGTCACGGGGCTGCGCCGTCACGCCGCGCGCAGCCGGGACTCCTATAGGGCGGAGGACCGCCCCATGGAATGCGATCACGACTGGCGTCAGAGTCCCTTCCGCATCGCAATGTCGAAAAAGAAGGGCATGGCCGCGACCGCGCACGCCACGCTGGCCTTCGAGGTCTGCTCGAAGTGCGGGGTCCTGCGGGTCAATCCCCAGCTCGTGCCGGAACTCACCGACCGCTAGGGTGACAAACAGAACGGTACATTTTGTCACCCTTGACCGGCCCGCGCAGCCGGTGTAGCTTGAGTCCGTGAAGCTCCTGCGATCACGCCGTTCCGCCTCCCGGTAGTCCCTCTCGTCGGCTCGTCTCTTCCCGTGATTCGTGATTTGTCTTCCCCGGAGGGGTGGCTGAGCGGTTGAAAGCGCCAGTCTTGAAAACTGGTGGGTCCGCAAGGGCCTCGTGGGTTCGAATCCCACCCCCTCCACTACCGCGCGTCGAAGGTTGACCGCCGGAGGAGTTCCATGCTAGGGTGAACCCCGATGCGCGCGCGTCTCTGGCTCTTCGCCGTCGTCGCCCTCCTTCCCGCGTGCGGCGGACCCCCGTCCGACCCGCTCTTCACGGTGTCGGATACGACGCTCGCGTTCAACGCCCAGCAGGGAGGAGTTCCGCCGGCGGACCAGGCGATCGTCCTCACCGGCGGCGAGCGGCTCCCCTTCGGCGCCGCGACGTGGGCCGCAGCGTCCAGCCGGCCCTGGCTGCGCCTCTCCCGGACCTCGGGCGGGATCTCGGCCGATCAGGACGTCCCCATCGGCTTGAGCGTGCAGCAGAACCTGCAGACCGAGTCCTGGGTCCGAGCGACCTCCACCGTCGGGGCCCCCTTCGTGGACGTGAACACCTGGGCCGGCTGGGGCGCCTGGGTCGGCAACGCGATGATGATCTGGAGCGGCGATCCCGCCGTCCCGATGAAGTCCTACGACCCCGTGACGGACACCTGGTTCGGCGCCGCGTCCACCGTCGGAGCGCCCAGCCAGCGCCTGAGCCCGTCCCTGGTGTGGACGGGGACCGAGCTGATCGTCTGGGGCGGCTACGTGGTGGTCGGCGGGGTCCCGACGACGGCGCTGAACACGGGCGCGCGCTACAACCCGGCGACCGACACGTGGACCCCGATGTCGACGACCGGCGCACCCTCGGCGCGGACCGCGCATCGCGCGATCTGGACCGGGACGCGCATGATCGTGTGGGGCGGCGACGGGCTCGGCTTCAGCTACACCAACACCGGCGGCATCTACGATCCCGCCACCGACACCTGGGTCGGCCCCACGTCGACCGTCAACGCGCCCTCCGCCCGCGGCAGCGCCGCGGTGGTGTGGACCGGCAGCCGCATGATCGTCTGGGGCGGCGAGAATCCGGGGAAGCTCAACACCGGCTCCTTCTACGACCCCGCCACCGACTCGTGGAGCGGCAGCACCAGCGCGGTCGGCTGTCCCACGGCGCGGAGCCACATGCCGGGCGTGTGGACCGGGCAGGAGATGATCCTCTGGGGAGGAGTCTCCGCTGCCCCCGCGAACCTGGACACGGGCGCCCGCTACAACCCCACCACCGACACCTGGACCGATCTGTCCGTCATCGGCGTCCCGGAGGCCCGCTCGTCCCACGTCCTGGTGTGGACCGGCCGCGAGATGATCGCGTGGGGCGGCGTGAACGCGACCACGAACCTCAACACCGGCGGGATCTACCGTCCGCCGGGGCTGGTCCCGGGCACCTACACGGCGGAGATCCTGATCCAGGCCGCGACGCTGGGGCAGCTCTCGAGCGCCCGCGTCCAGGTGACCCTTACCGTCACGCCCTGACGGACAACCCCACCAGCGCAGATCAGTCGGGTAGACTCCCTTCATCGGATGAATTGGAAGCTGGCCGTCGGTCTGGGAGTGCTGGCTCTTGAAGGCCTGGCGATCCTGTACCTCTGCCTCCCGGCCACCGCGAAGCGGGTCAAGGGCATCCCTTTCATTGCCGCGGGGGTGATTGGCAGCATCCTGGGGACCGCGCTGGTGATCCCTCCGGACGTCTTCCGGGAGCCCGGCGGCCTGCTGTTTCCGTTCGACCCCAACGACGATGCCGCCGCCTCGTTCTTCGGACCGGGGGGGACCGTCTTCGCGGATTTCGCGGTCGGGGCTGCGTTTCCGTTGCTGGTTCTGGCGCTCGTCACGATGACGAAGAAACGGGAACGATGAGCAATCCCCGCTCGCCGGGTCTCGGGATGACGTTCCTCGTCGGAGGAGTGCTCCTGATCGCTCTGATGGCGGCCTCTGCCTTGATCCCGGTCGATTGCCCGGATTGCCGAGGCGGGACGCTGATCCGGGAGTCGATCGGAATCATCCCCTGCGATACCTGCCGGGAGAAGCATCGGGTCTCCGTTGGGAGAGCATGGTGGTACAGGATCGTCAACGTCGCTCGATAACGCCGCTGCTCCTGCTGCTCGCGCTGGCGCTGGGCGGGGCGGCGTTCGGCGCCTTTCTTCCCATGGTCATCTGCCCCAACTGCAACGGCCCCACCTGGGAGATTCCGGAGAAGTGCTTCCGCTGCAAGGACGGCCGGAGGATCAGGGTCATCGATCTCTTGCGCCACGGAAACGTCCGCACGGTCGAATGGGACGGGATGCCCGTCTCGTCCCTGTCGGCGAGCGGCTTCGCCAACACCAAGAAGAAGCGGGCCTACGCGCTCTCCGGGATCCGGCCGGGCGACCTCATGACGCCCAAGAAGATGGAGGCGGCGATCGAGGCCCTGATGCGGACCGGCGACTACATCGAGGTGGACCTCTACGTGAAGAAGGACCCGCGCGCCGACGGCAAGGTCAGCGTCGAGATCTTCGTCGTGGAGAAGTCCTCCGCGCTCCTGGAGGACCCCGGCAGCCCGGACGACTAGGGGGCGTTCAAAATAGCCTTTACCCCGCCCGCCCGGCCGGTCGATACACTTTTTCGTCAACAAAGCGCTCCGGCCTGCGTCTAAAGATGCAACATCCGGAGAGGGGCGGGGTAATAATTTATGCAACAACTCCCCCCGAAAGGGTGTTGTTAGAAGTAGAATTACGGCAATCACGGGAGGGCGAGCCATGCGCGTACTGGGTATCCTTTGCCTGCTTTCCTCGGCCCTGCTGGCCGACGTCGCGGTCCTCAAGGACGGCACCCGCGTCTCCGGCAAGGTCGTCGACAAGCAGAAGCACTGGGAAATCACCACCGACGGAGGCCTCCGCACCTTCCTCAAGGAAGAAGTCGACAAGATCATCAAGGACCCCAAGGAACTCCTCGGCGACGTCGAAAAGGTCATGGCCGAGGCCAAGGACGAGTACACGAAGGCCGTCGCCATGACCGAGGGCCCCGAGCGCAACGCCCTCCTCAAGGACTCCATCGCCAAGATCGACGCCGCCCGCTCGGCCGTCTCCTCCACCCGCGAGCTCTTCCCCGAGGACAAGTACGCCGACCTCGACCAGAAGCTCATGCAGATCATGCAGCTCAAGCGCCTGCTCCGCGACCGGCTCCACTCCGAGTTCGCGGGCGGGCCTTCCACGACCCGCGTCGGCCCCTCGTTCACGCCGGCGCCCCCGTCCATCGGCCTCGAGGAGGCCTTCTCAACCCTGCTCGACCCGGCCAAGCGCTCCGACTCCGGCAAGCGCGCCAGCGCCCGCGAGTCCTTCCGCGCCGAGCGCGCCCAGCACCCCGAGATCTACGAGCTCGCCACCGCGGCCATGCTCTTCCTCTCCCGCAGCGACGCCGAGTGGAACCTGCAGGGCCCGTCCCTGGCGGCCCTCCAGGACTACTTCGGGCAGTCGTGGCTGAAGCAGCCCACCGCCATGACCCCCGCCCTCCACCAGGCGGCCGCCCAGTGGATCGTCGACCGCATCGCCGCCCTCAAGAAGGCCGACGCGAACGCCAAGGTCGAGCCCATCTCGCTCTTCGGCATCGGCCACCTGGGCCACGCGCCCATCGGCACCGAGACCGACAAGAGCGCCCGGCTCCTGGGCCTCGAGCTCCGCAACGGCATCCTCGGCACCCCCGAGGGCCACGCGGTCCGCGACCTCAACAGCTGGATCGGCGCGGGCGACTTCGACCTCGCGGTCCTCGCGTTCGTGAAGGAGTACCGCTCGACCGACACCCCGATCGTCCGCTTCGTCTGGTCCTACGCGCTCCTGCGCCTGGTGCAGACCAAGCACCGCAACTTCGAACGCCCCGTCGCGGCGCTTCAGACCGTGAACGTCGCCGACGGCGCCATGAAGGAGCACATCGCGGCCCTCATCAAGTCCATCAAGGCCGTCGCGATCTGCAACGCCTGCGAGGGCGTGGTCAAGCTCCGCTGCACGAACTGCCACGGCAAGAAGGAGACCCGCTGGGACTGCGCGGCCTGCAAGGGCACCGGCAAGAAGCGCGACGAGCTGGGCTACGAGCTCCCCTGCTACCCCTGCCGCGGCCGCGGCTACGACAAGCTCCTCAAGTGCGAGAAGTGCAAGGACGGCTTCTACGAGTGCAAACAGTGCGACAAGAAGCCCCGCAAGGCCCCCGAGATGGAGGAGATCTGCAGCGGAACCGCCTGCGCGCAGTGCGACGGCCGCGGCTTCGTCTTCAAGAACGTCCTCTGGGCCTGCAAGTCCTGCATGGGCCTCGGCCAGAAGCTGACCCCCAAGTCCGACCCCGCCAAGACCCTGCAGTAGGAAACAGGAAGCGGGAAGCAGGAAACAGAGGAGCCGCAGCCCCTCCCCTCCCTCCCCTGCGGGGAGGGCGCACGCCCCACTCTCGCCCTATTCGGGATCAAGGTGTTTGTCCCCCCTGGGGGGATCCCCTCTTCTGATTCCGGTTTCCTGTTCCCTGTTTCCTGTTGCGCCTTGCGGAAACGGGATCGTCGGCTAGAATCCTTTAGCCATGCCCGACTTCAAAGTCACCTGCGCGCCGATCCTCGAGCTGCCGCGCTCCGCCGAAGTCATCATCGACGGCGGCGTCAACGCCACCAACGCGGCCGCCCTCAAGGACAAGCTGTCGGCGTCGCTCGACCGGAAGATCACCTACGTCTCCATCCTGATGGGGAACGTGGCCTACGTGAACAGCTCGGGCTTCGGCTACTTCATGGACCTGGCGGGCATGCTGGAGCGCCGCGGCGGCGCCCTGGTCCTCGTCGAGGTGCAGCCCAAGGTCAAGGTCGTCTTCAACAACCTGGGCATGCAGAACTTCTTCCGCTTCGAACTCTCCGCGGAGAACGCGCGCGCCTTCCTCCGGGCCCAGGCCGAGAAGGTCGCCCGCTCGCCCCGCATGGTCCCGCTCAACGGGCCCGACGAGAACATCGAGTTCCCCATCGTGGGCTCCTCGATCAAGATCGGCGGCGACCTGCGCTCGACCATCGTCCTCAAGCACGCCGAGGTCGAGGCGCGCCACTGCGAGGTCTACCGGACGGGCGACAACTGCTCGGTCCGCGACCTCGGCACCCGCTTCGGCACCTTCGTCGGCAAGGTCAAGGTCAACGACCAGGCCCTCCACGCCGGCGACATCATCACGGCCGGTCCCTTCCGCATCGCCTACTACCCCGCCGGCGTCGCGCACAAAGTCTAATTTTCCCGGGGACGCTTCCCCCCGCCCCCCGTACTCCCCTTCATGACGACTCCCTGGGCGGCCCTGCTGCTCCTCCCCCTGCTCGCGCCGGACGGCGTCCGCGAAGTCACGAACCTGGCCTACGTCGACGGACCCGACGCCGACGCGGAGAAGCACAAGCTCGACCTCTACCTGCCCCGCGGCGCGACAAAGTTCCCCGTCCTGATGTGGATTCACGGGGGCGCCTGGAGCTTCGGCGACCGCGCGTGGTTCGGCGCCGTCGGCCGCCGCTTTGCCGAGGAAGGCATCGGCGCGGCGATCATCAGCTACCGCCTCTCGCCCAAGGTCAAGCATCCCGCCCACGTCGAGGACTGCGCCCGCGCCTTCGCGTGGCTGCACGACCACGTCGCGGACTACGGCGGCGATCCCGGGCGGCTCTTCGTCTCGGGCCAGTCCGCCGGCGGCCATCTCGCCGCGCTCCTCGCCTGCGACCCGCAGTACCTGCGGGCCCTGAAGGTCCCCGACGACGCGCTCAAGGGCGTGATCCCGATGAGCGGCGTCTACACGATCCCGGCCCTTCCGCCGCAATCGAAGGGGCTCCTGGGGATGTTCCCGACGTCGTTCGGCTCCGACCCCAAGGTCTGCCGCGACGCCTCGCCCTCCTCGCACCTCGCGGAACTCTCCGTCCCGATGCTCGTGATCACGGAAACCGAGGATTCGGCGCCGCTGCGCTTCGACGCGCGCTGCCTCGGCGAAGCCGCCCGCCGCAACGGGGTGAAGGACATCCGCTTCATCGACGCGGAGAAGAAGAATCACTTCAGCATCGTCAGCAGCTTGGCGGCGAAAGCGCCCGATCCGTCGCGGAGCGCGATGGTGGAATTCATCCGGGGGCGCTGCAGGGACCTGGACCGCTAGGATTGGCCACAGCGGACACGGAGGTCACAGAGCGGGATTCGGCGGGGGGCCCTTTTCTTGATTCTTCCTACTTCGTACTTCTTGCTTCTTACTTCAATCCCCGCCGGTACCACTGCAGCAGGTCGGCCGAGAGCAGGAAGAGCGGCAGGAAGGCGGCGTGCGCCGCCGAGCCGCGCGCCAGCAGGCGATTCGCGGCCACATCCCGCAGCAGCGCGTGCTCCCGGGCCTCGGAGGCCTCGCGGCCCGCGAACGCCTCGAGCGCCTGGCGCGGCGAGATCCGCCGGTCCACGGCGAAGACCTGATAGGCATGCTGGGGATCCTTGAAGAGCGCCGGCAGCTGCGGCGAGGGCGAGGCCGAGCGGGCGTGGCGCAGCGCGACGAAGCGGATCGACGACGGGCCCTTCTTCTCCGTCCACTCGCCCGCCTCCCAGCCGTCGCCGGCGTCGGCATAGACGCAGGCGCGGGCCGCGGCGCGCCGCTCGGGCGAATCGGCCAGCCCCGCCACGAAGCCGCACTTCTTGGCGTCGAGGAGGCGCAGGACGGCGTCGCTGCTGAAGCGGGCGTCCAGGCGGACCTGGATCTTGCTCTTCTCGAGGGTCGCCGGCGCGCGCGAGAGCGCCTCGGCAAGGAAGTCGGCGATCTCCTTGGGCTTGTTCTCGGACGAGGTCCGCAGTTCCCCGTGCCAGAACTCCTGGAGCTCGGGGACGAAGAGGACGAGCGGCCAGTAGGACTGGCTCGGGCGCGGGCGCTGGTCGAGGACCAGTTCCAGCGTGTCGAGGTCCACGGTCAGGAGCTGTTCCCGCTTGGCGGTCGTGAAGAACGAGGCCCGCAGGAGCTCGTGGACCTTGCGGACGCCGTCGACCTCGCCCGCCTTCAGGTCCTCGATGAACTGGCGGAGCTGGCCCAGGCCGGGCAGGCGCTGGGGGCGGTGGATGCGCGGCAGCAGGTTCTTGGCGGCCTCGAGCGGCTTGTCCTGGGCCCCGATGGTGGCGCCCACGACCTCGACCAGCATCCCGGGCGCGGGCGGCTGGTCCTTCCGCTGGGGGCTGCGCACGCTCTTCTCGAGCAGGGCCTTCAGGCGGACCTTCTCGAGGAACTTCTCGAGCTGCTCGAAGCCGACGCTCTGGGTCGGGTTCTCCAGCTCGAAGCGGGCCTCCTCGAGGCGCCGGGCGGTCTCGGCCAGCCGGTTGACGGCTTCGAGCTTCTCGTGGCCCAGCTGCTCGGACTTCGCCTGTTCGAACGCGATCTTCCGTCCGAGCTCCGCCGTCTCGCCCACGTGGGCGGCAGCCTGCTCGTTCAGGCTCTCGACTTCCCGCTTGAGCCGCTCGACCTCGTCGTCGAGGTCGCGGGCGGCGGCCCGGAGGGACGCGGCCTCCTCGGAGGCGCGGCCGAAGGCGTCGCGGGCGTTGTCCAGCTCCAGGCGCACCTTCTCGGCGTCGGCCCGGGCATCCGCCTTCTCCTGCTCGAGGCGGTCGCGCTGGTCCTCGAGGTCGGCCATCTCGGAGCGCAGGGCCGCGAACCCGGTGTCCGCGACGGGTTCCGGCGCGGGGGCCGGCCGCGTGGCTTCGGCGACGGGCGCGCGCGTCCCTTCGGCGCGCAGGCGCTCGATCTCGGCGCGGGCGTCCTCGATCTCCTGGCGGAGGCGGTTCTGGGCGACCTGGAAATCGGCGATGCTGACCCCCGCGGTGGCGAGCTCGGCCGCGGCCTTCTCGGCGCGCACCTTCTCGGAGCCCAGGTCCTTGCGGGCCTGCTCCAGCTCGCGGCGGTTGCGGTCGCGGTCGTCGCGGAGGCGGCGGAACGCGGCCAGGAGCCCGCGCAGCTCGTCGCGGCTGGGCCCCTCGGTCGGGGGCGCGCTGAGGTCTTCGTAGATGTAGGGCCGGGGCGTGCCGGCGCTGGGGTCGCCCTCGCTGCGGAGGATCTCGAGCCGGAAGGCCTCCAGCTCCTGCTGGGCGGCCCGGAAGCGGCGGGAGGCCTCCTCGACCTGGGACTGGAGCGAGGCGGTGCCCCGCTGGAAGTTCGCGTGGACGAGCTCTTCCTCGACGTCCATCCGCCGCTGGAGCTCGGCCTGGAGGAACTCGATGCGTTCCACCAGTTCCCCCTTGTCGGTGGCGAGGAGGAGCTGCCGGGCGTCGCTCTTCGAATCAGGCATGGCGGACGTTCATCACCCTCGAGTTACAAAGATTCCAAACGCCCCCGGGAGTGATTTAACGTACCACATGATTCCCACCCCCGCAACGGAGGAATCCACATTTGAATTCCCGGCCAGGGAAACCCCGAGACGGGCTTCCCGGCCCCCTATGGTCTTGATCGGCGAAGCAGCCCCGGGCCTTGAGGAGGATCGGAGGGTACACTGGAACCGTGACCTATGAGATCAAAGGCTGCTGGTCGAGCGACGTGGACGACCTCGAAGCGTGGACCCCGTCTCGCCCGGAAGACGTCTACTATCCCCTCTTCCTCGACATCGGACCGGTAGGAGATAAAGGGGCCGACCAGTTCCAGATCGTCGTCTGCACGCCCCAGGCGATCCAATCCCGGCCCGAGCGGAGGCAGGCGAAGCTGCTGGTACTCAGCGACTACAACTGGCAGAAGGTCCGGGCGACTCTTGAGAAGTGGGTCAACGAGTGCGACGGCCTGGACTGGGACGACGCGCTGAAGCGCCTCCGCCCGAAGATGCACTGGGAATACGAAGGGATGGCTCGACGGGAGGGGGAATGACCTACGCCCTGAGGTACATCACTCTCGAGCAGTTGCGGCAGAACTGCAGGTCGCGGCCCATCATCAGGAGGTTCACGTCCTGCATGTTGAGGCCGACGCCGCAGGCCTCGCACTGCCAGTAGACCACCTTGCCCTCGTCCTCGATGGTCTCGTACTTGCTCACGCCCGCCAGCGCGACGCCGTCGTCCTTCGCGGCGAGCACCCGCTCGTAGACGCGGATGATTTCCTTCTCGGTGGAGGAGACGATGCCGGAGCGCTTGGCCAGCAGCCCCTCGATCTCGCGGTCGTCGAGGGCCATCTCGGCCTCGAGCTTCTTCTTGGCGACGCCGTACTCGTCCTCGGCCGCCTTGACCTCTTCCGCCCGGAGCTTCTCGAGCTTGGCCTTCTCCTCGGACTGCATCATGAGGTCCAGCAGGCCGTCCTCGACGCGGCTCTTGTCCGCCTTCATCCCCGAGATCTCTTTCTGGAACGCCTGGTACTCCTCGTTCTTCTTGGCGCTCATGGACTGGACCTGGAGCTTCTCGATCTTGCCGTCGAACTCCTTGACGGTCAGCTCGCGCTTGGAGCTCTCCAGCTTGATCGCCTTGATCTCGGCCTGCACGGCGGCCTGGTTGTCCTTGGCGTGGGCGACCTTCTTCTCGGCGGAGGCCAGCTGGCGGGGTTTTTCGGAGCGTTGGACCTTGAGCTTGTGGATCTGGAGGTCCAGATCCTGGAGCGGAATTAGAACATCAGCTTTGCGGGGTGGCATCTAAAGTTGTCGCTCGCATGGATCATCGAAGTCCGGACATCATACCAATCCGCACGTCCGAAACAATACCTAAACGGCCGAAGACTTACGCTTCGACCGGCTCCTTGGCCTCCTCGGCGCTCTTCCGCAGGATCCCCTCGAGGAAGCCTTCCAGCTTCCGCGACCGGATCGGGTGCTGCAGCTTCCGGATCGCCTTCGCCTCGATCTGGCGGACGCGCTCCCGGGTCACCTTGAAGATCCGGCCGACCTCCTCCAGGGTGTACGTGTAGCCCGTCCCGATCCCGTAGCGCAGCTTGATGATTTCGCGCTCGCGGAACGAGAGGGTCTGCAGGACGGTCTCGATCTTCTCCTTCAGCATCTCGTGCGTCGCCGCCGAGACCGGGCTCTCCGCCGACTCGTCCTCGATGAAGTCGCCGAAGTAGGAGTCGTCGCCCTCCCCGATCGGCCGGTCGAGCGAGATCGGGTGCTTCGCGATCTTCAGGACGCGCTTCGTCTCCTCCAGGGAGATCTGCGACTCGTTGGCGATCTCCTCGAGCGACGGCTCGCGCCCGTTCCGCTGGGCGAGCTTCTTCGCCACGTTGCGGAGCTTCGTCATCGTCTCGATCATGTGGACCGGGATGCGGATCGTGCGCGCCTGGTCCGCGATGGCGCGCGTGATCGCCTGCCGGATCCACCACGTCGCGTAGGTCGAGAACTTGTAGCCGCGGCGGTACTCGTACTTCTCCACCGCCTTCATCAGGCCGGTGTTGCCCTCCTGGATCAGGTCCAGGAACGACAGGCCGCGGTTGCGGTACTTCTTGCCGATCGAGACCACCAGCCGCAGGTTGCCGCTGGACAGCTTCCGCTTCGTCTTTTCGTAGTCCTCGAAGCGCTCCCGGATGTCGCGCACCCGGCTCCGCAGATCCTCCGCGCCCTCCAGGGTCTGGGCCTGGATCTGGTCGAGCTCCTTCTTCAGCGCCTGCAGCTTGATCTTGTTGCCGTGGCCGCTCTTGATGTCCTCGATCTCGGTCGTGACCTCGTCGAGCTTCCGGGAGAGGCTTTCCAGCTTCTCCATCATCGGCTTGATCTTCTTCGACTGGATGTTCATCTCTTCCAGCATCACGACGCAGCGGCGCTGGTTGTCGCGGAGCCGGAAGCGGGTCTTCTCCCGGATCTTCGACGTGAGGTGGTGGTTGTTGAGCTTGTCGAAGCATTCGTGCGAGTCGAAGACCGTCGAGCGGATCCGGTCGATCACCTGGGGCAGGCGGTCGAGGACCTCGAACTTCGAGACGTCGATCGCGCTGTCCGCCTTCAGGGTGCGGTCGAACGCAAGCTCGCCGTTCTTCACGTCCTCCAGGATCTGGATGGCCTCGATGACCGCGATCGGGGATTCGAGGACCTTCGTGCGGAAGCGCTTCCGCGTGATCTCGATGCGCTTGGCGAGGCGCAGCTCGTCCTCGCGGGAGAGCAGCGGGATCTCGCCCATCTGGGTGAGGTACATCCGGACCGGGTCGTCGATCTTCTCGGAGACGCCCCGGGTCTTGGTCTCGACTTCCTCGGGCTGCTCGAACTCGCGCTCGTCGTCGTCGGGCTCGAAGCCCGCGCCCTCCTTCGCCTCGCCGCCCTCGGCGGCGGTCTCGACCATCTCGATCCCCAGGTCGTCCATCATCTGGAGGATCGTGTCGAGCTTGTCCGGCGACACCATGTCGTCGGGGAGGACCTTGTTGAGCTCGTCGTAGGTGACGAAGCCGCGCTTCTTGCCCTCTTCGATGAGGTTCTTGACCTCGGGGCTCAGCTTGTCGGCAGCGTCGCCGACGCCGCCCTTGCGCGCGGCCACGTCGGCGTTTTCGGTCTCGTTCTCCTCGGCCGTGAACTTCTCGCGGTCGTTGATGGGAGTGCCTCCTTTGGTGCGGATGTCGTCCATTTAGCGTCCCGGCATGGCCTTGGGGTTCACCTTGGCCTTCTGCCCTTTGGTCTCCATGAACTTCCGCAGCTTCTCGCGCTGCTCCTCGTCGCTGGCCTCATTTAAACGGCCGCGAATCCCGTGGTATTCGCTCTTGGCCTCCGCCAGCCCAAGCGTCAGCATGCAGCCTTGAGCGCAGGCCTCGATCTTCTCGGCGTCGATCTCGATGTTCACGATGTCGGCCGCGACCTCCATGGCGGCGGCGTCCTGCAGCAGCGCCACCAGGTCGCCGGGATTGATCTCCCCGTTCTGCTGGAGCATCCCGTACGCCACCGTCGCGATCCGGCGCAGGATCTCGGACGGATAACGCTCCACCGGGAACTCCGTGCGGATCTTCGCCGCCAGGGTCTTGTTCGCGATCGCGCAAGCCAGCAGTTCGCGGCCCGCCTTCTCGAGCACCGGCGGCGTCTTCAACGCCACCATGGGCACGGGGGCCGGCTCGACGTCCCCTTCCCGCTTCCGCGCGAGCTTCCCGCGCAGCGAGCGCTCGTCGATCCCGAACTTCGCGGCCAGCTGCTGGACCAGGATCTCCTGCTTGACGGGATCCGGGATCTGGTTCAGCCGCTCCAGCATGTCCTCGACGATGCGCGCCTTCGCGGCCGGCGTCTCGATGCCGTGCTTGGCCGAGAGCGCGTCCATCAGGAAGCCGAAGATCTCGCGCGGCTTCTCGAGGCAGGCGCGGAGACGATCGGGACCCTCCTTCACCACCACGTCGTCGGGGTCCATCCCCGGCGGAAGCTCGGCGATGAAGATGTCCACGTTCTCGCTGAGCAGCAGGTCCAGGCCCCGCTCGCTCGCCTTCTGTCCGGCCGCGTCCGAGTCGAATACCAAGACAACCTTATCCGCATAACGGCGGAGGATTTTCAAGTGGTCTTTTGTCAGCGCCGTGCCGAGCGTCGCCACCAGGCCCTTCACGCCCGCCTGGAAGGGGACGACCACGTCGAGGTAGCCCTCGACGATGTAGACCGTGCGGGTCTTCTCGATCTCCTCGCGGGAGTGGTGGAGTCCGTAGAAGCCGCGGCCCTTGGTGAAGACGGCGGTCTCCGGCGAATTGATGAACTTCGGATGGTCGTCCTTCTTCAGCGTGCGGGCGCCGAAGCCGATGGCGCGCGCGCGGGCGTCGTGGATCGGGAAGATGGGACGGGCGCGGAAGCGGTCGTAGTAGCCGCCCCGGCCCTCGCGCTCGATGACCAGACCGGCGGCCGCCAGCATCTTGTCGTCAAAGCCCGCCCTGCGTCCGCGCTGAAGGAGGGCGTCCCAGGAATCCATCGAGTATCCCAGCTTGAAGAGTTCGCTCGTCTCGTCGTTCACACCGCGGCCCGCGAAAAACGCGCGGGCCGCCTCGGCTTCAGGCGCCTTCAGAAGGAGGCTGCGGAAGTATTCCTGCGCCCACTCGAGGGCGCGGTAGACGTCGTCGCGGCCGATCCCTTCCTTGCCCCCCTCCTTGTACTTCACGGCGATGCCGACCTTGGCGGCAAGAATGCGGATCGCCTCGGGGTAATCCACGTTTTCTTTCGCCATCACGAAGCTGATGGCGTCGCCACCCTTGCCGCAGCCGAAGCATTTAAAAGTCTGGCGCTGCGGGGTGACGATGAACGAGGGGGTTTTTTCCTCGTGGAAAGGGCAAAGGCCCTTGTAGCTTGCGCCGGCGCGTTTGAGAGGGATATATCCGGCGACGATTTCTTGTATGTCCACCGATCGCTTGACTTCCAGGACCGTCTCGTCGGCGATCAGCGCCACACACCCCTCCCGCGCGGACATAGAAACATACCCATCAGCGCGCCGAAGTCAAGTGAAAACACCGACTTGTTATACGGATGTTCCAGGGGGATGGCTGGCTATTTCTGGCGGCAGGCCGTGACGGTTCCCCGCTCGTCGAACTCGACCTCCAGCACGTAGCCTTTGACGACCGCGGAGCTGCTGTTCATGACGCTGACTTCCGCGACGACCTTGCGCCAGCGGTAGACCAGTCGCTTGTCCCCCAGGGCGACGTCCGGCGCCCCCAGGCGCAACAGCACCTGGTCCCGCGTCGTGCCGACCGGCGGGAACTTCTCGTCCACGGGACGGTCCATGTTCTCCCGGGAGGGAAACTGGTCCCGGTAATGCGGGACCTCCGGGACGATCAGGCAGCCCCCCAGGGCGAGCGACAGCGCCGCGATCAGGAAGACTTTCATCGGACCCTCACCAGCGTGTGCCGGGCGACGACGTCGTTCTCGAAGACCAGCACCAGGTCGTAGAGCCGCCGGTCCGTCGACACCCGTTCCGCCGTCCCGCAGGAGATCGGGGCCAGCTTCTTCCGGGTCCCGTCCATCAGGAGCCGGTGGACGCTGAGGCGGCTGCTCTCGAACTCCGCCGTCGGCGCCCCCAGGCGCAGCAGCACTTCCTCCCTCGTGGTGCTGCCGTCGCAGACCTGGAACGGCAGGAGGCCGGACTCCACGAGGGAGTCGACCACGCCGGTGTCGCCCCCCATGCGGCAGCCCGCGACGGCCACCAGGAGCAGCGCCAGGAACCCGCCGAGCTTTTTCATCGTTCCGTCCTCCCCCGTCTGTTAGGGATTCGTTGACCGGCGTTTTCGGGTAAAATGCTGCGACGACCGACATGGAAAACGCCCCGACCTCCCGCCCGGCGCTGCCGGCCCTGGCCGCGGCCGCCCTGGCGCTCCTGGGTCTGGCCTATTGGCCGACCCTGGTGTGGCTCTGGGGACGCTGGCAGACGGACCCCTTCTACTCCCACGGCCCGCTCGTCCCGCTCGTCACCCTGGTCCTCCTCTGGTCCCGCCGCGAACGGCTCCGCCTGCGGCCCGGGATCACGCCGGCCGCGCTCGCCGCGCTCGGCGCCGCCGCCCTGCTCCACCTCCTGGGCGTCCGCCTGCTCTTCGAGTTCCTCTCCTGCCTCTCGCTGATCGCCGCCCTCGCGGCCGTCACGCTCCTGGCGGGCGGGCGCCCGCTCCTGAAGGAGGCCGCCTTCCCGCTCGCGTACCTGCTCTTCGCCGTCCCGCTGCCGATCGTCCTGCTGCAGCAGGTCAGCCTGCCGCTCCAGCTGTTCAGCAGCGCCTGCGCGCGGGCCGTCCTGGCCGGCCTGGGCTGCCCCGTCCAGCGCCAGGGCGTCCTGCTGGCCTTCCCGAAGTTCACCCTCGCGGTCGCCGACGCCTGCAGCGGCCTGCGCTCGCTCCTGACGGTCCTGGCGGTCGGCACCCTCGCGGCCCACCTGGCCCGCGCCACGCTCCCCCGCAAGGCGCTGCTCGTCGCCCTGAGCTCCGCCGCCGCGCTCCTGGTCAACGTGCTCCGCATCACGCTGGCGGCCCTGATCGGGATCGCCTTCGACGGCGAGACCGCCTGCCTGATCTTCGAGAAGTACTCGGGCTACTTCTTCTTCGCGCTGGTGGTCCTCTCGACGCTCGGCGTCTTCAAGGCCCTCATCCCGCCCCGGCCGGAGGAGGCTCCGCCGCCGCCGGCCGCCGACCCCGTCCCGCCGCTGCTGCTGGCGACGAAGGTCCTCGCGCCCCTGCTGGCCGCGATCCTCCCGATGGCCGGGATCGCGATGCTGCTCAAGGCCCAGCGGGACTCGGCCCAGCCCGCCCGCTTCGCCGGCTGGCAGCCCGCGCTGGAGGGCTGGGAGCTCGTCGACGTCCGGCCCCGCGCGTCCTTCGCCGGCGAGGAGCAGCTCACGGGCCTGCTCCGCGACGCCCGCGGCCGCACGGTGCGCTTCAACCTGCTCCACTCCGTCAGCGGCCGCTACCTCCACTCCCCCGAGGCCTGCTCGGTCGCGGCGGGCTGGATCCCGGAGCAGCAGATCCGCAGCCGCGACGGGTCCATCGAGCGCTGGATCCTGAGGCGGGGCGCGGAGCGGGCCTGTGTGTTCTTCTGGTTCGACCTGGCGGGACGCCCGCGGAGCGGCAGCCTGGACCAGCACCTCGGCGCGCTCGTCCAGCGGCTCTGGCACGGCTCGATCGACTCGGCCTACGGGGAGATTTCGTTCCCGCTGCCGCCCGGCAGCGCGCCGGACGGTCCGGGGCTGCCCGAGCTGGCGCAGTCGCTCCACGCGGCCTTGCAGGAGCGGCTCTGGCCAACCCCGAATCGCGAATAGCGAATCGCGGTGGAAGCGTCCTCCCCTCCCTCCGAGGGAGGGGCCAGGGGAGGGTGAGGGGTTCTTCTGTTTCCTGCTTCCGGTTTCCTGTTTCCTGACCGCTATTTGCCGGCGAGCAGGGACTCCACTTCCTGGCGGATCTCGGGGGGCGCCTGTCCGCGAAGGACGGCGCGCAGCGGCTCCTCCGCCTCCTGGCGGCGGCCGGCGGCCGCGAGGGACTTGCCCAGGTAGTACTGGATCATCGCCTGGTCGGGGGCCCGGCGCGCGGCCTCGCGGAGCGGCGCCACCGCCTCGGCGAACTTCTCCTGGCGCATCTGGAAGCGCCCCAGGAGGAGCCACGGCGTGGCATCGTCCGGGATCAGCGCCGCCGCCCGCTCGGCGTAGCCGCGCGCCCGCGCCCAGTCCCCCAGGTCCGCCTGGTTCTGGGCCGCATTGAGCAGCACGAGCGCGTCCCGCGGACGCAGCTCCATGGCGCGCTCGAACGTCGCGGCCGCCTCGCGCTTGCGCCCGTTCGCCACCTGCGCGACGCCGAGCTGGTTGACGATCGACCCGTCCTGCGGACGCAGCTCCGCCGCCCGGGCGATGAAGCCGAGCGACGAGGGCGCGTCGTTCATGCGGCCGGCGATGCGGCTCAGCCCCTCGAGCGCGGCCGCGTTCGAGGGATCCTGCGCGAGCGCGGCGCGGTACTCCGCCGCCGCGTCCGCGAGCCGGTCGCCCGCGAGGAAGTCCCCCGCGCGGCGCACGCGCTCCGACGCCGACCCGCCCGACGGCGCGCCTATCGACGGTCCCGACGGGGGCGGAGGATCGCCGGGACCGCAGCCCGCGAGCAGCGCCAGGACGACGGCCAGGCGCCTCACCCTCGGCCCCTCAGGCGAAGGACCCCGGGAAGACGGCCGGAATCCGCCGGCGACAGGTCGCGATAGACGCCGCGGGGCGACGCGATCCACCACCACCAGGATGCCTTCGATGTCGGCAGCAGCGCGTTCACCATCGGGGTGATGTACGTCGCGTCGACGCGGCTTCCGCGCGCCTCGATGCGGTCCCACTCCCCTTCCTCGAGGGGCAGCCAGACCGCGCGGCGCTCGCCCTTCCATGCCACAAGCGCCGGCTGGTCGGTCATGACGACGGCCTCCCGCGGCACGGATTCCGCGAAGGCCGCCGCGTCCAGCGTCGCGACCGACGGCTCCGCGCGGGCCACCCAGACGTAGTACCAGAGCGGGAACGCCACCACCACGAGCACCACCAGCACCAGGCCGCGGTACAGGAGCAGCCGCAGGGCCTTCGGGTCCTGGAAGAGCGACGGGATCAGCCGGATCGACCAGTAGCGGCGCAGCGACACCTGCTCCATGCGGTCCGCCGTCCACGCCACCACCTGGGCCGCCGCCGGGATCGCCATCAGCGGCGTCCAGCAGAGCAGCAGCTCGGGCTCCGCGCGGAAGACGCAGGACGCGGCCGCCGTCACAAGCAGCCCCACGACCGTCGCGACCAGCCAGCCCCGCCAGGGACCGCGGTCGCGCCGAGAGAAGATCGCGGATACGAACAGGAACGTCACCACGGGGTCCGTCACCGAGAGCGACTCGCTCCAGAAGCGGATCGCGCCGCTCGAGATCTTGCGCAGCATCTGGAAGGGGTGGGCGAAGGCGAACTCCCAGGGGCCCGACGACGCGGCCGCCATCGAGCGCCAGACCGTGTCGCCCGGCCAGGTCTCCGTCCCGGCCATCGCCTCGAACCAGTAGAGGCTGAAGAAGGGCGAGCGGCCCCAGTGGAAGTTCCGGATCATCCAGGGCAGCAGGAGCACCGTGAAGCCCAGCCCGAAGATCAGCGCCGCACGCCCCCTCCGGCGCCGCGAGAGGACCAGGTAGATGCCGACCGCGGGCGCCAGGAAGAAGAACAGGTAATGGCTCAGGGCGGCGAGCGCGCCGAGCAGCGCGACCCCGGCGATCCGGAAATCGCCCCGGGCGTCCTCGCCGGACGGCGCCGGCTCGTCGGCGCGGCGCGGGAGCGGCGCGGCCAGCAGCGCCTGCAGGAGGAGCAGGATCGCGATCAGCGCGTACGGCATCCCCAGCAGCGCCGACTTGAGCATCGCGACGTTGCAGCCCGCGAGGGCGGCCGCCAGCCATGCGACCATCGTCCCGAACCAGCGCCGGGCCAGCAGGAAGGTCAGCACGATCGTCGTGACCCAGAAGAGGAGCCCCATCGCGGCGGCAGCGCGGTCGGACGGGTGTGTCAGCGCGAACGTCAACCCCAGCAGCAGCGGCGGCAGCGGCGGGTGGTAGAGGTCCGGGTGTCCCTTCAGGGTCGGCTGGATCGCCAGCGAGACGGGCCGCAGCGAGTCGGTGACCAGCCCGTCGCCCGCGGCGACGTGGCGGGCGATCTGGGCCTGCTCCATCGCCTGGTTGACGCCGAGCCCCCGGAACTTCGCGGCCATCACGGCGAGGGCCAGGATCAGCGGGAGAAGCACGAGCGCGGAAGCGCCCAGCACGATGCGCGCCCAGGGGCGGCCTGCGGAGGGAACGTCGGACGACATCAGAGCCCGAGCGTGGTGCGGCGGAAGATCGTCGAGACGCCGAGGACGGCGAGCCCGATCCCCAGCAGGGCCAGGGTTGTCGGCTCGGGGGTGCCGTAGACGGCCTGGATGGCCATCACGTCGTCGATGGACAGCGCGTGGTTCCCCGGCTGGGAGAACAGGAACGAGCCGTCAGGCTGCATCACGGAGCCGGGGCCGCCCGTCGGAGCCAGGCCCAGCGCCCGGCCCCACAAATCCAGGGCGACCGCCGTCTGGTCGATCGAGAAGAAGCCGCCCGGGGGAACGCCGTTGCCGTCCCAGAACGGGAAGATGTCGTTGACCGTGATCGTCAGGGGCCCGTTGATCTGGTACCACTGCCGGCCGTCGGGATACGTGGTCGGCTGCGGGCCCGTCAGCGTCGAGCCGACCACCAGGGGCGTCACGGTCCCGATCGACGCGCCGAGGTTCGCGGCGTTGACGATGATGCTGATGGGGTTGCTGACCATGTCGGGCGACTGGATCAGGTTGACCGAGCCCGCCTGCGACCACGCGGTCGCGGCCTGTTGGATCAGGGCGGCCTCGGCGCCGGAGACCGAGGGGCCGATGAAGTAGTACAGGTCGATCCGGGTGCTGGCCGGGGGCGGCTGGCTGGCCCACGTCGCGTAGGTGTTGCCGCCCGGGCCGCCGTACTGCTGCGTCTGGGCGTGCACGAGCGACGACGCCCCGAGCAGGATCGCGGCCGCCAGGCCGACCTGGACGATTCCAAGACGCTTCATCGCTATCGTTACTATATTCCCAAGACCCCTGGAATTCAATCAGGGTCCCCCTGAAGCCTATTCGGCGACCGGGGGCCCTTCCCTGAAGTCTACTTTCGGGCCAGGGAAAGGAGCTCGGCGGGAGGGAGTTCCTCGACCCGGCGGCCGCCCGCGGCCGCCGACTTCTTCCGCCGCTGGGCGAAGAGCTCCCGCAGCCGCGCTTCCAGCCGCTCCGCGTCGGGTACCGGCGCGGGCCGCTCGAGACGGAACACGGTGGATTCAACCCGGGGCGGCGGAAGGAAGAGCTCCTTCCCCGCCCGGCGCAACTTCTTCAGCGTCGCGGTCGCCTGGACCAGCACCGACATGGGCCCGTACTCCCGGGTCCCCGGCAGCGCGCGCAGGCGGTCGTAGACGTCGGTCTGGATCATGAGGGTGCAGCCGGCGATCTCCTGCGGCGCCGCGAGGATCGCGAGCACGATCTTCTGCCAGTCCCCGTAGGGCAGGTTCGAGACGATCTTGAGGCGGCCCTGGACGTGGCGGGCGAACTCCGCCCCGTCGGCCTGGATCAGGGTGACGTTCGGCAGCTCCGCCAGGAGCTCCCGCGAGAGGGCCTGGATGCGCTCGTCGATCTCGAAGGCCCAGACCCGCGAGGCGCGGGCGGCGAGCTTCTCGGTCAGGTTCCCGAGGCCGGAGCCGATCTCGACCACCTGGTCCCCGGACTCGAGGCCGGCGTCGCGCGCGAGGGCGTCGAGGAAGTTGGCGTCGACGAGGTAGTTCTGCCCCAGCGAGCGCTTGAGCGTGAGGCCGCGCTCGCGCAGCAGCGCGGCGACGCGGGTGCGCGTCCAGTCCATGACATGACTATAAAAAAAGACGCCTTCCGACGGAATCGGAAGGCGTCTCCGGATCGAGCGGAGGTTATTTGATCATCGCCGGCTTGCGGGTATAGGTGATCTCCGTCCACATCGTTTCCTTGCCGGAGTCATCCTTCCCGTAGAAGCGGAGCGTGCGATGGTCCTGGTCCTTGAATTCGTGGACCATCTTGTCGGGCATCTTCATGCCTTTGCCCATCTCCTTGCCGGTTTCCTTGCCGGTGTCCTTGCCCTGGTCTTTGCCGTAGTCCTTACCCTGGTCCTTCCCGTAGTCCTTGCCCTGCTCCTTGCCGAACTCCTTGCCGGTGTCCTTGCCCCGCCGGCCCGTCTCCTCGGCATCCTTGGCGCTCTTCCACGTGCGCTGCTGTTCCTCGGTCATCATGAACTTGAACGTGAAGACCTTGCCCGAGGTATCGGCCTCGCCGACGAACTTGCCCATGAAGGGCGTCTCACTGTCGACCCAAACCCCGGTGAACTTCTTGAAGGTAGGGTTGAAGCCGATGAATCCCTGGCCGGTCCAATCCTTGTCCTTCATCATGCCCTTGTCTTCGCAGCTCAACCAGAAGCCGCCGTGGGTCATCCGGCACGTCTCGGTGCCCTTGCCTTCCATGGGTTCCATTCCGGGCGCGTTGCACTTCGCCGTAAATTCCCAGTCGCCGTCGAATTGCTTCAGGAGCTGATGCTCCTTGCCCGGCTCGAACGTGGGCATTCGCTGATCGGTCGACTTGCCCTTGTCCTTGTCCTGGGTCTTCGGCTCGTCCTGGGCCCGTAACGCGCCGATCATCGGCACCAGCAACATCGCCACGGCCAACGCTTTCCATCGGTTCATATTCCACCTCCAACAAATCATGGAAATCACTCCATGAATGAAGATCCTCGGGGGAGGCGGATGTGCCGCGCGCTCAAACCGACACGATCACCTTGAGGAACGTGGCGGGGATGGCGGTGGCGCCGGCCCGGGGGCTCTTGTTCTGACTCGAGAACAGGGCCTCGAGCTCCCGCTGGAGATCGTTCGCCCGGCCGCCCTTCTCGGCGGCCTCGAAGGCGTTCATGGTCGGCCCGTAGTAACGCCGGAACTCGCCGACGAATTCCGCGGGCGTTCCGGGGAACTCAAAGAGGTACGTGTCCTTGACCATCGAGATCCGATCGGCGGGGATTCCCGCTCCGCCGAAGCGCTCGATCACGCTCTTGTCGACGCCCCAGAGCATCGGGCTCACAAAGCCTTCCGGCGGCGGCGGCGAGTAGGACGAGCTGATCTTCAGGATCTGCGCCACGAGCGTCGGGTCGTTGGGGATCCAGTTGCCCATCACGACCCGGCCCCCGGGCCGGGCGACGCGGACCATCTCCTTGGCCACCTCCGCGGGCTTCGGCGCGAACATCGCCCCGAAGATGCTCACCACCAGGTCGAACGATCCATCCTTCAGCTCGCGGAGATCCGTGGCGTCCCCTTCCTGGAAGCGGACGTTCCGCAGTCCTTCCACCTCGGCGCGGCGCCGGGCGGCCTCGACGAGGTTCCGCGCGATGTCGACGCCCAGCACCTCCGCCCCGCGCCGGGC
>Ga0310810_10000220_pt1 | contig 57865 bp, 53 predicted proteins | sample NCmetagenome_FD_207641 | JGI IMG/M metagenome (GOLD analysis project Ga0310810, IMG submission 207641) | Soil microbial communities from experimental microcosm in Duke University, North Carolina, United States - NC | ecosystem: Engineered > Artificial ecosystem > Soil microcosm > Unclassified ...
TTTCAGATGTCTCCTTCGGGGCGTTTGTTTTTGAATTTTGACAGGCAGGTTTGCGCCATCATGCATGGCGGCATGTCGGGGGCAACCCTCCTTTGCAGCCCGCGCATGCGCCCCGACCGGTGAAAATCGATGACAGATCAGGGGCTTTGCCAGGTGCTCGGCCATGGTTAGCGGTTTCTAAAAGTTTTAGCGGTCTTTTGATGATCCTTTTCACTGCCCGATAAAGAGGCGGACATAGCGTGCTATTGGCCGTTTCCGTCAGACGTCGAAGGCCATGGCGAGGCCGCGCGAGGAACGCGGATGCCAACTGACGACGGAGGCAGCAATGGATGAAAGACGAAAAGAGCAACGTGGACGCACGCTCAAGGCCGGCAGCATCAGCTTTAACCGGGCCGGCGGTATCGATTGCCGGGTGCGCAATATGTCCTCGGTGGGCGCCTGCCTTGAGGTGAGCAGCCAGATCGGCATTCCGAACGATTTCGTTCTCGTGGTCGGCTACGACAAGTTCAAGCAGGCGTGCCACGTCGTCTGGCGTTCGGACACGCGACTCGGCGTCGAATTTCGCGCCGCCTAGTGCGCCGAAAGCCACGGTTGACCGTGAAAATAGCCGGGGCCGTCGGGCGGTTTCGGAACGGCCCCGTCCGGTCTACAACTCATTGATCGGCAATCAATTCCCCAGTTACCGCAGCGCGGCAAGCCGCTGTGTCATCGCCGCAACAGCCGCGGTCTTTTTGCTCAAGTTCGCGCCGTTCCTGCATTTTTTAAGGCGCCCGCTATTGTTCGCCGCACAACCTCAGATCACGATAGTCATAGTCTGGTCGGGCACGAGTCGGACGGGGGCCAATCAATGTCACGATGGGTGAGCTTGCTTCGGGCGGGGACTGCGCTCGGAATTCTGATCCTTGCTACGGCACAGGCGAATGCCGGTGGCTTCGCAATTCGCGAGCAAAGCGCGTACGGGCAAGGAACCTCATTTGCGGGCGTTGCGGCCGGCGGCGCGGTCTCATCAATGTTCTGGAATCCGGCGACGTTGACCCAATTCAAGGGCATTGTCAGCGAGAACGACGTCACAGCGATCCTTACTCACGCCCAACACACGCCGCAGCCCGGCAGCACGCTCGCCGGAGCGCCCTTCTTTTTTGGTGGCGAGTCGAACAGTGGCGAAATGTCATGGGTGCCGAGCGGCTACACGTCCTATCAACTAAGCCCCGACCTCTGGCTGGGTTTGGGGATCAACGCACCGTTCGGATTGTCCGTCAGCTTTCAGGACCCCTGGGCGGGCCGAAACTACGCCGGCGATACGACTGTAAAAACTTACAACGCGAATCCTACCATCGCGTGGCGTGTCAACGACTGGTTCAGCATCGGCGTCGGGGTGCAGGCGCAATATGCCAGCATTCGGCAGACATCGGGATTGTTACCCACCCCAGGGTCCGTCGTCATTCTGGACGGCAAAGGCTGGGGCTTCGGCGCTACGGCGGGCGTGACGTTCACGCCGTGGGCGAACACAACGATCGGTCTCGGTTGGCGCTCGGCAATCAATCAGGACATCAGTGGCACTCTCGCGGTAACCCCCAACACGCTTCCCGCCACACGCGGTTCGGTCGAAACCACGATCAATCTTCCGGACATCGTCAGCCTCGGCATCCGTCACAGGTTTGACGATCGCTGGACGGTCATGGGTACGGCTGAGTGGAGCAATTGGAGCCGGATCGGTACGGTCAATATCAACCAGCTGAGCGGAGCCCCTGCTACGATCACTACGACCGCTACCAATGCTGTGACACTCCCGCTCCAATATGATGACGGCTGGTTTTTCTCTGCGGGCGTGGAATATCGATGGACCGAGCGCTTAACCGTGCGTGGGGGCGTCGGCTACGAAATTTCGCCGATTACCGATCAGGTCCGCACGCCGCGTCTGCCGGACAATGACCGGTTCTGGGCATCCGTCGGCCTTTCCTGGAAGATCGCACCCTTCGCGCACTTCGACCTGGCCTATACGCATCTCTTCATAAAAGACCCGAACGTCAATATTTCCGCAGCATCGGGTAACCCGTCGTTCAACGGTTCAATCAGTTATATCGGCACCGTGGATGCACACAGTGACATGATATCGGGCGCACTCGTCGTCCGTTTCGACGACCTCGAGCCTTCGGTCAAAAAGCCCTTCATGAAGTAACGTGTTGCGACGGGGTTGGGGTGCAAGGCCGGCATTACTGCCGGCCTTCGCATTCAGAAGGCGCCGTTGAACGTGCCGCCGTCGATCAGCAGGTTCTGACCCGTGATGTAGCCGGCTTGCGCCGAGCATAAAAATGCGCAGGCTGCGCCGAATTCGTCAGGCTGGCCGAAGCGCTTGGCCGGGATGCCGGCCATACGGGCGGCCGCGACTTCCGCCTCGCTCTTGTTTTGCTGCTCGGCGGTCTTGCTCAACGTGCTCCGCAAGCGGTCGGTATCGAAGGCGCCGGGCAGGATATTGTTGATGGTGACGTTCCTGTCCGCGACTTTGCGCGCGACACCGGCGAGAAAGGCCGTGAGTCCGGCGCGCGCGCCCGACGATAAATCGAGGCCGGCGAGCGGCATCTTCACCGAGCCCGATGTGATGTTGACGATGCGGCCGAATTTACGTTCGCGCATCGGATCGATCACCTTCTGGATAAGCTCGACGGCCACGACCATATTGGCGATGACCCCATCCAGCATCTGCTGACGGGTCAGCTCCCGGAAATCGCGCATTGGCGGGCCGGCATTATTGTTGACCAGGATATCGGGTTGCGGGCAGGCGGCGAGCAGCGCCTTCTGGCCCTCGGCAGTCGCAACGTCGGCAACGACCGGAATGATTTTAGCGCCAGGCGTGCCGGAAAGCTCGGTGGCAGTGGCCTCGAGCCGCTTGGCGTCGCGGCCATTGATCACCACCTCGCAACCGGCTTCTGCCAGTGCGCGTGCACAGGCCTTTCCAAGGCCACGGCTTGATGCGCAAACGATGGCCTTGCGGCCGGCGATTCCGAGATTCATGGGAGCCTCATAACCGTGACGATCTTGAAGACTGTTAGAAGGCGTACCTGCGACGCGGTCAAGGGCCGGCGCGTGTCGGCCTGACTGTCGCACGGACTTGTTACTCCTGCGCGGGGCAAAGCGATTCGCGAGGGGCCATGCCGCACGATCCCGACCGTCACGTGATAGAAAAAGCCTACGCGCGCTGGGCGCCGATCTATGACGCGCTGTGCGGGCCGGTTTTCGTCAACGGGAGACGTGCCGCTGCGCGGGCCGCGTGCGACGTAGGCGGCTGCATTCTCGAAATCGGCGTCGGCACCGGCCTGTCGTTCGACGACTACGATGCGCACACAGAAATCACCGGCATCGACATTTCTGAACCGATGATCGCGCGGGCGCGCGCCCGGGCGAAGAGCGGCCGCTATCCGTTCGTCAAGGAGCTCGTGGTGATGGATGCGCATGCGCTGGCCTACGCTGACGCCTCGTTCGATTGCGTCGTCGGCCAGTTTGTCATCACGCTGGTTGCAAACCCGGAGCGCGTGTTGTCGGAATGCGCGCGCGTGGTTCGCCCAGGTGGCCAGATTATTCTGGTCAACCACCTGTATTCGGAACGCGGCCTCGCTGCAGCCGTCGAGCGTTTCCTGGCGCAGAAGGCACAGCCGTTAGGCCTGCGGCCGGAATTTCCGTTTCAGCGTCTGGCTGATTGGGCGCTGACACACGGAGGTGCAGAGCTGATCGAGCGGCGCAGGCTTAGGCCGTTTGGCGTCTATACGCTGGTGCGATTCAGGCGCGCCGAAGCGCAATGCGCGGCAGCCTAATGATGTCCGCACGGTAAACGGCACCGTCACAATACTGAAACGCGGGACTGGTAAATGTCGTGCATGATCAATGTGCCCGAGAACGTCGTACCGTGACGGAGAGCGCCACGCGGCGATTTCGCGCGCTGTTTATCTCCGACGTCCACCTCGGAACACGCGGCTGCCAGGCCCACAGGCTTCTCGACTTCCTCCGCCATCACGAAGCCGAAACGGTCTATCTCGTCGGCGACATTGTCGACGGCTGGGCGCTGCGATCGTCCTGGTATTGGCCGCAGGCTCACAACGATGTGGTGCAGAAGCTGTTGCGGCAGGCCCGCAAGGGCGCGCGCGTGGTTTATATCCCCGGCAATCACGACGAATTCCTCCGCGGCTATTACGGCACGCATTTCGGCGGCATCGAGGTCGTCGAGAATACGATTCACGAAGGCATCGACGGACGCCGCTACCTGGTGGTCCACGGGGATATTTTCGACCTGGTGGTGACGCAGGCGCGCTGGCTCGCATTGCTGGGTGACAAGGCTTACGAGTTCGCCCTGACGGCCAACCGCATTTTCAACGCATGCCGCCGCATTTTTGGCGCGCCTTACTGGTCGCTGTCCAAGTGGGCAAAACTGAAGGTGAAGAACGCGGTGAACTATATCGGCGCCTTCGAGAAGGCGCTGGCGACCGAGGCCAGACACCATCGGGCCGAGGGCGTGATCTGCGGCCACATTCATACCGCAGCCATGCACGACGACTACGGCCTTCGCTACATCAATTGCGGCGACTGGGTCGAGAGTTGCACGGCCGTCGCCGAGCGTCCTGACGGCCGGTTTGAGGTCATCACTTGGACTCATGACAGTCGTGCCACGGCCGAGACGCCGGCACCGTCGGCGAGGGCGGAAGCCGCTTGAAAGTTCTTGTCGCCACCGACGCCTGGCATCCGCAGGTCAACGGCGTCGTGCACACGCTCGGGCATGTGGCCCGCGAGGGGCGGGCACTCGGCGCCGAATTGGAATTCCTCAGTCCCGACCAGTTCTGGACCCTGCCTATGCCGAGCTATCCGGAGATCCGGCTGGCGCTGGTCGGCCCGCATGACGTCGAACGGCGGCTCGATGCGATACGTCCCGACGCGGTCCACGTCGCGACCGAAGGGCCGATCGGGCATGCCATGCGGCGTGTCTGCCTGCGTCGCGGCTTACCTTTCACCACCAGCTTCCATACGCGTTTCCCTGACTATCTTGCCGAAAGGCTGCCGGTGCCGGAGCGATGGACGAACGAGCTGACCTGGGCCTGGCTTCGCCGTTTTCACTTACCCGGCGCAACAGTCATGGCAGCGACGCCGACACTGGCCCGAGAGCTCGTAACGCGCGGCTTCAACAATGTCCGTCTTTGGCCGCGCGGCGTCGACGCGGAGCTGTTCCGGCCGCGCGCGGGCGTCGATCTCAAGCTGCCACGACCGATCTTTTTGACCGTGGGCCGGCTGGCGGTGGAAAAAAACCTGGAGGCGTTTCTCGCGCTCGACCTCCCCGGCACCAAAGTCGTGGTCGGTGACGGCCCGTCGCGCGCGTTGCTGGAACGGAAATTTCCAAACGCGATTTTCGTCGGTTCGCGGCGCGGCGAGGCACTGGCAAACGTCTATTCCGCCGCCGACGTCTTTGTTTTCCCGAGCCGCACCGATACCTTCGGTCTCGTGTTGCTGGAGGCTTTGGCCAGCGGCCTGCCGGTCGCTGCGTTTCCGGCGGCGGCCCCGCGCGACGTGACAGGAGGCGCGCCAGTCGGATGCCTCGACGAGGACTTGCGCCGTGCGTGCCTCGACGCGCTGAACCTCAGGCGGCAAGACTGCCGGGACTTCGCGCTCGGCATGACCTGGGCCGAAAGCGCGCGGATATTTCTCGAGCATGTCGACGCCGCGCGCGTAGGAAAGCGCCAGGCCGCATAGCATGATCGGCCGGTGGCTCTCGCCATTTTATTGCGCTAGCCTTTCGCCATGGGCGCCGTCGACAACACGATTTTACCCACCGCCTCGGACATTGAAGCGGCGGCGAAGCGGCTTGCCGGCGTTGCGGTTCGCACCCCGCTGATCAATGCGCCGGTGCTGGACGAAGCAATCGGCGCGCGCGTCTTCCTCAAAGCCGAGACGCTCCAGCGCACCGGATCGTTCAAGTTTCGGGGCGCCTACAACAAGATCTCATCGATCCCGAAAGATCAGCGGGCCGCGGGCGTTGTGGCCTATTCGAGCGGAAACCACGCGCAGGGCGTGGCCGCTGCGGCGCGCCTTCTCGGCATGCGGGCCACCATCGTGATGCCGGCCGATGCGCCCAGGCCCAAGCGTGAGCGCACGCTCGCGCTTGGCGCCGAGGTCGTGCTCTATGATCGCAACACCGAGGACCGCGCGGCGATCGCGAAGAAAATTGTTGCCGAGCGCGGCGCAACGCTGGTGCCGCCCTACGACGACCCGCTGATCATCGCGGGGCAGGGGACGATCGGCGCCGAAATCGTCGAGGATCTTGCCCGTCTTTCTCTCAAGCCCGAGATCGTGGTCGTCGGCGCCTCCGGCGGTGGGCTTGCTGCGGGTATTTCGCTTGGCGTGAAGTCAAAGGTTCCGTCTGCGAAATTCTACGCGGTCGAGCCGGAAGGGTTCGATGACACGTTGCGCTCGTTCGCGAGCGGTAAGCGCGAGGCGAATGCCCGCATGAGCGGGTCGATCTGCGATGCACTGTTGAGCAACACGCCCGGCGAATTGACATTTCCCATCACGCGCGAACTGATCGGGCAGGGCACGACGGTGAGCGATGACGAGGTCGGCGATGCCGTGCGCTACGCGTTCCATGAACTCAAGCTGGTCGTCGAACCGGGCGGCGTCATCGGCCTTGCGGCGCTGCTCGCCGGCAAGGTCGCGGTCAAAGGAAAAATCGTGGTCGCGATCCTGTCGGGCGCAAACGTCGATCCGGAGCTGTTTGGGCGGTTGATCGCCAAATAGCGCGCCTGCTCACGTAAACAATGCCAGCCGCTCCTCTTCGCTGAGCATCTTGATCGCGGCCAGCGGATCCGTTGGCGTGGACGCCTTCAGCGGAGCCGGTGGGACGGGCACGGCTGCGGGCGCAGCCACCTTCGGCTCATTCACCGGCGCTGGTTGAGGCTCGGCGAAGGTGACTTCCGCCATGACAATGTCTGTCCGAACCAGCGTGATCGGTGGCATTTGCGCGACGGCCGGCGAGGGGATCGGCAGTTCGGGCTGATCCGAAGGAGGCACCACAGCGAGGCGGGCGCGTGCCTCTTCTGCAGGCTCTTCCGGCGGTGACGGCGGTAGTGGCTCGCGCGGCCCGGGGTTGCTCATGACGCGCGTCATGATCTCAACGAGCCTCTGCTCGACCATTGCGATCAAATCGGCGAGTTTTGCCGTCCTGATCGCCATGACGCTCGCTTCGATTTCATTCTGCGCCGTGTCGATGTCGTCGAGCAGGGCCCGCAATTTCTGTTTGACCAGCACCTCGGCCGGCGCCGCCGGGTCGGTGGCAAGGGAAATCTGCAGCCGCTCGATCGCGGTCAGCAATGGCCGCGTGTCGGCATTGCGGTTGCGCCGCGCATATTCGGCCAGGAATGCACGGCCGCGCGCGCTTTCCGATAACGCCGCGCAGAAGGCGTGATAGTCAGCCTCGTCCGGCGCACCCGGCTGCAGCTGTTGCGCTCGCGCGGTGTCGGTCGGCATGTGCAATCCTTACGCAGCTGTTTATCAATCATGCGGCATGATTCGGCCAGCGCTGCTGCGTCGCCGGGCGGACGCCGCGTGGGAAAAGGCCAGCTTGGGCAATGTTTTAGTTGGATCGAGGCGATGCGATGCGGACTGAAGAGGCCCCAGGTTTGGTCCCGCGGCTGGCGATTTTCTACGCGGCGCTGTTCATTCTTCTCGGCATTCAGATGCCCTTTTTCCCGCTCTGGCTCGAGGCCAGGGGCGTCGACAGCGGGATGATTGGCATTATCTTAGCGGCGCCGATCGTCGCGCGATTTGTGGCGGTGCCAGTTTTCGCGCGTGAAGCCGACCGTCGCGATGCCGTCCGTGCCGTCTTGATCGTTTGTGGTTTTGCGGCCGCGGCGGGCTACGTGCTGGTCGCGCTATCGGCGGGTGCGGCCCTCATCTTCGTTGCCTATGCACTCACATCGCTTGCAACCACGCCGCAGATGCCGCTCGCGGAAACATATGCGCTCAAGGAACTTGCCGCGCGCAAACGCACCTATGGGCCGGTGCGCCTCTGGGGGTCATTTGCATTTATCGCCGGCAACTTCGCCGCCGGGTTTGCCGCAGATGTCATTCCGGCCCGCGACCTGATCTGGCTCATCGTTGCTGCGAGCGGTCTGATCGCGCTCGCGGCGCTCGCTTTGCCTCCGATGACGCCGCGTGTGGTTGCCCCGAGCGCGCCGCTTCCCGCCCGGCAGAACCTGCTACGCGATCGCCCCTTCATTGCCGTCATCGCGGCGGCAAGTCTCATCCAGGCGAGCCACGCCGAGTATTACGGCTTCTCCGCGGTGCAGTGGAGCGCCGCCGGTTTCGATGGCACGATCATCGCCGCGCTTTGGGCACTCGGCGTTGCGGCCGAGATTGTGCTGTTCGCGCTGCAATCCAGGCTGCCCCCGTTCTTCGAGCCGTCGGTGCTGCTGCTGGCCGGTGCCTGCGGCGGCGTGCTGCGCTGGATCGGAATGGCCTTCGATCCGCCGGCTTTCATGCTGGCCGCGCTGCAATTGCTGCATGCTCTGTCGTTCGGCGCGACTCATCTCGGCGCGCTGATGTTCCTCGCCCGGCACGCACCGCCGGCTCAGGCGGCGACTGCGCAGGGCTACCTGGCGATCGCGTCCGGAGTGGCCATGGCAGGTGCGATGGCGCTCTCAGGCGTGCTCTATCGTGATTTCGGCAGCGCCGCCTACGCAGCGATGGCTCTAATGGCGATCGCCGGAGGCGCTTGCGGACTGGTAGCGCACCGGCTCCGGCGCCAGGCGACGCGCTGAGCGTGTCTGCGAGCGCGGGCTGCGGTCACAGCTGGCGACGATCCCATTCAAGTCGCGCCCCTGCAGATAAATCATCTTTCGCGACAAGCCGCCATGCTGCTTGATCCAGCGCCGGACCGACGCCGGATAAATATTCCAGAGCGCCTGCGTGCCCAGCGGACTCGTTACAGGGCGGCCGTCGTGGTCGGGCATCCAGGCGGCATGGAAGCCGAACCGCGCATTCTGCGTCGCGCAGACGCGCTCGCGCGGCACCACCCCCAGCAGCAGCGTGCACGCCGAAAGACAGCTCCCATCGACGACGACATTCTCACCGGATGAGCGCAACGCGGCGTAAGCCTGCAGATAGCGGCCGATCTGACCGCCGCGATCTTCCGAGATCCGCATTGTCGCGGATGCTGACGATACTGTGAGCGCCATCACGGCGGCGCCGAGCACGAGTCCCCGAATTTGCATTTCCCCGTCCCGTTATCATTGCCCGCTGTTCGAGCAGCGGTGCGATGGTTGAACGAAGTCTAGACCAAGGGGGCGGCCGACGGGAAGCATTGGTTTTCAGAATCTACAAAATGACGGTGAACGGGCGGGCACATTTCGCGAACAGAATCAGCATGCTGCAGACGAAAAAGTTCCCGTGCCGTCAGCCCCAAAGCGCTGCCGCGGGCGGAAAGACAAGGCTGCCCTCGTAGCGCAGGCCGCCAGGACGGTCCTTGCTAAGCAGCAGGGGGCCGTCGAGATCGACGAATCGCGCCGTTTGCGCCAGCAGCACCGCCGGTGCCATCGCCAAAGACGTCGCTACCATGCAACCGACCATGATCGTGAACTTCTGCCGTTCTGCCTCGGCGGCCGTGGCGAGCGCCTCCGTCAGTCCGCCGGTTTTGTCCAATTTGATATTTACCGCGTCGTATTTTTCCGCGAGAGCGGGCAACGAAGCCCGATCGTGCATGCTCTCGTCGGCGCATACGGGAATCTTTCGTTTGGCCCGCACAAGCGCGTCGTCCTTTCCGGCCGGCAATGGCTGCTCGATCAGCGCCACGCCTGCCTCTGCGCAGGCCGCGAGATTGGAACCGAGATTATCTTCGGTCCAACCCTCATTCGCATCGACAATCAGCGTTGCCTTTGGGGCAGCGTTGCGAATGGCGGCGATGCGATCGGGGTCACCGTCGGCCCCAAGCTTTATCTTGAGCAGGGCGCGGCCCGCCGCTTTTGCCGCGGCCTTCGCCATATCGGCGGGCGCCGCCAGGGAAATCGTGAACGCGGTGGTCAGCGCGGCGGGCGCCGCGATGCCGGCAATCTCGTGGACGGGACGGCCGCTGCGCTTCGCCTCCAGGTCCCAGAACGCGCAGTCGAGCGCGTTACGCGCGGCCCCCGGCGGCATTGCCGCCTGCAGCATCCGCCGGTCGAGGCCAGCTTCGATCTGCGGCCGCAGCCTTTCAATCTGCGCGGCAACGCTCTCGACCGTTTCGCCATAGCGAAGGTAGGGCACGCATTCGCCGCGCCCGTGCGCTTTGCCGTCGGCCAACTCGGCCACGACGACGACAGCTTCAGTCTTTACGCCGCGGCTGATGCCGAACGATCCGGCAATCGGCCAACGCTCGACAGTGTACGAGAGGGTCAACGATGGCAGCGTCAATCGAAGCGGCCGGCCGCGTGCGCAAGCATCGTGTAGACCTTGCCCGTTTCCGACGTGAGGTAGGTGCGGGCCACGACCTGGCCGCGATCGTCGCGCGACACCTCCTCGAGCAACCGCTCGAATTCCGAAATGTAGCGGTCGACCGTCTGCTTGAATTCGCGGTCCGCGCGGTACTTCTTGCGAATGTCGTCGAAGGCCTGCTGACCCTGCAGCGTATAGAGCCGGCGGGTGAAAACGTTACGTTCGCCGCGCTTGTAACGATCCCAAAGGTCCGCGGCGGCGTCGTGGTCGATCATGCGCGCAATATCGACCGACAGTGAATCGAGCGATTCGATGGAGTGTCGCGGCGGACGGTCTTCGCTCGGCCGCGGCTGATCGCGCACAACGTCACGCGCCGGTTCGCGGGCCGGCTCGCGCGGAAGCTCGCGCATAGGCTCATTTTCTTCGCGTGAAGCGCGATTGAGCAGGTCCGAAAGCCAGCCGCGACCTGGAGGAGTGGTCGGAGCGGCGGTGACCGTGGGCGGTTCCGCCGGTGCGCGTTCTGCCGGTGCACGGCGGGGAGGCGGGGCGAAGCCGCCGCTCTCGCTTCGCTGCGGTGGACGCGGCGGCGGCATTTCGCTTCGCGGGATATCGGCGGGAGCGCGCGGAAGCTCGCTGCGGCCCCCGACAACGGCCAGCGTCGGCTCTTCGCGCGGGCGGCGCACCACCGGCTCCACCGCGTCGAGATTGCGGCCGTGGCGCGCAACGATGCGGTTGAGCTCGGCGAGAGCCTCGATCTGGTCGACGATAACCCGGCGCATCTGGGCAGCGCTTTCGGCAGTTTCCTGCGGCAACTCGAAGACGCCGCGCCGGAGTTCATTGCGCGTGCTTTCCAGCTCGCGCTGCATTTCCGTGGCCATCTGCTTCATTCCCTGCACGGCTTCGCCAAAACGCTCGTTCGCGCTTTGGAACAGGGCCTGGGTGTCGCCCACAGCCTGCTCGTAGATCGCGCGCATCGCTTCGGAAGTACGCTGGCGTTCTTCCTCGGCGCTTTCGCGGACACGCTCGTACTGTTCGCTGATGGCGCGGGTGCCTTCGGCGCTCGATTCCGAGACGAGCCGGGCAACTTCGCGCGCACGCGTCGAAGCAGCCTCGAGGGACTCGTCGAGAAGACCGGAGAATCGGGTCAGGCGCTTCTCGAGATCCTCGGTCCGGATGTCGAGTGTGGCGACCAGAGAATCGAGCTGGACACGCCGCTCGTTGACGCTGTCTTCGGCACGCTGATTGCTGTGATCAATGATCTCGACCGCCTTGACCAGGTCGCGGCCGTGAATGTCGAATTGCCGCGCCAACTGCCCGAGGTCGCTGATGACCTGAGTCGTGATGTCGCGGAAGGCCGCGATGTTTGTCTCGACGCGCCCGGTCGCGTCGCCTGTTGAAGCCGTGACCTCGTTCATCGCTGTGACGAATTCGGACACGCGCACCATGAGCGTATTTTCCAGCGCGCCCATGTTCTCGTGTGCTCCGCTGAGTACCTCCTGCAGCATGATGTTGGCTTCGCGCAGGCGCTCGAAGAGGGCGGTCGTGTCGGACCGCAGCATCGTGTGCGTCTCGAGCATTTCCTTCACGGTCGACGTTGCGGTGTGTTGCGATTGCGCGACCGCTTTCTGTGCCGTCTCGTTGAGCTCGTTGATCGTGCGGGTGACGACGTTGGTCGCAGCTTCGCCCGCGGTGTTGATCATGCGCGAAATTTCGCTGCTGTTGTCCATCATCGAGCGCGTGAAGGCAAAGCCCTTTTCCTCGATCGCCTTGACCGCCTGATCGGTGGCGGTCGTGACGTCGCGCGTGAATTGGGCGCCCTTCTCGGTGATCGCAGCAAGCACGCCGCCGCTCTTTTCGGAGAGAACAGTAGTCATTTCGTTGGTGCGACGGCTGACAGCAGTGGCAATCTCCTCGGCCTTGCCGACGAAGCTGCGCGCGACTTCCTCGCTGATACCGACCAAGGTGCGCTCGGCATCTCCCGCGCTGGCGCGGATCGCCTCGGTGGTGGTCAGCGCGAGCTGGCCAAGCGAGCGCTCCGCTTCCGCAGAGTTGACCTTGATCACCTCGCTGAGTTGCTCGAGCCGCGCATTGAGTGCGTCAGCGGCCGCCTTGGTGCGGGTCTCGATCTGGCTGGTGACCGTTTCCGCGCGGCCGACGAGGAGCTCCTCGAAACGGCCGATGCGGCTGTCGAGATTGTTTGCAACTTCGAGCGCCCGGGTGCCGAGCGTGTGGTCGATCTGGCTGATTTTCTCGCTGAGCGAATCCGCCACTTCGGCACCGCGTAAATTGATGGTGCCGGCCACCTCGCCGATGCGCTGGTCGAGCGCCCCGACGACGTCCTTGCCGCCCTCGGTGAGGGTCCTGGCCAGGTCCTGCACGCGCGCGCCGAGAAGCGTCTCGAACTGCGCCAGACGCTGATCGAGTGTCGTCGATATCTCGCCGGTGCGGCCGGACACGCGCTGATCGAAGGTGTCGACGTAATTGCGCAGCGCCTCCGCTACTTCCTGCGTGCGCTGGCCGAGGCGGCCGACCAGCTCGCCGCCGTAGTTCTTCACCGTGTGGTCGAATTCTGTGATGTGCCGGGTGATCAAATTGCCGAGGTTGCTTGAGTCGCGGGATATCTTCTCGGTGAGCTCGGTCCCGCCTTGATTGAACATCGTCTCGAAGGCCTGCAGGCGCGCCGTGAGCATCTCCTTGACTGCCTCGCCGCGGTTGTTGAGGGCGGCAACCAGGGTTTCGGCGCTCTCGCGGAAATTTTCGGCGACCGCGTCGCTGCGGCTGGAAATGGTGTCGGTTATGCGGGCGCCGGTCTGCTCGAGCTTCGAAACCACGTCGCCGCCGCGCAGCGAAAGGTCCAGGATGAGGGAGTCGCCGGTCGAGCGCAGTGTCGCGTTCACCTCTTCGGCGCGCGCCGCAATCGATTCCGCAAGGCGGTTGCTGGTGTCCGTAATGGCGTCGGTCAGCTGGTGGGAACGGGACGCCATTGACTCAACAGTAGTTGACGATTTGTCGGCAAAGTTCTGCGCGACCTGGTCGAGGCGCGCGGTCATCATCTGCTGCAGGCGCGCCGCAAGGTCGGCGAACTCGTCATGCACATGCTCGGTCTTGAAATTGAGGCTGGCAGAGAGGCGCTCGCTCGCGGACGAGATGGCGTTGGTCGCCTGGTCACCTGTCGTTTCGAGCCGGTCGAGCAGGGTGGAACCGCGCTCGCTCAAGGCGTCAATCATGGAATCGCCGGCATGGCCGAGCGCCAAGGTAATGTGCTCGCCTTTTTCTGTCAGGGAACGGGTGACCCGTTGAGCGACCTCATTGACCTTGTCGGCGACCAGGTCGCCGACCGAGGTGATGTCGTGGGCGAGATCGAGGTGGACGCTGGCGATAGCGTTGCGAACCTGCTCGGCCTGATTGACCAACGTCTCACGCTGGTTGGTCAGCTCCGTGAGCAGATCACGGATGCGGACCTCGTTGTCATTGTAGGCGCGCTCGAGCGCCGAGACCTCGTTGTGGACAAGCGCTTCAAGCTCGGCCGCGCGAGCGAGCGCACGCTCGACGCCATCCCCCATCGCCGCGACTTCGCGCCGGATGGCCTGGCCAACGGTGACAATGGACTCGCGGGCGACGGTTTCGGGCTGCGCCAGGCGCATCGCCACTTCGGCCATCGATTCAGCGACCACGCGCATATCCTGTGCGCGATTGAACATGTGAGCGAGGACGAAGAAAAAGACGACGGGCACAATAATTGCGCCGCCGATCGCAAGCATGGCGGCAAAGCCGAGTTTCGCCGTCCCGAACACCGCCTGGGTGTCGATCGAATAGAGCGCGGCAATGCTGACGACGACCCAAAGGAACCCGGCGACGCCGGCAGCGATATACGGGCCGCGCGCCGGACGGTGGCGCAGCGCCTGCAGAATCTGACCGATGCCGATCCGGTCGTCGTTCGCCGCGCGGCGTGGCGTGGCGTCGCCCGCCTGCCATCCCGCTTGCGGCCCGTCGTGCGGAAAGAGGTCGCCCGGTTCATGGGGCGGTGGCGTGTCCGTCAGGCTGGTTTCCGCGGGGCTAAAGGATGGACTGGGTCGTGTCTCTGCTGGGCGTATGCTGAGGGCTTCCTGGATGGCGTTCAGCGCCTCTTCGGTCGCGTCTTTAGCTTTCTGCGGGGTATTCGCCATCTCGGTCGTCGCCTCGTCATTACGCCGGACTGTCGCCGCGGCCCGAACCGTCAAGAAATCAGGGGGTTATGCCGCAAGCACGGCACCATAGCGGCAGCCGAGCCGCCCATATCCCCGATTTATCGCCCGGCGGTCATCCTATCGCCTTGGCAACATGAAAGAAACCACGCCGGTAAGGACTTTTTTATCATCGTTAACCGATTGCTAACCATAGCAAACGGCGCCGGCCGCGGGCTCGTCCCGACGGATGATGGTTGGCGAATTGAGGCCACGTTACGGCTGACCACGATTTGCGAACAGGAGTTATCGTCCGCACTTACGGCGACTTAACCACCGCCTTCTTTCGCTGCCTTGCATTTACCGGGATTTGATCCCGATCGAGCCAAACTCTTCGCCAATAAAAACGGCTGGGAGGCCGAGATGGCGCAAGTCGCGGTCAACACATACGAGCGCGCGCAGCACGAAGCGCGGGATGCAGCGGTGTTCGACCGCAATCATCTCGCGCGCATGACGTTCGGCGATCGAAGTCTCGAACGGGAAGTCCTTCAGTTATTCGACCGCCAGTCGGAACTGCTGCTCGAGCGCATGCGCACGAGCGAGCCGGCTGCAATCGCGACGCTCGCCCACACGCTCAAAGGGTCGGCTGTCGGGATCGGTGCGAAGCGGGTCGCCAGTGCCGCCGCCGAGTTAGAAGCGACTGCACAGACAAAACCTGTTGAAATGAGCCGTGCGATTGACGAGCTTGCGCAGGCTGTAGAAGAGGCCCGAGCCGAGATTTCGGCCCTGATCCGCGCCCATTGATTGGGGATGGCGTCCTCAAAAGAATGACTATATAGGAGGCGCGCGCCACGTGCTGGCGCGGTTACTCCTGCCACGCTTCCTCATGCCGAAGATTACTTTTACCGATTCCAGCGGCAATGCCCGCACGGTCGAGGCCGAGATCGGCTCGACCGTGATGGAAACGGCCATTCGCAACAATATTCCCGGCATAGAAGCCGAGTGTGGCGGAGCGTGCGCTTGCGCAACTTGTCACGTCTACGTCGACGAAGCCTGGCGCGAAAAAGTCGGCGGACCGTCGCCGATGGAAGAAGACATGCTCGACTTCGGCTACGACGTGCGGCCCAATTCGCGCCTGTCGTGCCAGATAAAAGTAACCGACGAGCTCGACGGGCTGGTGGTGTCGACTCCCGACAAGCAAGCGTAGGCCGGCGGCCTAAGACTTCATCCCGGCGGGCGCGACCTGCGAGCTCTTGAGGCCCATTTCGTCGAAGGCTTTGCGCACGAGACCCGATGCCTTCGCCTCCTCGATGAACTCGCTCACATAGGCAAGTGCCGCCGGTTTTCCTTTCGGCACGGCGACCGATGTCGTCGAATTCATGAAGCCGCCATCGAGGATGCGCGAGCCGGGCACCTTGGTCTGCAGGCCGGTGAGCGACTCACGTGAAAAAGCGATGGCGTCGAGCTTGCCGTCGCGCAATGCGGCGACCGCCTCGTCCGCCTTCTGGAAACCTGTGTGTGCTGCGTTTGGCGCCGTCTTGTTCGACGTGCGAAAGGTCGCCGTATTGGCGACGCCGCCAATACGCACGCCGGGTCTGTTGGCCTCGCTCACCGCGTTCAGCTTCGCGTCCGGCGCGACCAGATAAGTGCTCTGCAAGATGTGGTAGGCATTGCCGAAATCAACGAATTTCTTGCGTTCCTCGTCCACCGGCAGAAACGCCACATCCCACTTGTTGTCGGCGGCCGAGTTCTGCACTTCACCGGAGCCGTTGTGAGCGATGAGTTCAGCCTCGACACCGAGCCTTTTCGCAAGCGCTCTTCCGAGAATTACGGCAACGCCACGGTAGGCGCCAGTCCCTTCGTCCTTGATGGCGAACTGCGCCGAGGGCGCCGGCGCTATGGCGATGGCGACACGAAGTTTTCCGGTGGGGGTGAGTTGTTGGGAAACAGCGGCATCGACCATCGGGTACGAACTCCAGAAAAATCGGGAATGAATTGAGGCGCCTGTCTAGCGAATAGCATGCCGTGTTCAGGGTTTCATCCCGGCCGGCGCGACCTGGGAGTTTTGCAGGTTCATCGAATCCAGCGCCTTGCGGACCAGGCCATTTGCTTTCGCCTCTTCGATGAAGGCGCTGACGTAGGCGAGGGCGTCCGGCTTGTCCTTCGGGACGGCTACCGCGGTCGATGAATTGAGGAACCCGCCTTCGAGCATACGCGAACCCGGAATTTTCGAAACGAGGCCGGAAAGCGACTCGCGCGAGAGCGCGATGCAGTCGATCTCCCCGGCATTCATCGCGGCTATCGCCGCATCCACACCAGCGACGGTGACGAAGGTCGCTTTCGGCGCGGTGCGCTGGGCGGCGCGGAACGTCGCGGTATTGGCGACGCCGCCGATCCGAACAGCCGGTGCATTCGCGTCCTCGACTTTTGCGAGCTTTGAACCGGGTGCCACGAGATATGTGCTTTGCAAAAGGTGGTAGGCATTGCCGAAGTTGACGAATTTCTTGCGCTCCTCGTCGACCGGCATGAAGGTCACATCCCATTTTCCGCTTGCGGCTGAATTCTGGATCTCACCGGACGCCAAGTGCGGGAGGAATTCGACTGGCACGCCCAGCTTTCGCGCCAACGCAGCGCCCAGGTCAACGGTGACGCCCCGGAACTTGCCGGTGCTGCTGTCCCTGACTGCGTAGAGTGCGGACGGGGCAGGGGCGATCGCGATCGCCACGCGCAGCTTGCCGGTAGGTATGAGCTCTTTGATGAGGTCCGCCCTGGCTGGCATGGCAATTCCGAAGGCAAGAATGGCAACTGTAATAAGAGTGCCCACGCGACTGGCGATGGTCATTGCGGTTCCTTCGAAAAGGACGGAGCGCCCCGATGGGGCGCTCCGCTATTGCTTTGAACGTCAGGTTGCCTGCATTGCGGCGAGGACTTTGGCCGGCGTGTAGGGAATTGAACGCAGCCGAACGCCGGTTGCATCGAATACCGCATTCGAGATTGCGGAAGGTATGATCGCGGCCGCGGGTTCGCCCGCACCCCAGGGTTTCTCGTTTGGCCGATCGATCAGCTCGATCACAATGTCGGGCATCTGCGGGAACCTGAGGATCGGATAGCTCGCCCAGTCGAGGCTGGTGACCTGCGAGCGGTTGAACTTCACTTCCTCCATCAACGTGCGGCTCACGGTCTGGATGACGTTACCCTCGATCTGGTTCTTCAGGCCGTCGGGATTGATGATCTGACCGCAGTCGTGGGTGATGTAGAACTTTGAAACGGTGATACGGCCAGTCGAGCGGTCAACTTCGACCTCGGCGACCGCACCAACGTAGGTGCGCACCAGCTCGTATTTCGTGTAGCTGACGCCGCGTCCCTTTACGACGTTGCCGCCCGCCGCCTTCATAGGCGAGGGGCGCTTCTCCCACTTGGCCAACGCTGCCACCCGGTTGAGCACCTCGATCCCACGTTTGTCGGCGGGGTCGAGATATTTCAGACGGAATTCCAGCGGGTCGGCGCCCGCCGCCGCCGCCAGTTCGTCGACGAAGCATTCGTTGGCGTAAGTATTCTGCATGCGCCCCGGCGTCCTGATCCAGGATGGGCGCAGTGGCGTCGTTTCCAGGCGGCGACAGACCGTTTTTACGTTTGGGAATTTGTACGGGATCGCCGAAAGCTGGAAGATATTGCCGGGGAACGACACTTTCGCGGTCGGCATGCCGGCAAGATCAGCGGCCACAAGTGCCACGTTGAGCTCGGGTCCGGCCTGCGGGATATAGAAAACCGAGTCCCAAGCGGTCACGTTACCTGCGTCATCCGTGCTCGCTTGCAGATCGACCAGCGTCGGCGGGCCTTTCGGGTCCCAGCCGTGCTCGTCCGCCCGCGACCATTGCACCCGCACGGGGTTGCCTACCGCCTTGGCCAGCAAGGCGGCGTCGGCGGCAGCATCCTCGTGACCGTTGCGGCCGTAGCAGCCGGCACCTTCCACATAGATGCAGCGCACGTTGTCCAGTGAGAGGCCAAGCATCAAAGCCAGCTGCTTGCGCAGGTCGTGCGTAGCCTGCGACGCCGACCATGAGGTCAGCTTGCCGTCCTTGAATTCGGCAACAGCGCACGATGGCCCGATCGAACCATGCGTGTGGATGGCGAAGTCATAGGTCGCCTTACGAAGCTTCGCCCCTTCCTTGGCCAAGGCCTCCGCCACATTTCCCACGTTGCTGGTGGCGTCTTCTTTCACCACCTTGGTGGCGCGTACGTGTTCCCAGAGCTTCGCCTGGTCGGGCAACGTTTCGGATTTCGACCAGGTAACCTTGAGCGCATCCGCGCCGCGGATCGCGTCCCATTCGTTGGTCGCGACCACGCCGAGGAAATCGCCCTCGCGCACGATCCGGGCGACGCCGGGGATTTTCTTGGCCGCGGACTCGTCCACCTTTTCGATCTTGGCGCCGATGGCAGGCGGCCGCACCACGCGCCCATGCAGCATGCCAGGCACGCGGAAGTCCTGCATGTAGGTGAAGCGGCCGGTGACCTTGTCGGGAATGTCGACCCGTGGCGTCGACTTGCCGACGATCTTGTAGTCTTTCGGCGATTTTTCCTTCACAGGCTGCTTCGGATCAAGCTTGATCGAAAAGCTCTTGTCGCCGATCAGTTCGGCGTAGCTGACCCTTTTGCGGCCACCGGCCGTGATAACGCCGTCGGCAACGGTGAGGTTATCGGTGCCGAGCTTCTTGGCGGCTTCGGCAAGCAGCGCCTGTCGCGCAGCGGCGGCGGCCTGCCGCAGCTGCATGCCGCCAACTTGGATGGTAACGCTCGCCCAGGTCTTACCCTGGTCGGGCGTGAGCAGGGTGTCACCCTGCACCAACTCGATACGGTTCATCGGGACGTCGAGCTCGTCTGCCACGATCTGGCGCAGGGCCGTCGTGATGCCGGTGCCGAGATCGACCTTGCCGGAATAGACGGTAACCTTGCCGGTCTTGTCGATGGCAAGGAAAGAGTCCACTTCAGTGAGGGCGAGGGGCTTCGCTGCCCCTTGCGCCTGTGCGCCGGTCGATGAACCGGCCAAAGCAAAGCTCACGATCAGAGCGCCGGAGCCGAGCAAGGCGTCACGCCGGGAAATCTGGATGTTCATGTGTGCCTCCCTTGCGCTCAGGCCGACGCGCGTTTGACGGCGCGCACGATGCGGGCATGGGTGCCGCAGCGGCAAAGGTTGTTGGCAAGCGCATCCTTGATGGCGGCCTCGGTCGGCTTCTTGTTCTTGGCGAGGAAAGCCGCCGACTCCATGATCATTCCGTTGATGCAGTAACCGCATTGCACGGCCTGCTCCTCGATAAAGGCCTTCTGCACCCGATGTGGCTTTTCCGGCGTGCCGAGGCCTTCCAGCGTGACAATCTTCTTGTTCACATCGACCGCGGAAAGCGGCGTGATGCATGAGCGCACGGCCGCGCCGTCAATATGCACCGTGCAGGCGCCGCATTGACCGAGACCACAGCCGAAGCGCGGGCCATGCAGACCGAGATCGTTGCGCAGCACGTAGAGCAGCGGCATCTGCGGATCGCTGTAGGTAACGGGCACGCGTTTGCCGTTCACAGTCAGTGATTTTATTGCCATGGACGTCTCCCCCTCCGCTTGTGGCGGACGCTTGAGCGCGGACTTACGGCTCGCGTCTCTACGAACTCACACCGGCCAGCCGGGCCGTAGTCCAAAAATTACCTGTAAGAAATCAAGCCTAGGCCAAATCCGGGAGCGGCGCCATGCGCTGGTGAAGCCTACGGCGGAGAGGCCACAATCCCGGTGGCACGCAGCCGTTCGCGCTCTTCGTACTGACGGACCGCGGCGATCGCGGCGGCGGTTACGGCAAGCCAGATCAGGCGCGCGCCGTAACGATCATGCGGGTTCGATAGCGTGCCGCAGACAAAGGCATTCGCCAGCAGGGCAAGGAAGCAGGCCGTGGCGAGCTCGCCGATCTCGGTCACATCTTTCCGCCTGAGCATGTAGCCGCCGATCAGTGGCAACAGCAGAAGGGAGGCAAGCGCCAAGGGATAGTGCACGCGATTGATGATCGCGAAGTCGATCTCGCCGCGTTGCTGGCGCGCCGCGCGCATGTCCGGGATAAGACCCGGACGATAGCGCTCGATAATGCCATAAGTGTGCCAGATCGAATTGACCACGCCCTCACCGGTACGGACATCGATCAGCTGTCGCGCGGTTGCGATAGCGGCTGTCTTGATTTGAAGCAGCGGATATTCGGCGAGACTTGCCAAGGCGATGCGTTCCATTTCCGCATCAAGGCCGGCGAAGCGTCCCAGCTTGTCGAACAGCGGGCTGCCCCAGAACCATTCGTCCGCGTCACGCGGCAGCTCGTCCTTGTGAGCGCAGAGCACGAGACGTGCTCGTGGGCAGTGCTCATCGAGATATTTCTTGACGATGCCATCCTGCAGCATGCGGCCGAACGAGAGCGCAAACCCGCCCGGCGTCCAGGTCAGCCGCCTGGTAACGGTAGCGTTGGCGGCGAACACGAGCGCCGCACCGAGGGCAATCGCAAGCGCGCCGTTGCCAAGACGCCGCCGCGGCAGCCGGCTGGGCGCGGCGAGCGAGAGCAGGGCGGCTGCGGCGAGCAATATCAGCAGGACGGCAAATGTCGCGCTATGCGTTGCAACGGACAACGCGATCAGAGCAACAAGGCCGGCTTGCTCGCGTCCGTTGACGTCATTTGCGCGGAGCAGGAGAAGATAAAGTGCGAGCACCGCGAGCCCGGCGAAAATGTCCGTGAGCAGGATCGAGCTAAGCCAGGGCAGGGTGGAGAATACGGACAACGCGGCAACGATGCCGGCAAGCAATCCCGGCCGGCCGCCAAGGCCATGCACACGCAAGATCAGCGCGATCACCCACACCGTGAGCGCGCTTTGCCCGAGCACCACCGGCCAGAACGACAACGCCGCGCCGGCATTAAGGATCAGCCCGTAGGCGACCGCACGGCTCGGCACCAGGTAGGGCTCGTACCAGCGGGCGAGGTAGCCGCCGGTGTCATATTGCAAAAGGGGAAAACGGTTCCAGATTGCCGGCGCACTGAGCAATGCCATCGACAACAAGATGGCAAGCGCCCACCGGGCGCGGTCGCGCATTGGCATCTGAATCCTCCCAGCAGTCTTTCTTTTTGTTGGTGTCTTGATACCGCCTTGACGGGTTCCTGACTAGGGGACAATCCTCCGGCCGTTAATGCCGATACGGCCCAGAAAAGGCGGGCAGATGTTCGTCAGTTTCTTCCAGGAGCTCAAACAGGCCGGCGTGCCGGTGACCCTGCGCGAGTATTTGACCTTGCTCGAAGCCTTGGACGCCGATCTGGCGTCGCGCCGCGTTGACGACTTCTACTATCTGTCGCGCGCCGCGCTGGTGAAGGACGAGCGCAATATCGACAAGTTCGATCGTGTGTTCGGTCACGTATTCAAAGGGCTGGAGACGATCGACGGCGTGATTGAAGCCGACATCCCGGCCGAATGGCTTAAAAAACTCGCCGAGAAATATCTGACCGAGGAAGAAAAGAAGCAGATCGAGGCCATGGGCGGTCTCGACAAGTTGCTGGAGACGCTGCGCAAGCGGCTAGCCGAACAGAAAAAGCGTCACCAGGGCGGATCGAAATGGATCGGCACTGCCGGCACGTCGCCCTACGGTGCCTATGGCTACAATCCGGAAGGCGTGCGCATCGGCCAGGACGAAAACCGAAATTTCCGCGCGGTCAAAGTCTGGGACAAGCGCGAGTTCAAGGACCTCGATGACGAGGTCGAGATCGGCACGCGCAATATCAAAATGGCGCTACGTCGCCTGCGAAAATTTGCGCGCACCGGCGCGCCGGAGGAGCTCGATCTCGACGGCACCATCAAGGGCACCGCTCATAAAGGCTATCTGGATATTCTGATGCGGCCGGAACGGCACAACGCTGTAAAGGTGCTGCTGTTCTTCGACATCGGCGGCTCGATGGATTGGCACATCAAGGCGACCGAGGAATTGTTCTCGGCGGCGCGCAGCGAGTTCAAGCACCTTGAGTATTTCTATTTCCACAACTGTCTTTACGAGCGCGTGTGGAAGGAAAACCGCCGCCGTTTCCAGGAGACCACGCCGACCTGGGACGTGCTGCACACTTATCCGCACGACTACAAGGTGATTTTCGTCGGCGATGCATCGATGTCGCCCTACGAGATCGTCGCGCCGGGCGGCTCGGTGGAGCATTTCAACGATGAGCCCGGCGCGCTCTGGCTCGAACGCGTGGCGCGCACGTATCAGGCTTGCGTGTGGCTCAACCCGGTGCCCGAGAAGGAATGGAACTTCACGCAATCCATCGGCATGGTACGCCAGCTCCTGGGCGGGCGAATGTTTCCGCTGACGCTCGAAGGCTTGGATCGAGCGATGCGAGAGCTCGTGCGGTAGGTAGGTCGCTACCTGCCCTGGGGGGTTTTGCCAATCACGCCGTAGTCTTCGGATTTGCTACCGAAGGCTGCCGCCTCAAAGCCTCCCGATGCCAGCCCGCGCTTGAGCAGCTCACGGATCGCCGCTGCACGGCTGGGCATGCGTAATTTGAAGCGGAAATCATCCAAAATCGTCAGCTCATCGGCTGACAGCATGATCTGGAGCCGTTCGCCGCGGCCATTTCCACCATTCGTCGCCATCGCCTTTCCCCTATTACGCTTCAGATGGTATCTCACTATGAGTAACATACTCATTTGACGCCAATGCTGCAATAGCAATAAAACGCTCAACGTGATGAAAGAGTTCCAAAGCGCCGAACCACGCAAATATTGGGGTTCGCGCAAAACTTGGTTGCAAAGAAACAGAATTGACGTCGGGGCCGGGCGGTCTAGCGTTGGGTTATGAAACACATAGAAATCAGAGAGAAAAAAGCGCCGGCACCGCTGCTTTGCCAGCACTGCGGCGGCGTGATGCGTCTGGTCGGCAGCGAGCCCCATCCCGTTGAGGCCAAGACGGATCTTCTCACCTACAACTGCACGGTGTGCGAAGAGCTCTTCGTGTTGCCGGTTCCGATCCCTGAAGCAGGCAATTGAAGCACGGGTTGGGGTCACCTCCAAAAGCAGCAACGCCGGGACTTGGTCCCGGCGTTGCTGCTTTGGCTTTAAGTCAGATCGCCCTATGCCGCGTTTGCGGCGTGTAGATGTGCCGGGTCATCCGGCGTCATCTGCGCACGCTGGAGCGCTGTCGCCTCCCGCATCAGACGCGCAAAATCCTTGCGCGCCGTTTCGAGGGCGCCCTCGACCACGGAGCATTGCATCTGCTCGCGCCGGAGCGAGGTGCTGAGCTCCTCGATCCTTTGGTCGGCCGCCTGCTTTTCAGCAGCACGAGCTGCTTCCAGCGCGGCAACCTGCTCGTTGAGCGCAGCGATCGCGTCCTCGGCGCGCGTCAGCGCCGCTTCCTTTGCCGTGAAAGCGCGGGCGAGCGCGGTGCTGCGTTCGATGAGGGTCACACGGGCCTGGTCGACCTCCTTGAATTGAGATTCACGCTGGATGCGCTCAGCCTCGAGGTCGGCCACGCGTGCCTGCAAGGCATCGCGTTCGAGCGCGAGTTCGCCCGCACGCCGATCGTAGGTTCTGATCTCGTCCGCGCGCGCCAACAGGTGCTCACGCGCCTCGCCGAGCAGTTTTTCACTCGCGGAAGCGCGCGCCTGCAATGCGTCGAAACGCATGCGCTGGGTTGTGACTTCGTGTTCGTGGCGCTCGTTCGCTTCGTCCAGCGCAGCCGTAAGCCGTGTCCGTTCGGAATTAAGTTCGGCAACAGTGCCTTCCACATGGCGCAAACGCCCTTGCGTCGCCGTCAGACTGGCTTCGGTCTCGACGAGCTTGCGAGAGACGCGGGCGGACTCGGCGCTCATTTTGTCGAGCGAAATCTGTTGAGCCCGCTTTTCGTCCTCAAGCATCAGCAGGCGCTGGCGCGCTCCATTGAGTTCGGATTCGAGCGCCATCACGCGCTTATCCGCTGTCGAGAAACGCTCATCGAGCCTGCGGTTTTCTTCACGAAGCGCCTTGCCTTCGCCGGTCTCCTGGGCAAGCCGTGTCTCGAGATCGACGATCTGCGCGCGTCTTGCTGCAATATCGATGGCAATCTCGGCTTTCGTGGCCTCGAGCGTACGAAGCAGGTTCTGCGTCGTCGTCAGCTCCTGACGCAGCGCCTGACATTCCTTTTCTGAAAGGCTGGCCTTTTTCTCGAGCTCGGCAACTTCATTGCGCAGCTTGCCGTAAGCGGTGCGCGTGTTGTTGAGCACCGTCTGCAAGCTGATCTTTTCGGATTTTTCGGCTTCGAAGGCGCGCAGCGCCTTGCTCACCGGATCGACCAGCTTGCCGACCGCATTCTTGATGCCGTCGAGCTCGCCGATCTTGGCGTTGGCGTCGAGCAGCAGATTGCGCAGCGATTCATTCTCGCCGCCAAGCTGGGCGCCAAGCGCCGTGAACAGCTCTTCGTCGAGCTCGAGCGGATTGTCCGTTAGAGGGATGGCGCTTGGCGTCGGATCGGCCGGTTTGTCATAGAGTCCGGCTCTACGGGCGAAAAAGCCCCCGAATTTGCTCATTGGGTGATCCCCTAAACGCCGATTCGCCCGGCCGAAGCGACGCCGAATCACACTGTTAATACATCCTAACGGAATCTGAATTTCTGTGGGTAAATGAAAGGTTAACGGCAAAATGGAGTGATGTGCCAAAGGTTTGCCGAAAGGCACATTTTCAGCCGGCGCACTGTCAAAATGCAGAATTTCGGCTTGCCTGAAAATCGTTTTGCGCGGCCCGCGCCTTCGCTTACCTGCGTGTGGCGATGAACAGGCCTTCGCAGAGCCGGAAGGTGATCTCTGCGTCCGCGCCCTGGGGCTCCATTGCCGCTTTCACCGCCGGCGTGACTTCGGCCAGCATCGAGCGCAACAGCGCCTGCATGGTTGCATCGTGGCGGCTGGCCCAGCTCTTGAATTCCATTTTCTTGTAGATCTGCTCTTCGTGCTCGATCGCCAGTCGAGCCGTCTTCAAGGCGTCTCGCCATTCCTGCATGGTCCAGGCACGCAGGTGGCTCGGGTCGCGAAAACGCTCGAAGGCGTTGATGTAATCGCCGACGCTTCCTTCCGGCACGACGTTATCGACCAGCGCGAACAAGCCGTTCGGCTTGAGCACACGGTGGACCTCGCCGAGGAAGGCGGGAATTGAATCGAAATGGTGTGGCGCGATGCGGCAGGTCACCAGATCGAAGTCGCCATCCTCAAACGGAAGCGCCTCGGCCTTCGCATAGGCCGTGCGAACGTTGGACAGTTGGCGCTTTTGCGCCTCGCTCTTCACGAGATCGAGCATTTCCTGGGTGATGTCAGTGGCCCATACGCGCGCGACATGTGGCGCGAAAGCGTAGGCGACATGACCGCCACCGGTCGCGACATCGAGGACATGCCAGCCCTTTTGCGGAGAGGTGAGGGCGACCAGCCGCTCGAGACTCTTGCCGAGTGCGTGCGGCTTGCTGGTCAGATAACTTGCAGCGGTCTTGCCGAATTCTTCCTGGACGAGGCTTTTGTTCATGACTTCCCCGATCGCTCCCGGCGCGCGGCATACATAGCCTGTCTCGCGCGCGCGCGATACGCCGTCACGCATGAAAATTCAGAATGACGGCTCAGCGTCGGTCGTTGTCGCCGCCGCTCAGGTCGTCATAGCCATGACGATGGCTGTAAAAGACCAGCGCCATCAGGCCTCCTCCGACCAGGAGCGAAAATAATACGCCTCCGGCAATGGCCACATACCCATAAGTGGGTATCGCCTCGCCGCCGAGGCGATCCCAAGCGACGGCGGCGAACCAGATCGAAAATGCCAGCAGCGCGAACAGAGGCACTGCGACGTACAGGACCCGCATGGCAGTCATATAGGGATGGCCTCCACATTTGTCAGTCCGCGCGGGCAGGGAATAAAAAAAAGAGCGGGACTTTATCCCGCGCTTTCAAACTTTACGTTTCGGCCGCGGCCTACTGGCTTTCGGCCCCCTTCATGCGTTTGCCTTTGGATGGCGCTTCATCGTTGGCGGCCTCGGCGGGCGGCACCGGCGGCTCGTCCAGCGGCGCGCCCCGGCGCAACGTCGATCGCAGCGCGGCGACCTCGCTCTGCAGGCGGGAATTGTCTTTGCGGGCGGCTTCCAGCGCGCCCTCAACGACAGCCCGCTCCATGCATTCCCGTTGCAGCGCCGAATTGAGGTCCTCTATGCGCTTTTCGATGTTGGTGCGACTCACCTGGATGTCCGCTTCCAGATGGCCATTGCGCTCTGTGAGGGCAGCGATCTTTTCTTCGGCGCGCGCCAAGCCGGTTTCGCGCACCTTCAGGGTCTTGGTCAGCGCGTTGTTGCGCTCGGCCAGGGCCGTGCGTGCCTGCTCATGGTCCCTGATCTGACGCTCGCGCGTTTCGTGCTGCGCCTCGATCTGCGCAAGACGTTTTTCAGCGTTGTTGCGGGCGATCGTCGCTTCGACCGATTTACGGTCGAAGGCGCGCACCTCTTCGGTACGCACGATGAGATTTTGCCGCGCTTCGGACAACAGCCGTTCTGATGTCGCCGCGCGCGACTGCAAGGCATCGAGGCGCATGTTCAGGCTGTTCCGCTCGGCAAGGTGCTGTTCTTTCGCCTCGTCGAGGGCCGCACCAAGGCGGCCGCGTTCCGCATAGGCTTCAGCAAAGCTTGCCTCGACCTTGCCGAGCTGAGCGCGGGTCGCGGTCAGGGTGTTCTCGCTTTCGGTCAACCGCCGCGTCAGCCGCGCCGTCTCGTTGAGAGCCTGATCGATCGCGATCTGCAGCGACCGCTTTTCGTCATCGAGCAGTGTCAGCTTCTCGCGCGCAGCAGCGAGTTCGCCTTCAAGCTGCACTATGCGCTTTTCGGCGGCATCGAGCTGGTCTTGCAAAGTACGCCGGGCTTCGCCCAGCGCGCGACGCTGCGTGGTTTCATGCGCAAGCTGCCGGTCAAGCTCGGAAGCGTGCGCGCGAAGCGCGTTGAGATCGTCGGTCAGCTCCAGCCGGGCGCTTTCGAGCCCGCGATTTGTTTCGCGCGACAACTCGAGGTCCTCGCGCAGCTTTTCGACTTCGGCCTCAAGCGCGGTCGCTTTCCGGTCGATCTGATAAAACTCGGTGCGCAGGGTCTCGTAGGCGGTGCGGGATTCGGCCAGCATGCCCGACAGGCTCAAGGTCTGCGATTTTTCCTGTTCGAGCGCGCGTAAAGTGCTGTTGAACGGCGCCACCAGCTTGTCGAAGGCCGCCTTGAGATCGTCGAGTTCGCCGATCTTGCGCCCGGTGTCGGTCAGGAGGTTGCGCAAAACCTCATTTTCCTCGCCCATGCGCGAGCCGACGTCGGACAAGTTTTCGATGGAGATCGGGTCGCCGCCGTTGCCGTTTCGGCCGGTCAATTTGTCGGTCCCGGCCAGGCCTTTCCGGCCAAAAAGGTCCGACAACTTCGCCATAACGACGCCTCCCCAACCCCGAAACGCCTGCGAACAGCCCCAAAACGCCGCAGTAGCAAGATGACGATATTATATACCTTCGACCTTGGAAACACTCGCCCATATCGCCCTGTGGGTTTCATGGGCTGCTTTTTTGCGACGGTTCGTGTCCTGCAGAGCACATGTCGGCGGAGGAGGGGGAGATGACCGAGCGGCTCGCGGGCGAACCGGTCTCGTACAGCTATCGACCGTCCGTGCTCGGAGCGCCTCGCGAATTCAATCTCACGAGCAGTGGCATCAATTGGGTTGCGGGCGCCAGATCAGGAAGCGTTCCTTTCGACCATATTCGGCGCATACGGCTGTCTTATCGGCCGACCAGCATGCAGTCGCATCGCTTCATTACAGAGCTTTGGGCGGATCGCGGTCCCAAGCTGCAGATTGTCTCGAGCTCATGGAAAAGCATGATGGAACAGGAGCGGCTTGACGGCGCCTATTCCTCATTCGTCAGGGAATTGCATCGGCGCATCTCGTGGGCGAACGGCGCGACGCAGTTCGAGCGCGGGAGCAATCCGCTGATCTATTGGCTGGGTGTTCTGGTTTTTGCGGGAGCCGGAATCGGGCTCGCTGCCCTTATCGTGCGCGCGCTGCAAGCAGGTGCGACGACAAGCGCGGCGATCGTCGGCGCCTTCCTTGTTTTCTATCTCTGGCAGGCCGGTAATTTCTTTCGCCGGAACCGACCAGGCACCTACCGGCCGGATGCGCTGCCGGCCGACGTCATGCCGCGGGAGTAGCGGCGCGTTCTTTTAGTTGCGCACCACCAGCACGGAGCATTTTGCGTAGCGGACAACGTGGCCGGCGTTCGACCCCAGAAAATACGTGCGCATGGCCGGGCGGTGCGAGCTCATCACGATCAGATCGGCGTTGAAGTTTTTCGCTTCCTCAAGCACCTCGTGATAGATACCGCCCTGACGCACCGTCGCCGAGGCGTGTGCTGCATCAAGACCGCACTCCCGCGCGATAATGCCCAATGCTTCTTCAGCCGACTTTCGTTGCTGGACGTCGAAATCAGGCGGCACGTATTCCGCCAGCATCACCGGCGTCATGGCCAGCACATTCACCAGGCGCACCGATCCGCCCGAACTGCGCGCCATCTCGACTGCCGTGCTGATGGCGGGCTTCGCCAGGTCGGTGTCAGCAAGATCGACCGGCACCAAAATCCTCTTGTACATGACAGCGCCCCTCGTTTCGCTGCAAGGCGGCAATCATGGCATGTTTTCGTGCGCGCGTTGAGTACCGGTTACGGTCTCAATTGGCGGCTGTAGACAGCGACTTGGGAGAGACGAAGCGCTCCAACCGCCCGGACTGAGGATGCAGTTTTGCCCAGTCGTCGAAGGCGAAATCGATGACCACCAAACCGCAAGTGGGCATTTTCTCACGCAGCCGTTCGCGGGTTTCAATATCGCCCGAGGCGACAAGCAGCAACGCGACTGCGTGCAGGCCCGGATTATGGCCCACGATGAGGAGGCTTCGGGCGGCGGCCGGGGCTCCTTTGATGACACTCAGGATGTCATGGGGCGTTGCGTCGTAAAGCCGTTCGACCGGGTTGGCCGCCGGGGCCCGCTTGAAGGCGGGGGCTGCGAATTTCCAGGTTTCCTGTGTGCGAGCCGCAGGGGAGGTCATCACGCGGTCCGGTACCAAGGCGTGGGACGCCATATAGGAGCCGACCGTCGCGGCATCCTGTTGTCCGCGCTTCACCAGCCGGCGTGCACGGTCTTCCATGCCCGGTTCGGAACGTTCAGCCTTGGCGTGACGAAATAGCAGGAGACGTCGCATGGTCATGCTATGGAGGTCGACAGCGGCGCGGCCCAGTCTAGCATGTGTCTGCCGCCGCGCCGCGTGCTGCGGCAAATTCGCATCGCTGAGCCAATGGAAGAAATGTAGTCATGGAAGCCGGCTGGTATGAGGCGACGAGCGTTGCACGGCCGGACCGTCCGCGCCTCAATCTCGATCTCGACGTCGACGTTTGCGTGATTGGGGCCGGGCTTGCGGGCCTCACAGTGGCACGCGAGGTTGCCCAGCGGGGCTGGTCGGTTGCGGTATTGGAAGCGGCCCACGTGGCCTGGGCGGCCTCAGGCCGTAACCTGGGATTTGTGCTGCCTGGCTATTTTGAGGACATCGACGACATCGTCGAACGCACCGGGCTCGATCATGCAAAGCAGCTCTGGGCCCTTTCCGAGCAGGGTCTTGAGTATGTCCGGCGCACAATTCTTGACACCAGCATGCCCGGCGTCGACCTCATCAACGGTTGGCTGCACGTCTCGAAGACGGATAACACCGCAGCGCTACGCGCCGAAGCCGAACGCATGCGCTGGATCGGCGCCGATGTCGAATTCTGGCCGGTGGAAAGAGTTCGGGAGCAACTGCGCAGCCCGCGATATTTCGGCGCGGTCCATTACCGGCAGGCTTTTCACATCGATCCCCACAACTACGCACTCGGGCTTGCGGCACTCGCCGAAAAAGCCGGTGCACGCATTTTCGAAGCCACGCCGGCGGTGTCGCTTGATCCGGCCGGTGTTCGCAAGCGGATTGTCACGCCCGATGGCCGCGTGCGCGCGGCGCACGTCGTGCTTGCCGGAAACGTTCACCTCGGCGCGTTGATGCCGCAACTTGCCGCAACATTGCTGCCGGTCACGACCTTTGTAATGGTCACGGAGCCGATCGGCGAAATCCTGCACGACATCGTCCGCTATCGTGGCGCCGTCAGCGATTCTGACCGCGCCGACAATCATTATCGCATCGTCGGAGGCGACCGGCTGCAATGGTCGGGCCGCATGCGTGCCTGGGAAGCCAATCCGCGCTTTGTTGGCAGAGCCTTGGCCAACGATGTCCGGCGGACGTTTCCGGATCTCGGAAAAATCGAGGTCTCTCATTTGTGGAACGGCACGTTCGGGCGGACGGTCCATCGCATGCCGCAGATCGGCGAGATCGAACGCGGCGTATGGCTGGCGAGCGGTTTCGGCGGCCACGGCCTTAACACCAGCGCAATGGCGGGCGACCTCGTCGCGCGCGGCATTGTCGACAGCGATCAGACCTGGCGGCTATTCGCCCCCTATGAATTGGTTTGGGCCGGTGGTCTGCTCGGCCGTATCGTCGCTCAGGGGATTTACTGGGGCACGCGGCCAGTCGACCGCTTCGAAGAGGAATTTTCCCGCTACCGTGCGCACGCGCGTGCCCGCCGCCAGGCGCGGATGGCGCGCAAAGATACCGTTGCCGCGCCATAAGGTCTCGATGCCAATGCGTTCACCTTCTCTGAAAAGCCTCGTTGTGGCGCTCGCCGGACTGCTGCTCGGTGGCTGCACGATCTATAGCGGCCTCCAGACCGGAACCGCCGGCACCGAGCCAAAACCAAAGATCGTTCTCGTCTCCGATTTCACCTTCGCTTCCGATGTGGTCGCCATCGATCGCGGTTATACGGCGCGCCTCGAGCGCAAGGTCGGCACCTATCCCACGCACGAACGCCGACAGCGCACGACCGAACGGGTCAACGACGAGATCGTCGCCACCGTCGTCGCGAGCCTTCGCGAAGCCGGCCTCGAGGCGCAGCCGGGCGCCGAGGACGCTGTCACGCTTAATCAGAGCGCCCTCGTGGTGTCGGGCGGGTTGCGTCCGGGCGAACCGGTCACGGCCAAGAACAAGAACAGCTTCGGCTTCGGGGCGGGTCGCGGGCACGTGGTCGCGGCCGTCAGCGCCTCGCTGTTTTCCTCGGGAAGCAGGCGCCAGGTCCTCACTTTCGATGTCGAACAAACGGCACCCAAGCGCGAGCCCGCGGTATCCCCCAAGGTCGCCGCTGCCCGCAACGCGGAGATCGCCGGGATCGTGGCATCGACCGGCAGCCCGAACGAGCGGTTATCTCCCGATGTGGAAAGCCCGGCACGGCGTCTCGGGCGCGCCATTGCCGACCGGGTCCTGGTGTACGCCAAGGAGCAAGGCTGGCTGGCGCCGCCGGGGCAGGGCGTGGCTGAGGCCTCGGTGCCGAAAAGCAATGCGGACAATCCGCCCGAAAGCGCGCCGGAGTCCGGTACCGAACGGCCGGGGACCTGACGTCAGCGGCCTTCTCGCCGCGCCATGAAGGCAAGCCGCTCGAAAAGGTGCACGTCCTGCTCGTTCTTGATCAGGGCTCCATGCAGCGGCGGAATAAGTTTTTTGGGGTCGCGCTCGCGTAACGTTTCCGGACCGATGTCTTCGGCCATCAGCAGTTTGAGCCAGTCGAGAAGCTCGGACGTCGACGGCTTCTTTTTCATCCCGGGGACGTCGCGGATTTCGTAGAACAGCCTCAGGGCTTCCGCGACCAGCCTCTGCTTGATGCCGGGGAAATGCACTTCGATGATCGCGCGCATCGTTTCGGTGTCGGGAAACCGGATGTAGTGAAAAAAGCATCGTCGCAAGAAAGCGTCCGGCAGCTCTTTTTCATTGTTTGAGGTGATGACCACGATCGGTCGCCGCCGCGCTTTCACCGTCTCGCCGGTTTCGTAGACGAAGAATTCCATGCGGTCGAGCTCCTGCAGCAGGTCGTTCGGAAACTCGATGTCAGCCTTGTCGATCTCGTCGATCAGGAGGACGGGGCGCTCTTCGGCAACGAATGCATCCCACAGCTTGCCGCGCCTGATGTAGTTGCGGATGTCCTTGACGCGCTCGTCGCCGAGCTGGCTGTCGCGCAACCGCGACACCGCGTCATATTCGTAAAGGCCCTGCAGCGCCTTGGTGGTGGATTTGATGTGCCACTCGATCAGCGGGGCGCCAATCGCCTTGGCGACTTCGAGCGCCAGGACGGTCTTGCCCGTGCCGGGTTCGCCTTTGACCAGCAGCGGCCGTTCGAGCGTAATTGCGGCGTTGACCGCGATCTTAAGGTCGTCGGTCGCCACATAGGCCTTGGTGCCTTCAAAACGCATAAATCCTTCCCTCTGCCGATCGCCCATTATTCATATAGGGAAGCGGCAGTGCGACAAAGAGATTTGACGAGGTGGCTAGCCGCGCACGGATCGTTCGATGAAGTCTTCCAGCGCCGTAACCGGCGCGCGATCGCGATAAACTTTGTCCCGATTTGCGGCCATTCGCGTCGAAATTGTCTGCCGGAATTGCCCGTCCTGGCCGAGACGGGTCGCGATCGCAACATAGTCTTCGATGGTCGTGGCGATCGTCTCTGGAACGTCCAGCATCCGCAGGATTGCCGCGCAATGACGGCCGCGCATTGTTGCTCCCTCGAATGTGACGATCGGCAACGCCTGTGCCAGGCATTCCAGCGCCGAATTGCATCCCGACCAGCCGATGCTGTCCAGGAAGACGTCGGAGAGGCCGGCCGCCGCCACGAATTTGCTTTGACTCAGACGATTGAGGAAGACGCAATGATCGTCAGCGCGCATACCTGCCGCAGAAAAAGCGTGCTCCAGTCGTTCACGGATAATCGCCGTGATCTTCGGCGCGCCGAAATGGCGCAGGAAGACGAATTGGCAATCAGCGACCTCGCGCGCAATCCGCACAAACACATCGTCGTATTGCGGCAGATACTTAAAGAGCGATTGGCCACTCCAGAAAACAGTCGCGCCTGGACGAAGACCGAGTTCCCCGCGCGTAACCTCGACCGGTTCCGTGGCCACGGGCTCGTAGTAGATCGAGAGGTTCGGTAGCCGCACAAGTTTTTCGGTGTAAAACGCGTCCGCGTCGGGCGGCTCCATCAAGTCGCTCGACAGGAAGTAATCCATTGTCGGCAGGCCACTGGTTTCCGGATGGCCCCAGGAATTGCATTGCACGCGGGCAAGCCGCTGCGCCGCCAGCTGGACCGACGAGATGTCCATGAGCAGTCCCGGATAGATCAGGATGTGCGGCGCGTCGGCGAGAATTTCCCGGCGCCAACCGCTTGTATCCAGCGTGCGATGGACGAAGCGGTCGCACAGGAGGGAGGCGGCTTCGGTTTGCTCGTCGCGGATGGCGCCAAGGTGATAGCCGGTGATGTGAAAACGCTTTCGGTCGAGCTGGCCGGTCCATCCCTTGATCGGAATTTTCCAGTTGGAATGGCGGTAGAAAAAGCTGCTGACGATGCCGACACGGATCACTTCGCCCGGTGCCGGCGGTGGAGGCAGCGGTGGCGGCGAAAAACGCTGTGCGACGATCCGGCTAATGATGCCGCCATAGACCTGCTGCAGCACCCGGTCGTTTTCGCCCTGATAGGCGAGCAAGAACGGATGGCGGGCGCCGATCGCCTTGATCAGATCGCCCTTGAGCGATCCGCGTTCGACATCTTCGCCAAGCGCGCGCAGCTTCTGTTCATAGGCCGCTCGACGCTGGACGATTTCGGCCTCGGTTTTGTAAATGACCGGCAGTTCGGCGAAGCATGACGCCAGGCGTGCTTCCGCGTGTCCCGGCTCGATCGCGAGGGCCTGCGCGAGATCGACCGCGGCCTCCTCATAGCGGCTGATCTCCAGCAGCAGGCGGCCGCGCTGGTACCAGGCTTCGGGATCGCGCGGGTTGATCTTCAGGGCGGCCGTGAAATTGTCGATCGCATCGTCAGCGCGATCGAGACCAAGCAGCACGCGGCCACGATTGTTGCGAGCCTCGGTGAAGCCGGGGTTGAGCGAAAGCGCGCGTTCGTAGTCCACGAGCGCTTCGGGCAGGCGATTGAGCGCTTCCATGACGGCGCCGCGATTGTTGAGCGCCTTGACGTAGTTCGGCTGCAGCGCGAGGGCGCGATCGAGGCTGGTCAATGCCTCGTCGTAGCGGCCCAGCACGCGCAGCGACGAGCCGAGGTTGTAGTGGGCATCGGCATAGTCCGCTTTCAGCGCGAGCGCCTTGTGAAAGCAGTCGACCGCCTCGGCATTCCGACCCAACGCCGACAGGACCGCGCCGCGATTGTTATGCGCCTCGGCAAATTTCGATTTCTGCTTGAGGGCCTCGTCGAAGCTGGCGAGTGCTTCCTCGCTGCGTTCGAGCGCATGCAAGATCATGCCGTAGTTCACCAGGATCTGTGGCGAGGGCTTGCGCAGGCGCATCGCCTGCGAGATCAACCGCAGGGCCTCGGCCGGCTGGCTTTTTGCTAGCTTGATGACGCTGAGCATCTGCAGCGCATCGAAATGGTCGGGCCGATGGGCGAGTACCTCCGAATAGATGCGTTCCGCCTCGTTTAAATGGCCCTGGGTATGGAGTGCGAGCGCCTGCGCGAAAGCCTGCGGTACCTTGAACGTCTCGCGCTTCGGCACCGGCGACGGCGGCATGCGGATCCCCTTGCTTTGAGGGGTAAAAAAGCGCCGCTGAGTCGTCTAGGGCGAATTATCGCATTGAATGGCCAAGCTTTAACGGGAACGTGATCGCGGCGCGACCGTGAGTTGATTGGTCCTTTTTGGCCAAGCGTGCCAAACAAAGGCAATTCCTTCTGGAATCTGGTCTTTCGACCAACCATTTGAATGGCTGTGTGACGTGAAAGAAGGAGATTGCCGAATGATCAATCGGCGCGCTCTTTTAACCGCAGGCGTGGCGCTCGCAGCGCTTTTGACCGCCACAAGAAACGGCGAGGCTGGAGCCATGACGACGACTGAAACGATCGACTATCGCAGCTTGTCCGACGCCGAATGGCGACAGCGGCTTACGGCCTACCAATACGACGTGCTGCGCAAGCACGGCACGGAACGGGCCGGCACCAGTCCACTCAATCGCGAGAAGCGCAAAGGCATATTCGCCTGCGCCGGCTGTGACCTGCCGCTGTTCTCATCGGATACCAAGTTCGAGAGTGGCACCGGCTGGCCAAGCTTCTATCAGCCTTTGCCCGATGCGGTGGAAACCAAGACTGACCGCTCGTTCTTCATGACGCGCACCGAAGTGCATTGTAAGCGCTGCCTCGGCCATCTCGGCCACGTGTTCGATGACGGCCCGCCGCCGAGCGGATTGCGTTATTGCATGAACGGCGTTGCATTGAAGTTTGAGCCACAGGCCGCGTCGTCGTCGTGATTTGGTCGGCAAAACCTGCCGCTTGACGGCAGAAAGAACCGGAAGCGGCGGCCCATCGGGGCCGCCTTTTTCTTATAACATATTGATATTGCACGATAAATAAAGTGGCACGGCCATTGCGACGAACCGGCCAGGATTCAAAGCCCCGCAAGGGCGAAGTGTGTCTCGTTTTCGGAGATCATCTCATGGGTTTGTTCGACGCTCTTACAACTGCGGTCAGCGGTTTGAATGCGCAGTCATTCGCGATGCAGAACATTTCGGGCAACATCGCGAACTCCCAGACCACAGCCTACAAAGGCATCGACACGAGTTTCGCGAACATGATCCCGGGTGACTCGGTGCCGACGCGCCAGATCGCCGGCGGCGTCATCGCCAATTCGCGCGCAACGAACAACGTTCAGGGCACGATCCAGAGCACCAGGTCCACGACGGACATGGCGATCAACGGCAATGGCTATTTCATCGTGCAGGCGCCGACAGGGTTCAGCGGCAACCAGCCGCTGTTCGGCGGCATCGACAGTTACACGCGGCGCGGCGACTTCCAGCTGGATGCGAACGGATACCTGGTCAACGGCTCCGGATATTTCCTTGAAGGCATTCCGATCGATCCCACCACCGGAAACCCGGTCGGTAGCGTTGCGACTCCACTGCAGTTCCAGGGCAACTTCCTGCCGGCCAGCGCAACGACCCAGGTGAACTACGGCATCAACCTGCCGTCGCTACCGCAAACAAATGCATATACGGCGACAACGCCGAATTCCGAGCTCCTCAACCCGGCGGACTTTTCGGTGGGTAACGATCCAACCATTGCAGGCACCGGTGTGGTCGTCGGCCAGGACGTCAGCACCTTCGTGAATGAAACGATCGATGGGGGTTCCGTGACGATCTACGACGCGATCGGCACGCCGGCCAATCTTCAGCTTCGATGGGCAAAGGTGGACAGCGTCGCGGCCGGCGGCACCGACACGTGGGAATTGTTCTACCAGACCGATTCAACGGCAACCGGCACCAACCCTGCGTGGATCAATTCCGGCATTAGTTTTGCGTTCGATGCAAACGGCCAATTGAACCCGCCAGTCACCAACATTCCCCTGACCGGCGTGACCATCAACACGACGACGATCGGCAATCTCAACATCAGCGCTCCGACCGGCGGCATAACCCAATTTGCCAACACCAGCGGCGTGGCCACCGTCAACAACCTGCAGCAGAACGGCTATGCGGCGGGTCAGTTGAAATCAATCGCGGTGAGCGATGCCGGTAACATCATTGGAACCTTCTCCAACGGGCAAAATGTCGCTCTCGCCCAGGTGCCCCTGGTCCACTTCAACAGCCCGAACAACCTGAAGGCGCTCGACGGCGGCGCCTATCAGTTGACCAATGAATCCGGCCCCGCGCTGGCGGGATCTTCCGGAAAGATCATCGGGCAGTCGCTTGAAGCGTCCAACACCGACATCGCGACCGAATTCACCAAGTTGATTGTGACGCAGCAGGCCTATTCCGCGAACACCAAGGTGATCACGACCGCGAACCAGATGTCGCAAGACCTGCTCAACGTCATTCGGTGATCGGACTGCGGGATGAGCGTCGACTGTCAGTAACCAGGGCCGGACTATGAGTCTCACGCAAGCGCTCTCTTCGGCTCTTTCCGGCCTGCAGGTCAATCAGGCCGGCATCGCGCTGGTGGCGGCGAACGTCGCGAACGCCGACACACCCGGCTACACGCGCAAGACAATGGACCAGGTCGCGACCGGCACGTCGACCAGCATCGGCGTGCGGGTCGGCGATATTCAGCGCGAAATCGATCTCTATATCCAACGGCAGTTACGTATCGAAAATTCCGGCGCGTCCTACGCCGATACGCGCGCAAGAATGTACTCGCAGTTGCAGGAAATCTACGGGCAGCCGGGCTCGAGCACGTCGCTGGAAGGCGTCTACAACAGTTTCACCACGGCGTTGCAGGTGCTTTCGACCAGCCCCGACGATCCGGGTGCGCGCACAGGCGTGATCAATAGCGCGCAACTCCTCGCCCAGCAGCTCAATCAGCTCAGCAGCAGTATTCAGTCACAGCGCGCCAATGCCGAGCTCGCGATCTCCGACGCGGTGAACAAAGCCAATGAGGCGATGAGGCAGATCGCCTCGCTCAATCAGCAGATTGCGGCATCAACCCCCGGCGACGCGGCAACCGCGGCGCTGCTCGACAACCGCGACGCCTATATCGATCAGCTGTCGCAGCTGATGGATATCAACGTCATTGCGGGCGACCGAGGCCAGGTTACCATCTTCACGAACTCAGGAACTCAGCTCGTCGGCTCACAGGCGGCCCAATTAAGTTTCGATGCGGTCGGCACGATGACGCCGCAATCGCAGTGGAATGCGAATCCGGCGTTGCGTGGCGTCGGCACGATCACACTGATCCCGCCGGCAGGCACGCCGGTCGATCTCATCCAGAATCGCGCGATCCGGTCCGGGACAATCGCCGCCTATCTGCAGATGCGCGATCAGGATCTGGTACAGGCGCAAACCCAGCTCGATGCCCTGGCCGCGGCTATGGCGCAGGCGCTTTCGAACAAAACCATTGCAAGCACCCCGGTCAATCCGGCGCCGCAGGCTGGTTTCGACATCGATACAGCCGGCCTGCTCGCCGGCAATACTATCACCATCAATTACACCGACACCGCGACCACCACGCAGCACACCATAACGCTGGTGCGGGTCGACGACCCAAGCGCGCTTCCACTGCCGAACACGGCGACGGCCACCGCGAACGATACCGTATTCGGAATCGATTTTTCAGGCGGCATGGCTTCGGTGATCACGCAGATCAATACCGCGCTCACCGGCACCGGCATGACGGCGTCCAACCCAAGCGGGACGACCCTCGAAATCCTCGACGATGGCCTTGCCGATACGGTCAACGTCGATGGCCTGTCCGCGGTCGCGACGCAGACATCGCTCGCCGGTGGCAGCGCCGAGTTTCCGCTGTTTACCGATGGTTCGGCGCCTTACACCGGAGCCATTACGGGGACCGGGTCGCAAATGACCGGGCTGGCGGCGCGCATTGCCGTCAATCCGCTCGTCGCCGCCGACCCGTCCAATCTCATCGTCTATCAGCCCGGCACGCCCGCGGGCGACAGCACGCGGCCGAATTTCATCTATCAACAGCTCACCGCCGCGGCGCAAACCTTCTCGCCATCCACCGGAATCGGCACGGTCAGTGCTCCGTTCATCGGCTCGATCCCGACCTATCTGCGGCAATTCATAAGCGCGCAAGGCGAGGCTGCGAGCTCGGCCGATAACCTCAAGCAGGGGCAAGACGTCGTGCTCAATTCGCTGCAGCAGCGATTCAACGATGCCTCGGGCGTCAACGTCGACGAGGAGATGGCGAACCTGCTCACGTTGCAGAATTCCTATGCCGCCAACGCACGCGTGGTCTCGGCGGTAAAGGACATGTTAGACGCGCTGATGCAGATGTGAGGACGGCATGAGTATCTCCTCGATCGGAGCCCAATCCGCGCTCGTCATGAAAGCGCTGGTGCAGATGCGGGCGCAATTCGACGACCTGCAGCGTCAGCTCGCCACCGGGCATAAATCGGCCACTTACGCGGGGCTCGGCATCGACCGCGGTGTCACCGTCAGCCTGAATTCGCAACTCTCGGCGATCTCATCGTACGACGACACGATTCAGAACGTCATGGCGCGCATCAACCTGATGAATACCGCGCTCGGCAACATGATCAGTATCTCGAGCCAGGTTAAGGCGGCGATGGTGCAGGCGAACGGTGTCAGCAACGGCAGCGGCGCCGAAGTGGCTCAGCAGACCGGGCTGAATTCTCTCGACCAGTTGCTTGCGTTGCTCAATGCGCGAGCCGGCGACCGCTACCTGTTTTCCGGGCGTGCCACCGACACGCCGGCCGTCGAAACCCTCGACCACATCCTGAACGGTAACGGGTCCCAGGCCGGGCTGAAGCAGCTCATCAACGAGCGTAATCAGGCCGATCTGGGGGCGGACGGGCGGGGCCGGCTGACAATCGGTGCGGGCGGTCCAAACACCGTGCAAATCGACGAACAGGCGACCACGTTTGGCTTCAAACTGGGTTCGATCACGACCACCGTGACGGGAGTCACGACGACGGGTCCGACCGGCTCGCCCGCCTCCGTGAGCATCGATTTCTCCGCGGCAGCCCCAAATCCTGGAGAAACAGTCACGCTGCGGCTTAACCTGCCCGACGGCACGAGCGAGAACCTCACCCTCACCGCGACGACCGATTCTCCGCCTGGAGCCAACGAGTTCACTATCGGCGCCACCGCCGGCCAGACGGCAACCAATTTTCAAACGGCGCTTACGACGTCGATCGAAAATCTCGGCGCCTCGGCGCTGACCGCCGCGTCCGCCGTCGCCGCCTCGAGCGAATTCTTCAATGCCGACGCCAGCACCCCGCCCCAGCGCGTGGCTGGATCGCCGCCATTCTTCGCCGCGGCCGGCATGGTGGCTGGCACGACCGCCAACACGGTGATTTGGTATACCGGCGAAACTGGCAGCGATCCGGCGCGTTCGACGGCGACGGCGCGCATCGACCAGTCCTTGTCGGTTTCCTACGGTGCGCGGGCCAATGAAGATGCAATCCGCACTCTGGTTCAGAACGTTGCAACACTGGCTGCCGTGACGATTTCGCCGACCGATCCGAACGCCGTGGCGCTGAGCGGCGAACTGGACAATCGAATTGCCGTCAATATCGGCAATACCAGCAACCAGACCATTGCCGATATTGAAACGGATCTTGCCAGCGCCCAGACGTCGTTACAGGCTGCCAAAGGCCGGCATCAGCAGGCCAACGCGACCCTGAGCGACTTCCTCCAGCAGATCGACGGCGTGTCGAATGAGGATGTCGGCGCGAAGCTGCTGACGCTGCAGACACGGATGCAGGCGTCGTTGCAGGTCACCTCGATGCTGTACCAGACGAGCCTGGTGAACTACATCAAATAGCGCGGAGCCCTCTCCCGTCGCTTCAAAAGCAAAGACCGCGGTCCAGCCGCGGTCTTTGTGTATTCAGGTCTTTCGAAGCGCTTTATGGGCGGCCGAGCAACCCGGCGGCCAGTTCGCGATTGATATTGATCAGCGACCCAAGGCTCTCCGGCTTGGGGTCGGCCTGAATGGCGAGCGTATGATTGAAGACGAATAGCCCGAGGTTCGCCACGTTCTGGCGGATCGGCGCCGGCAGCGGGTTTTCGGCGCTGGTCGCCGAGGTCACGAAGATCGACCACAGCTTGCGGTTATAGACAAGTGCGGCATCCAGCTCCGGTCGCCTGGAATCCCAACCGTCGTGAATGGCCTGCAGCCGTGCCGCCGCGGTCAGAAGCAGATCTGCTTCCAGCTCACGCGGATTTGCGGTCTGCTTGGCGACCGCGCCGTAGGTTTGCGCCGCGCGTTGCATGGTCGAGTAGCTCCTTTTCGTATGCAATGAGAGTCTTGGCGCATTTAAGCGCCTTGTACATTTCGCCTGCGAGGATGTGATTGCTCACCGCCACGACGTGTGGCCACGTGCTCGGTGCGGCCTGCACCAGATCGCGCATCAGGATGAAATAGGTTTCGTGGTGCAGACGCGGATCACGCGAGGTGTACATCAGCTGGACGGCAAGATATATGCGCTTGGCCGGCGTATTGGCCTGCGCCGCCGTCATGATGTCCTTCTCGCGAAGAATAGGCGTGTCGCCTTCTATCAGGAGGCGGGTGCGCTGATTGCCATTGGTCACGAGGCAATCGCCGAGGATGAAGCGCTCGCCTGCTTTGAGTTCGACCTTGAGGCCCATGTCGTGCCGCTCCCCGCGGCTGCTTTTTTAGACCGATGCGGCGGAGAGTGTTCCCCCGCCGCATCAGAATGAGCGTGTTATTGGAATAGCCGGAGCACGTTCTGGTCGGCTTGCGCTGCCAACGACAGGGCCGTAGTCGACAGCTGCTGCCTGGTCTGCAAGGCGAGCAGGTTGGCGCCCTCTTCGTTGCTATCCGCCAGCGTGAGCTGATCGGCGCCGTTATTCAACGTGTTGATCATGGCCTTGGTGAATTCCTGCCGGATCTGCACGGTCGACAAATTCGAGCTCAGCGACTGGGCCTGCGAGCGTAACGTCGTGAGCGCGGCGCTTAACTGGGTGCCGGCAGTCTGGATGGCCGCGGAATCGGCCCAGTTATTCGCCGACGCATTGATCCCGAGGTCGCCGTTGGCTGCATCGCTGAACGAGGTGACCACGACCTGCGAAGTGTTGTCCTCATTCATGACGATGGTGAGGTCGTTGCCGCCGAGCAGGTTGATGCCATTGAAGCCTGCATCGGCTGCCAGCTGATCGATCTGCGGCAGCAGGTTGTCAAACTGGCTTGCAAGGGTTGCGCGGACATTGGTATCGGCGGTCTGGTTGGCCTGACTGATCAGGGCTTGCATCGATTGGACGAGCTTGGTGATCGCCGTGATGCCGTTGTTGGCTGCCTGAATGGTGTCAATGCCCGTGGACATGGCGTCCAGCAGTGCATTGAGGTCGTTGGCGCGCACGGACAGGCCCTGTGCGGTGAAGAAGTTGATCGGGTTATCGAGTGCCGAGTTGACTTTCTTGCCCGTGGCTAGGCGGGTTTGGGTCCGCGTGATCAATTCCGACGTCTGCTGCAATTGCAGAAGATTGGACCGGACGCCAGCCGAAAGTACAATGTCACTCATGGCAAACTCCTTGCCTCCTTAGGGCCAAATCGCTTGCCGTGATAATGAAACGTTAGGGTTGATATCCGGTTAAAGCGCGGGTTAAGGAATCGTTAACCACGAATAAATTGCAGGAAAAAAAACGGCGGCCCGAAGGCCGCCGTTTCGTCGTCGATAGAGACGACTTATTGGAACAGACGCAACACGTTCTGGTCGGCCTGGGCCGACAGAGACAGTGCCGTGGTCGACAGTTGCTGGCGAGTCTGCAAGGCGAGCAAGTTCGCGCCTTCCTCGTTCGAGTCTGCCAACGTAAGGGCTGCCGATCCGTTCTGCAGCGTGTTGATTGTCGCCTTCGTGAAGTCCTGGCGGATCTGCACGGTCGACAGGTTTGCGCTGAGGGTCTGCGATTCCGAACGAAGCTCGGTCAGAGCCGCGGTCAGAGTGTCGCTCGCCGCCTGAATGGCCGCAGAGTCGGCCCAGTTGTTGACTGCGTTGTTGATGCTCAGCGGGGTCGCATTGGCATTGGTGTAGTCCGCGCCCGTGATGGTGGTGCTTGACGTGGCGTCTTCGTTGAAGTTCACCGTCAATGAGTCGCCCGAAAGCAGGTTGACGCCGTTGAAGCCGGAGTCGCCGGCGAGCTGGCCGATCTGGGTCAGCAGGTCGTTGAACTGCGTCGAAAGCGTCGCCCGCGTACCTGTATCGGACGTCTGGTTGGCCTGGCTGACCAGCGACTGTGCCGACTGCACGAGCTTCGTGATAGCCGTGATGCCGTTGTTCGCCGCCTGGATGGTATTGATGGCGTTCGACATCGAGTCGAGCAGGGAGCTCAGGTCGTTTGCACGGTTATCGAGGCCCTGCGCCGTGAAGAAGTTGATCGCGTTGTCGAGGGCCGAGTTCACCCGCTTGCCCGTCGCAAGTCGGGTCTGGGTCCGCGTCATGAGTTCCGAAGTCTGCTGCAATTGCAGCAGGTTCGACCTCACGCCAGCGGAAAGGACGATGTCAGACATCTTACGCACCTTTCTGGTCTAGTTGCCGTACTGGCAGTTACACACGTGTGATCCACTGGATCGCTGACTTCATCGCACGGGCCCAACAAACGGCCCGTAAAGGTACATGGTTAATGAGTTATCGCGATTTGCGGCGATCGTGGCGTTGTTGCCGTTGGGGAAATTTGGGCGCGCCGTCTGACGCGAGGACTGGCTGTTATGGTTAGCAAGTCGCTAACGGTGAAAGTTTGTTAAGACGTCGGCCTTATCGTTAGAGGCTGCAGTCCCACACGGCGCGGCGTCATGGTCAGCGTTACGAGTGCCTACATCAATCCGACGAGCGTCTACGGGCCGCTTTTCCCCGCGAGCTCGGACTGGGTGGCCGACACCTACACCGCGATCCAGAATTCAAAGTCGTCCGGGGGCTTGCTGGGCATGCTGGACAACGCCCGGCACAGCAATGGCAGCCTGAGGTCGTCGCTGTATTCATCCGCACGAGTTGCCAATTCGTTTGCGCTGATTTCACAAAATACGGTGTCGAGTGCAGGATCTCTCTATGCGCAAATGGCTTCGCAACGGCAAAAAGAGGCCGATGCCAAGGCACTGCAGGATGCGCTGGCGGCACTGTCCGCTTCAAAACAGGCGGTGCAGCCCAAGAACGTGCTCGATCCCTTCATTTATTTCGACGACGGGTCGGTGATCGATACCAACAACAATATTTTGACGAGGAAAGACGGGACGCAGATCGACATCACGACCGGCCTGAAGGTCATCGATACGTCGTCGATCATGCAGCTGGCCAACGGCGCCTATCTCGACACCAAGAACAACATCCTCACGCTGCCGGACGGCACGCAAATTGACACCGTGACCGGGTTGAAAGTCTCGACGACGGCCTGACACGACGTAGAATCTTGCAGCTATGCTGCGTATCGTTCCTCGGGGATAGCGTAGACGACAGCACCGGTTCCGCACCACCCGTGACTGCGGAAGAGGAACCGATAGTTGTCCAGATTTTGCATCAGCCAAAGCGGCGTTTTCCAGATACCGTCGGCATTGTGATAGACGGTCGCAGCGATCATGGGACGCTTTGAGCGTAAGGTGTGACATCCGCCCTTTAAGGCCCCGAGCTCCGCGCCTTCGAGATGAAGCTTGATGAATGTAGGTGAGAGCTTCAACGCATCGAGCGGACGCAACGTCGCCGACATCTCGCCCAACGGCGAAATTTGCGACGCATAGCCCAGGCCGTCATGAAAGAGCGCGTGGCCATCACGTTCGCTGAGCGCGCAATCGTAGACGGTGATGCGTGGATCTTGTGGCAGCCAAGCGCTCAGATTGTTCGTGAGGACCGATCGGTTTGCCGCATCCGGCTCGATGACAGCGATTTCGTCAAAGGCATTCCGCGTCCGGTCAATAAAACTGCCTGTCACCAAGCCATAGTGGGCGCCGCCGTCTACGAAAACCTCGTTGTCGCGCAGCACGCTTGTCACTTCCGGGATGAAGAAGCGGTTGCCGGCCACGACGGGTGCGGTTTCGAACGTCCATTCCTCGCGCAGCCGTCGCCAGGCCAAGAACTGGAGGTGGTGGGCGCGGGATTCGTCATCGTGCCATTTCGCCAGGACCTTGGCGGTGTTCGTTTGGTCGTCCGATGCCAGCGGCGGGGCAAACCAGCCATTCGACAACGGATGCTCGGCACGGAAGCTTTCCGCCAAGTCGTAGAATGGCACGACGTCGTCGAAACCCTGCTCGCGCAGCGATTGTTCGATCGGCACGTAGGGCGAGGTCACGATGCTGACTGCAACACGGAACGCGTGTTTGTCGGCTTGAGGTATCGCGTCGGGATGCTTGAGCACGACGCCCGACCAGTGCGGGTCGCGCACGAGTTCGTCGGCGTTGCGGTCGATAGCCATGGTGAAATCGTGACCGACGCCGGTCAGGAAATCGCGCGCCAAGTGGCCTAGGCTGCCTGCGCCATAGAGCGCCACTGGCCGATCCATCCGGACGGGCGAAAAGGCGCAAGAGGCGGCGGCAATTTGACCAAGGAAATGCGTGGCGGCATCGGCGTCTGGCAGTTCGTCAAACGACCGAGTCTCGTGACGTGTGCTTCGCGCCGTGTCGACGGCCAGCATTGCCCGCATGCTCCAGTTGCCCGGGACGCCGGGTTTTCGACGCGTAAGCGAATCGGTCGGTCAGATTATAGCTGCCGTGGATGACGAGAATCACGCTTATCGCTTTCGCGCAAAAAGGGGCAGGCCAGGCCTTTCCCGCGCGGAACGAGATGGTTTATGACCTCTTAAGATTCGTGCCTTATCTGGTGGTCTCGGGCCACCGTTCGCGATTGATCGCTCCCTGCGGGAGGAAAAGGGCACGAAATGAAGAAACTGCTTTTCATCATCCCGCCTTATTTCAACGCCGACGATTACCTCAACAAATCACGCGCCGCCCATCTGCCGTCCTTCACGATTCCCTACGGCATTCTCTCCATGGAGAGCTACCTGGGCGCGCATTGCAAGTCGGCGATCGACATGCAACTCCTCGATCTGAACATCACGTTGCAGAGACTCGTCGAGCAAAAGTTCGAAGGTGACTACACCGCAATCTTTGCGGAGGAGATCAAAGCAAGGCTGCGAGATTTCCGCCCGCAGTTCGCGGGTATCTCCGCGCTGTTCAATTCGTCGAACCGTTACATCCAGGACATCGTCAAGGTCTGCAAGGATTTCGATTCCGAGATCATCACGCTGGCGGGCGGCGGTCTGCCATCCGCGGCTTACAAGCTGATGCTTCAAGGCTGTCCGGCGCTCGATGCGATCTGCAAAGGGGAGGGCGAGCTGCCCTTGCGCGATCTTCTGGATGCCGACGATCCCTGGGACGTCATCCGCTCGCACAAGTCCTGGATTGCGCGCGACGAGCTGGCGAAGAACAAGGCCCCGCAACACACTTTCATCGAAAATCTCGATGACATCCCGCCGTTTGACTACAAAAGCATCAATCTCGACTTCTACAACAACCGCAGCATTGACAAGCAGAATGCCGGCAAGCCGAAGCGCGAAATGGCGATCCACACGTCGCGCGGTTGTCCGTTCCTCTGCGTGTTCTGCTCCAATCCCTCATTGCACGGACGCGATGTGCGTACGATGTCGATCGAGCGCGTCGTGTCGGACGTCCGCCGCATGAAGGAAGAATTCGGGATGACCGTCCTGCTGCTCGAAGACGATCACTTCTTCAACGACAAGGATCGCGCGAAACAGATCCTGCGCGAACTTGCTTCGCTGGACATTCGCGTCGAATTTCCGAATGGCGTTGCGGTCTATGCGATCGACGACGAAGTCGCCGAACTTTTTTCCAGGGCGGGGGTCTCCGCCGTGGCGCTCGCGGTCGAATCCGGATCCGACCACGTTCTCAACCACATCATCCGCAAACCGCTCAAGAAACGCCTGATCCGGCCTGCGGTCGAAGCGCTTCGCAAATTCGACGTGCGCTCGCACGTGTTCATCGTTATCGGACTGCCGGGCGAGCAAGACGAGCACCGCGAGGAGACGCTGCAGATGCTATTAAACTGCGGCTTCGACTGGGTTCACGTTTATCTGGCCCTGCCGATCTTCGGCAGTCGGCTTTACGATATATGTGTCGAGAACGGCTATATCGAAAACACGAATTCCGAAGATTTTGTCGTCACGAAGTCTGTCATTCGCGCGCCCGGCGTCGATCCGGTCAAGCTCGAAGCCTATGCCTATGAAATGCAGATACGCGTGAATTTTGTCGAGAACCACAACATGAAGATTGGTCGGTACGATGTGCCGATGGGTTACTTCAAAAACGTCGTGAGCAAGTACCCCGACCACGCATTCGGCCACTTCTTTCTCTCGAGATGCTACCGCGCGATGGGCAAAGCCGAGGCAGCGGAGGAGCATCTCTCGCGTTTCCTGGATATTTGCGAGCGTGACGATTGGTGGCGCGGTATGGCGACACGCTACAATGTGCATTATGTTCCGGCGTCGGATGTCTACCGCAATGACGCGGCCCAATACGCGATCGCCTGAAATTTGCCGTGGCCTGACGACAAGGCGCCGATAGCCTAAGAGCGCAAGCTAGGCGTTTACTGCAGCCGCCACACGTGGAGCGCGGTGGCGCTTGATCTGAACACCTGCATCGAGGGTCGGTGCGACAGCCCCATTACAATGATTGCACGCCCGGGGTTTCTCGTCCGCAAGGAAGTGAAATAAATTCTGCCTCAATATTTCACGTGAGCCGTCGCGGATATTCACATAATCGGTCGGATAATCCGGAATCTTTGCGATATGAGTTCCGTAGGCACTGCGGCTGCACTTGAACAGGCGCCCGTTGAACAGGTCATTCGATACAAAGCAGCAGCTCTTGTAGATTTTACGAATCTGCTCCTCTTCGTAACCGCGCGCCTCAAACCCACCGAAGTCAGTCCACATCAGCGTCTCGACGTAACGGTGGTTGATCCCGAGCGACGTCAATTTTTCCAGAAAAGCAACTCGCTTCAGGCGCAGGTGCTTCGGAACGTTGTCGCCATAGCCGCTGATCTCGACAATGATCCGGGGATTCTGCATCAAAGCAAACACCCGCTCGGAGCGCGGAACGACGGTTCCGTTTGTGATGATCAGGAGCACGCCGATCCGACGCATCGATAAGATGCCTTCGATAACCTGGTCCACATTCGGGTGAAGCAGCGCCTCGCCGCCAACCAGGACCACCGTCTTGATAAAATCAGCTGCTTCTGCAATTCGGGTGAGGTCGCTCAAAACGGAGCGAATCTCCAGGTCGACGTTGTCCGATTTGCGATAATGGTCGCGCAGATGATTGCATCCAACGCAGGTCATGTTGCATTGGTTTGAAATCAGGACCCCCATCGATCGAATGACCAGGGGAGGTCCCGCCATGAAATTTTTGACTGGAAGTTGGCCGCTGGAAATGTGGCGATCAAAGATCGAGCAGCCCGATACTTCATCCTTTTGCACAGGACATGTGTGACAGGTTTTCAGGTCGAATTTGAACTGCCCCCTGGAAATCTCCGTGGAGCAATAGTGAAAGCACAGATTATTGATTATCGCCCGGTCGATACAGACGTTTCTGTATCCCTTGTCATTGACAACCGAGCGTCTTTCTTCTGCGCCGTTCTCGGAAAAAATTGTTACGATGACGACGACGTTGTCGCGAACATGGTGATCATGATGATCGAAGCGCGGTTCTTTAACGGGATACTCATGGACAATGCCTATGACGTCCGCGTGAATGTCCCAAACATCCACCACAGGTATGTCGAACATCCGGCACGTGGCCAGAACGTGCTTGCCAATTTTGCCGGCGCCGTAAACGATAACGCCTCGCTCGCGAAGAACAGCAAGGTTGAATTGGAAATCCTCGTCGGACCGACCGAGGCGAAAGAGGCGTTCTTCGGCGGTATCTCCCAGCTGCATTTGAAGCCCTGCCAATCCCATGGATTGCCCGAATCAGGACAATCCCAGAGTGAGGTTAGGACAACGTTAACCACAGCACGGGCAGGGCTGTTCGCCATTTTGGATAGGGCGCCTGGCGCCATTTGCGGGAAATTTGGACAGAAGCCTCGAGTTTAGCGCTCAACCTGAGATCCTGGCGGCGGCGGGTAGCTTTCTGTTCGTTTTGACGGAAAAGTGTCAGCAAGACGCGCGAGCAATAATTGAGGATCGACATCTTCCGAGTCGATGCAAAATTCAATCACACGATACGCATGGCGCTTACGGATGTCAGGATCAAAGAATCTTGCCAGTTCAATGTATTCGCGAACAACCTGGTATTTTTTTGTCGCGAAGGCCTGACGGCAATACCGTAACGCGATTTCCGCGACACGCTTGCGCGCGACAGGAATATTCTGCTCGAGAACTGGCCGCCCGCGGGCGTGCTTCATCATCGTCTTGAGAGTTTCATAGTACTCGAGAACATGGTCTGACGTTTGGTTATAGGCCGCCGTGGTACTGGTGTCGTGGACGCGATACACGCCTACGGGTGTGCGGGTATACGCGACGTCACCTTCCAGCGCGCATTTGAACCACAAGAGACCATCGAGATTCACAACATGTCGTTCATCGACGCCACCAATCTTGGTCAACACTGCGCGGCGAACGAGAACCTGACACGGCAGAAATGATGTCTGCATCAAGATACGCGCTTGTTCGATGCCTGGAACAATACAATCGCAGGAGTAGAAGGGCGCGACGTTTTCTTCGACGCCGTGAGCATCGGCGGTCTTCCGTTCGCCGACGGCAAACGCAACCTTGGGATTCGAGTCGAGAAGGGGCGCTAATGTTTTGGCAAAGTTGGGCAGCAGATAATCGTCGCTGTGGAGAATGACGACATAGTCACCGGTAGCACGAGCCAGACAGCGGTTTGTATTGGCTGGTTGTCCCAGGTTATTCTCATTCTCCAAATAGAAAATCGACCCGGCATAGTCTTTGGCAATTTTGCTGGTCTCGTCAGTCGATGCGTCATCAACCAAAATTATTTCTTTGTCCGGATGATCAACAGCAAGAGCACTGTCCAGGCACCGCCGTAAAAAGGCGGAAGAATTATAGCTTGGAATACATATGCTGATTTTCATCGTCGCGAGGTGATGATCGGGCCTTGCGTGACACGCCGACCCTTCGACGCGTGTGCGAATCGGCTGTCATCCTGTTTGCCACTGTCGGCATCTCTTGCCCAGAGTTGAGGATTGGGCGTAGTGGCATTAGATCCTTGTTGCTATGCTGCGAATCAGCGTTGGACAATCCACCGACCTTTCCAATCGCTGACAGCAGGGCCCGTGCAGCTCTCAATCTTGCTCCCAACAAACCGCTCCGGCCCTATGGCGATATCAAGGATTGCGCAGGCCTGCTCGTGGGCCAGTCCAAAAATCCAGGTCATCATCCGCGACAATTCCGGTAGCGCCGAGAAGCGTGCACTGTTGAAGCATTTCCAGCGCGAGCACTGCGAGATCATCAGTGTGGATCCGTGCGAGCCGTTGGAGAACTTGTCCGAGATCCTTAGCCTTGCCAAAGGCGATTTTATATTCTGTACGTCGGATGACGATCAGTGCGTCGAGCGGGCGATCGCGGCGCTCCCCGATCTGATCGATCGGTCGGGCGGCGATCCCACGGTGGCGGCGATAACCGGCACGTACGCTCTGGAGACTTCGCAGGGGACTTCAATCGTCACGTATAAGGACGTCGACTCGGATGATCCAGCCGCGCGTGTTGCTGGTTATTTGAGTTACGGCGGCCCCAACATGCTGTTCTATTCAGTGCTGCGCCGGCAGCTCGCCGAGCGCGTTCTCGATTTCATGAAGGCCATGCCTGTCTATCTGTCGTTTCACGATCAGATCCTGTGCCTTCTTTATCTGCTGAGCGGAAAATACATCAAGCTCCAACGGCTCTTCTATGTCTACGACATCGGCGTGTGGGGCTTACGGGAAACGGCGGAGAAGCGCGACATCGATTTCTATCAGGCCGCCGGTCTCGACCCCGCCGCCAACAAGCTCCAATGGCTGCTGGCAGGCTTCGAAGGCGCAGCGATCATCATGAACGCGGCCGAATTTCCCGCCTATCCGATGCCGCAGCGCCAGGCGATCGCCGATCTCTGGTTCACGCAGATGTTCCACCGTTTCAAGCGCGATGCGCGAACGACCTATGATTCGCCCCATACCGAAGAGGCGGACAAGCTTTGCGCGAAGATCGCCGGCGCGACGGGACAGCTGTCCTTCGAGCGGGTGCTCGCCGACATCAGCGGTTTTTTCGCGCTGTTTTCGAAGCAGCGCGGGCAAGCTTATTTCGATTTTTGGGACAGCGTCCTCAGCCGGCGCAGACCTTTCGCGCCCCAGAAGGCCGCTGCGGGGAAACGCTAGGCGGCAATGGCCTACCCAGGCGGCCCACGGTACTATTTCACGTCAGCGAATCAGTTGATCGTGCGCTTAAGGGCGTGGCGACGGCGTGGGGTACGCCGGCACTTGTCGATTCCCAAACCAGCACAAGGTCCATGAAGGTCGTCATTCTCGCCGGGGGGCTGGGTACTCGGATATCCGAAGAGAGCTATCTGAAGCCGAAGCCGATGATCGAAATCGGCGGCAAGCCCATCCTCTGGCACATCATGAAGCTCTACTCGGCGCACGGGGCCAACGACTTCGTGATCTGCTGCGGCTACAAGGGCTATGTCATAAAGGAGTATTTCGCCAACTACTTCCTGCACATGTCGGACGTGACGTTTGACATGGCGGACAATAGCGTCGTCGTGCATCAGCAAAAGGCCGAGCCGTGGCGCGTGACGCTTGTCGATACCGGCGAAAACACTTTGACCGGCGGACGCCTCAAGCGCGTTGCGAATTACATCAAGGACGAGCCGGCCTTCTGCTTCACTTATGGCGACGGGCTCAGCAATCTGAATATCCGCTCGGCGATTGAATTCCATGTCAGTCACGGCAAGCTTGCAACGGTCGCGGCGGTGCGGCCGCCGGGCCGCTACGGTGCGCTCGAGTGCCAGGGCCCGGCGGTGACAGCTTTCATCGAAAAGCCGCGCGGCGACGGCGGGCTGATCAACGGCGGGTTCTTCGTTCTCTCGCCGCGTTGCCTTGACCTGATCGAAGGCGACAACAGCAGCTGGGAAAGCTCCCCGATCGTCCGGCTCGCGGCAATGGGTCAAATGATGGCCTTCGAGCATCGCGGCTTTTGGCACGCGATGGACACATTGCGCGACAAGACCATGCTTGAAGAGCTCTGGTCCTCGGGCAAGGCGCCCTGGAAAATATGGCAGTGACAGCGGCATCGCAGGCGGATTTCTGGCGGGGCAAAAGTGTGCTCGTCACGGGCCACAGCGGTTTCAAGGGTTCGTGGCTCACGCTCGCGCTGCACCGGCGCGGGGCAAAAGTGACCGGCATCGGCCTGCCGCCGCTGACGACGCCCGATCTCTTCACGGAAGCCAAAATCGCGGACCTGTGCCGAAGCCACTTCTTCGACATTCGCGATGCTGCGGGCCTCGCCGGCCTCATCCGCGCCGCTCGACCCGAAGTCGTTTTTCATCTCGCGGCGCAGCCGCTGGTGCGCGAAAGCTATCGCGATCCGCTGACGACGTTTGAAACGAATACGATGGGAACCGCGCATGTGCTGGAAGCACTGCGCGGGCTCGACGGCGTGCGGGTTGCCGTGATGGTGACGACCGACAAGGTCTATCGCACGGTTGAAATGCCGGGTTCGCACCGCGAAGACGATCCGCTTGGCGGCCACGATCCCTACAGCGCGAGCAAGGCCGCAGGCGAAATGGTCATCGAAAGCTATCGTCAGTCATATCTGGCCGAACAGCCGGTTGCGGTCGCGAGTGCTCGCGCTGGCAATGTGATCGGCGGCGGCGACTGGTCCGAGGATCGTCTCATTCCTGATGCCGTACGCGCCTGGCAGGCGGGCAAGACGCTGCAGGTCCGCCGGCCGGACGCGGTGCGGCCCTGGCAACACGTCCTCGAGCCGGTGTCGGGTTATCTGGTGCTGGCGCAGCGGCTGTGGGAGCAGCCGGCGCTCGCCGGCGCCTACAATTTCGGGCCAGAGCTCGGCGATGCGGTGAAGGTGCGCGATCTGCTCGAACTTGCCTGCGCGGCCTATGGCAACGGCGCGGTCGACTACGGCGACGGCAGCGAAGGCCCGCATGAATCGGGATGGCTCGTCCTTGATGCCGGAAAGACCGAGAGTGTGCTCGGTGTGTCGCAACGCTGGACACTGATCGAGGGCGTGAAGCGGACGATGGCCTGGTACCGTGCGCGGCAACGTGGCGCGGACCCACGCATGCTTTGCCTGACTGACATGTCGGATTTTGAGAGCAGTGCGGCGAGTGCCGCGCCGCGGCGGGCCAGGGCGTCCGGATAGCGCGGTTCAGAACGGCGTCTTGAATTCTGCGAATGCCGGCAATCCGGCGTCGCGTTCCGACATGACAGGATTGGCCGAAGGCCACGACACGCCGATCGAATCCCAGCGAATGCCCGTGTCGTGGGACGGCGCATAAACCGTGCTGACGTTGTAGAGCAAAGTTGCGCTTTCGGACCGGACGTAAAAGCCGTGCGCGCAACCGGCGGGAACGAAGACGCTGTCGCCGCCCGCGCCATTCAATTCGAAACTTTCATATTGCCCGTAAGTGCGCGAGCTCCTGCGCAGGTCGACGACGACGTCGAACGCCTCACCTGCGATGCAAGTCACCAGCTTGTAGTGGTCGTGCGGCGGGGTTTGAAAATGAAGGCCGCGCAGGACGTTGTTCTTCGACACGGAATAATATTGCTCGGCATACTGCATGGGGATCCCATCCCTTGAAAAAATCTCCGCTTGCATGGTCTTCACAAAGGTTCCGCGGAGGTCGTGCTGCGCGGCCGGCCGGATCAACTTGACGCCCGCGATCTTTCCGGGGCTGACGTCGATCATGTGTAGTGCCGCACCATGCCGGCGAAGGTCGACAGAATGTAATTGCGTTCCGCGTCCCCGATGCCGGGCCACACGCCGATCCAGAACGCGTCGTTCATCAGCTTGTCGGTGTTGGCGAGCTCGCCGGCGACGCGGTATTCGACGTTTCGGAATGCCGGCTGCCGCGTCAGGTTCCCTCCGAACAGCAGCCGCGTGCCGACTTTATTGCTCTCGAGGTAAGTCACGATTTCGCGGCGCTTGAGCGGGCTGCCGTCGCGAATGGTGAGCAGGAAGCCGAACCAGCTCGGGTCCGACTCCGGTGTTGCCTGTGGCAGGATAAAGTGCTCGTCGAGGCCCTGCGCGCGGAATGCCGCCGTCAACTTCGCGAAATTCTCGCGCCGGGCTGCGATGAAGCCGTCCGCCTTCTGCAGCTGGCCGATTCCGACCGCAGCCTGCATGTCGGTCGCCTTCATGTTGTAGCCGATGTGCGCATAGGTGTACTTGTGGTCGTAGCCTTCCGGCATTCCACGGATGCGCCATTCGAATCTCTTGCCGCAGGTATTTGCTTCCGCTGGCGGGCACCAGCAGTCGCGTCCCCAGTCGCGGTAGGATTCAACGAGCGTGGCAAAAGATTTCCTGTTGGTCAGCACCGCGCCGCCTTCGCCGGTCGTGATGTGGTGCGCGGGATAGAAACTGATGGTCGCAAGATCGCCAAACGTGCCGACGTGCTTGCCGCCGTAGGTCGCGCCCAGGGCGTCGCAACAGTCCTCGATCACATAGAGCTTGTGCTGTTTCGCGATTGCGGTGACCGCGGCGAGATTGAACGGATTCCCCAAAGTATGCGCGAGCATGATCGCGCGCGTTTTTGGCCCGACCGCCGCAGCCAGGCGATCGACATTCACATTGGCCGTCTCAAGATCGACATCGACGAAAACCGGAATACAGCGGTTCTGGATGATCGGCGCGACCGTGGTCGGAAATCCGGCGGCCACGGTAATGACTTCGCTGCCTTCCGCGATCCGTCGCTCGTGCAGCTTCCATGATGTCAGCGCCGAAAAGGCAAGAAGATTGGCGGCAGAGCCCGAGACGGTGAGCCGGCAATGCGCCAGACCGAACCGCGCGGCGAGCGCAGCCTCGAACTCGCCGGCGTAACGGCCGGCCGTGAGCCACATGTCGAGCGATGCGTCGAGAAGATTGCGCAGGTCGCGCGCGTCAAGAACCTTGCCGGAGCAGGGAATGTAGGTCTGTCCGGGCACGAACGTCTTGCCGGCCTCGCGCTCGGCAAAGAATTCTTCCCCGAGCGACAGGATCTGCTCACGCAGCGAGTCTGATTGCTGGACTTGCTTCGGCCTCGTCAGCATCGGCGGTTGTCTCAGGGGCGCGACGGCTTCCGCGCGCCCGAATCACATACCATCGGGGTGCGCGATTCGCGATCACGTCATTTCAAGCCGCCGATACGGGTGTCCGATGGCCGCTTCTGCTCCATTGATTCTGCTGACGGGTGCGGCTGGATTTGTCGGCCGACAGGTTTTGCGCGCGCTGGGCGAGCGCGGCTGCCGCGTGCGCCCGGTCGTGCGTGCCGGCAAACAGGAAATGCTCGCGCGCGATCCGGCGATCGAAACGATTGCCGTCAGTCCCGATATTTTTGGGGAAAGCGCCGCCTGGTGGGCGCGGACCTGCAGCGGGGCCGACACGGTGATCCATGCCGCCTGGTACGCAGAGCCGGGCCAGTACCTGCAGTCGCCAAAAAACCAGGAGTGTCTGTCCGGCACGCTGCGGCTCGCCGAGGGTGCGGTGCGGGCGAAGGTGCGTCGCTTCGTTGGCATCGGCACCTGCTTCGAATACGATCTCAATGCGGGCCGATTGAGCATCGAAACACCGCTCAGGCCATCGACACCTTACGCGCAGGCGAAGGTCGATGCCTTCAATGCGCTCTCGGCCGCGCTTCCCCCGCAGGGCGTCGCGTTTGCCTGGTGCCGGCTGTTCTATCTCTACGGCGAAGGCGAGGACTCGCGCCGGCTCGTGTCCTATGTGCGCGGCAGGCTACAGGCGGGCGAGCCGGCGGAGTTGTCGAGCGGCAGCCAAATCCGCGATTTTCTCGATGTGCGCGAGGCTGCGCGCATGATCGTCGATGTCGCGTTTGGATCGCAGAAGGGGCCGGTCAATATCTGCTCGGGCAAGCCGGTCACCGTGCGCGAACTGGCCGAGCGTATTGCCGACGAGTTCGGCCGCCGCGATTTATTGCGTTTTGGCGCGGGTCCCGACAATCCGGTCGATCCGCCCTGCATCGTCGGCGTCCGCAGCTGACGGCCTTACGTTTGGTTAACCACTGTTAACTATTGTCCTGTAGGAAGACCATTGCGCGCTCCCTATCGCAGGACATCCCATGAAGGCCCGGCTCGAACCGCGAATCAATCTCGTCGGACGCACGCCACTCGAAACGGTCATCCCTCTGGCGACCCCGTTCATCGTCTTCGTGGATCCGGCGAGCTCCTGCAATTTCAAATGCACGTTCTGTCCGACCGGACACCGCGACATGATCGCCGAGACTGGCCGCTTCCAGGGCGTGATGAAGCTCGATGTCTTCCAGAAGATCATCGACGACTTCGGCGAGTTCGAGAAGCCGATCAAGGTTCTGCGTATGTACAAGGATGGCGAGCCGTTCCTGAACAAGCGTATCGCCGACATGGTGGCCTACGCCAAGAAGTCGGGTCACGTCGACTACATCGACACGACGACGAACGGCACGTTCCTCTCGCCCGACCGCGTCGGACCCGTGCTCGAGGCCGGCATCGACAAGATCAACATCTCCGTCGACGGCATGAACGAAGAAACGTACATGCGGTTCACCGGCTTCAAGTTCGATTTCAGGAAGTTCGTCGAAAACATCAAATGGATTAATGCCAACAAGGGCAATTGCGAGATCGTCGTCAAAATTCCGGCCGAGCTCATCACCGAAGCACAACGCCAGGAATTTTTCGATACCTTCGGCGATCACTGCGACCGTATCTTCGTCGAGAACTTCGCGCCGTGCTGGCCGGAATTCGACATCGAGAAGCACACTGGCGTAAAGATCAGCAAGGGTATTTATCAGCAGGACATCGGCGAAACCGATACCTGCCCTTACATTTTCTACGGCTATTCGGTGAATGCCGACGGACTGGTCAGCTCTTGCTTCCTCGATTGGGGGCGCAAGCTGGTGATCGGCGACGTGCGCACCCAGTCGATGAAGTCGATCTGGACTTCCGACGCGATGAACGCGTTGCGATTGCAGCATCTCGAGGGCCGGCGCAAGCAGAACCAGGTTTGCGGCAATTGCGGACAGCTGAGTCACTGCCTGCCGGACAATATCGACGCGCATCGTCCGATGCTGCTCGAGAAATTCACGTCGCGCGTCTCCATTGATCCAAACCTCGATCCGCCGGGCGGCAGCAGCCGCCGGTTTGCGGCGGTGGCGGCCGAATGAGGATCCTGCACGTCACGCCGCATCTTGGCGGTGGTGTCGGCAAAGCGCACGCAGGACTTAGCGCGGTCCTACCGGAAATTGTGCAGCAGACGTTCGTTCTGCTCGAGGCGCCACGCGATCGCCGCTACATCGACATGATCGAGGCGAGCGGCGCGCGGGTGTTGACCGCGGACAATCTTGCGCACGTTGCCGCCCTGGCGCGCGAATCCGAAATTGTCCAGTTCGAATTCTGGAATCACCCACGCATGTTCGAATGCCTGGCGAGGGCTGAGTTCCCGGCCATGCGTAGCGCGTTCTGGTCGCACA